>PDYJ01000129.1_pt1 | contig 13448 bp, 23 predicted proteins | sample 1430841 | NCBI WGS metagenome assembly PDYJ01 (sample SAMN07237672, study PRJNA390542) | Gut metagenome, whole genome shotgun sequencing project. | isolation source: fecal pellets | host: Mus musculus | place: USA: New York, NY | collected 2016-10 | reverse complement strand
ACGGTCACGTCGATTGCATGCTCCTCGTTATATTTGTTGACCGCTGTCAGCAATTCCTCCTCCGCCAGCGCATAATATCGTCCGGCATCCGTATATTCCAAAGGATATACTTATCCCCGGCTTTTGGCACAAGGCTACCTCCCAGTTGAGTATCGTCCTCATAAGGCCAGATGGTGATGATCTCAAATTCCTTGGTGTCACTATTGAAATTAACCTCGAAGTAATATGTACCGTTATCCTCGTCACCAAAGGCCACCAAGCTCGCTCCCTTCTTGAAACGACACTCTCTTGACAAGGCCGCCAATCTCGTAATCATTCGGATCAAATGGCAGATTATTGTCGCGGAAATAGTATATCGTGAACGGCTTGCCATCCTCACCGGTCTTGACCTCGCTACGCACACTGCTGACCTCGCCGGTACGACGGGGATATATATCTGAGAAAGCGGTATCCTCATAATGATCCACTCGACCATATTTGTCAGCGTTGACCTCGACATACTTCTCGCCGCCCGGAAGCTGCAGCCTGGTATAACCGTATTTTTCGGGGTCTATGTTGCGGGAACTGCCCACCGGGAACAGGGTGTAGAATTTTACATTATCGGCTTTATCTGGTGTTATACCGGTGAGCCCTTTGTCATAGCCGAGTATGATTTGCTCTCCGTGCTGACACCGGCACACATTGACAGTTTGCCCCTCGACCCACCATTCAGCACCGACTTTCTCGGCAATTTCGCGGAGTGCCTCGTCGCAATATTTACCATGGTAATCTATTACAATGTTCTCCGTGCCGTCAACCTGACCTACCTTCCAGTCTGTGATGTGCCCCGCGCCATCTCATGCAGTTTACATGACCACATGTTCTCGCGGTGGCGCGGTCAGTGTGAATATGGGGTCGTTCTCGCCATCGACACGCTTCAGCACAAGCAGATTCTTGAGCAGGCTCTCAATGCCGTAGAGTTTGATGTCGTAAACCCACTCAAGCGTTGATTTCTGCTCCGGCCGATATGCCTCTGTCAGCCAATAGCGCTCCCTCAAAGTCGCAGTAATCATCAACATCGAGGGCAATATGATCGTGATGGGTGAAAGAGAGTGTCAGGACGTTGTCGCCCTGGATCTCCTTTACCTGCGTGGAACTGTCGGAAGGTGAAACCTCGCTTTGAAGTTCCCTACCCTGTCATATATCGTTATAAGCATATTTGAACGGCGTTATAATGTTGTTAGAACGATGGCTCCAGGCTCACGGAATTTCACCTTGAAACGGCTTGCCTGTACCCTTCTTTCCAAAGGTAGGTCAAGGGTTTGTAACTGCTGCTTTCGACATAAAACATGATCATAGTCAGGTCGAGTTCCGGAAACCGGACACGCAGCCAACCCTTTTCACCCTGCTTGAGAAAGGCTATGAATGAGCGGTAGCGTGACAGCCACTGTTCCTTGGTAGGGGCGAACAGTGCGAAGTGTAAGGTGACATCACGCTCCTCACTTTTGGGATTAAGGTCAGCGGAATATTTCACCCCATCATGTTCCCGGATGTTGACCCCGACATGTGTCTTGGCCTTAGCCGGTGCCATTATGGCCGTAAGGTTTTCCCGACCGCCTTTCTTTTCCTCGGTCAGAAATACACCGTACTCTTTCCAGATGTCGGTGCCGTTGATTATAACTTTTCCTTCAAGGTCTTTCATATCATCGCGTTTTTATGCCATCGCGGATTATCCTTTCCACCATAGCCTGGAGCTTTGCTAATGCCCCGGCACTCGAGGCTGTGTTTTCTGAGATTTTTGCAAGATGCCCCTCGGCTGCGTTCATCCGCTCGGCCACATTCTCAAATGTACTGTCGATATTCGATACATGACCCTGCACGCTCACGAACAGTCCTTCGAGCTTAGTGCCCTGGTCCTGACTCAGCGCAGTGTAGGCCCCGGCACGTCCCGACTGGGTGGTGCCGCCGTCCTCGGGCTGACGCAAATCTATACCGGCTTTGTCGAACATACCGGTCACTTGAGCGAGTATCCCCTCCAGGGTGGGGAGATTGCTTCCATAACGGTTTATCAGATCTTCGGTGAATTTGGCGACCTGCTCCATCAGTTCGTTCTCGTTGATCTTGCCCTCAGCATACTTTTCATAGAGAGCGGAGATGTCATCGCTGAATGTGCCAACGACCTTATCAAGGACTATTGTACGGAGCATATCAGATACAATATCCCGGAAAGTATCTGATGCATACTCCTTGAATGAGTCCAATGCGTCCTTGCCATTGTCGAGCCAATCCCAAAGGCTGTCGACAAAATTATCGACAAGAGGCTCGTACATGGAGCTGACATACTCATGGAGACGCTCTATATATTCATCATATTTCTCACGAAGTTCAATCAACGCCTCGAGGGTCTCGCGTGTCTGGCCGACAAGTTTATTTCCGTAGTTGTCGATTATAGACTGTGCGAGTTCCTTATCAATTAGACCACGTTCGTCGAACAGTTCGCCGAGTCCATTGTTTCTCGCCCATGATACAAGATCCTCAGTCTTTTGTGAGTGACCGCCAATGCCTGTACCAAGGAAGCCACTGCTCTTTTTTAGAGTCTCAATGCGCAGGTTGTTGATTGCCGCAGTCGTGCCCTCCTTATAGTCGCCCTGACCCCATAGGTCGCGCCATTCGCCCCACCATGACAATATGGAAAGATTGCCCATAATCCAGTTTAAGGCACCGGTAAGCCAACCTCCGCCCCTCTGGTTCTGGTATATTGCTTGTGCCTCGGCTGCCTTTTCCACATAGGCGCGGTAAACCTCGTCATGGGACTCTCGCCACTGCCGGAGATTTTTCAGACTGTCCTCGGCAAACCATGTGTCCTCTTCATGACGGGCCTCCATCACGGCGAGGCGATATTGGTTCACCGAGTCTGTGAGGGCGTTGATCTCGTTAATCTTTTCAGCGTATGCCTCATATTCTTTGAAGGCTTTATTGCTGCCGAGCTCACTGATTTTTTGGAGCAACTGTACCGCTGTGGAGATGATCGTCAGAATTATTGACGCTTTCTCCACCGCTGACACAGCTTCTACCCCGACCTTCTGGACAGTCGCGATACCGTCAATGGTGTCGGCAATAAACAATCCGACATCCATGATAAGCCCGATAACCTCACCGGCCTCCCCGCCAATGGCGTTGCCAAGATCCTTGATGGCATCGGAGAGCCGCGAGACATTCTCACGCGCCTCCTGCTCTGCCTTGACATAGCGGTTGCTTGCCTTGGTGTGTTTATCCTTCGCCTCGGTATATTTTGCCAAAGCCTCGCTCATGGATAGGTAGGTGGCAACGATTACCGGCTTGCCGTTAGCATCAACTCCCTCGGACTTGAGACCGGTGAAAATCTTACCGCCATTGGTTACTATGTCGAGCTGTTTCTTGGCCGCAGCAAGTTCACGCTGTGCCTCGCCTAATTCCTCGGCTCTGCGTGTCAGAGCACCGAATGGATCCCTGCTGTCAAGTTCGGCCATTATTTCCTGAATGGTCGTGGTATATTCACGAAGATCCTGCGGATTCAGCACGCTTGCCGCAGTCCCTTTCAGACGCTCAAGCTGATTAAGGAGGCTCTGCAGTGTCTCACTTGAAGTGTCACCCAGATCCTCGAAAGCCCGGACATACTCCGGTGACTGGCGCAGCACCTCAAGATCATGCGACATCAATGCCTGCCCTTGCTTTTAACAGCCTCGGCTATGGAGCGATCAATCCTGGCAACTGCTGTGGAGTCACCATCCTGTACAGCCTGACGGCGCGCCTTTTCAAGTGCGGCAATATCATCATTATGCTTGCGCTCTATCTCAAGGCGCTTGTCGGTATATGACTGGTATTCGTCTGTCAATTCCTTATACAGACGCTCAGTATCTTTTTTGCGCTTACGCTCGTTAAGCGTGGTGGCATCATCGAGAGCCACCGACTGCTCGGCAGTCAAATCTCGACCAAGTCCGGCTTTTTCATTTTCCACCTGCCAATCACTTTTTTGTTTGGCGATGGCTTTTTTCCTTTTCTGATATTCATCATCGATGAGCTTGAGACGTTTGACGATACCTTCCTCCATAAGTTCGGTCTCTGCCTCATCATTCTCCTGCTCAACCGCTATGAGTTCCTGCCCGAGTTTACGTTTGATCTCGGCACGTTTTTCGGCTTCACGCCTGGCTTTCTCGGCTGCCTTTGACTCCTTCTCTGCATCACTGTCCGTACTCGGTTTTGCCTTGTCGTATTCCTTTTTGGCGACATCGACGGCATCTTTCAGTTCCTTGGCTTTTTTCTCAAACTCCTCTTTATTGAGACTTTGGGAGGTGTCTGCAAGGAAATCGTTGTAAGCCTTCAGAGCAGCTTGATATTTTTTGCGCGCTTCCTTAGCCCAGTCTGCAGGGCTGTCAACCGGTAGATTGCGGCGGTTTTGTTCCGATGTGAGCTTATTTAACTGGTACTGCAGCTCATCACGGGAGAATGTGCCGTTAAGATTTTCTGCGGCAAGGGTAATTTTACCATGAGTGTAGCCACCCACCGACATCTTCGCAAGAAGATCTCGGCGTCGCTTTATCTCAGCTTCAAGCGTGTCGTTGCTTATACCGGTAAGGTTCTCGAAATAAGCGTTGGCCCGGTCTTTATGTATCTGGGTCTTGAGCTGCCCCCTTCTGTTGAGCAGGACCTGATACTCCGGGGTATATACGGGTATGGCGTCAAAAGCCTTTTTCTCCCGGTTCCACGCGCCGGCCTTGTAGTATCCCCAGCCTCCGACGGTCTGCATCCGGGTTATCTTTGCCTCAACGTCCGCAAGCTCGGTCTCAGGATTTGCCATTGAATTTTGACCGTCAAGTGCAGCAATCTCCTCTTTGATCTTCTTAATGTTTTTGAGCTTCTCATACTCGGTGTCGTATTTGGCGAATATGTCCGGGTACTTCTGCTCAAGTTTATTCAACGCCTCACGGCGCGTATCGGTGGAAATAGCTTCATCTCCAGCGATGGAGCACAGTTCCTCTATCTTCCGTCTGTGTTCCTCCTCAGCCTCGATGGTTTTCTGCTTCTGTTTTTCATAGTCCTCCTCGGCCTCTTTCATGCGCTCGGTCTCGGTCTTCATCGAGAGAAGAGCAACGCATACACCGGCAAGCAGTGTGGCGACAAGAACGTATGGATTGGCCATCATGGTAGCGTTGAGCATCTTCTGCGCCTTCTCGACAAGGAGCAGCCAGTTGTAATGCAACGCCTCTGCCGCAGTAGCCCATCCTTTCATGGCGACCACTGCCATTACTGCAGTACGATAGACTCCGTATGTGGCAACGAGTCCGAGCAGGATACGCCCGAAACGTTCGTAATGCTCGATGATATAGGACACGCCGGAGAGGGTCTCGTTGATGATACCTTCTGACTGTTGTCCGATTTCATTGAACATCATCGAGATTGCGTCCTCAATGTTGGAAATCTGACCGGTGATGGTTTTCGACTGCGCCTCCATGAGACCTCCAAACTTACCACCCTCATCAGTAAGGCTCTCGATAACTTTCTGCACTTCGGGGAATCCAACCTTACCGGCCTCAACAAGTTCCTTGACTTTGCTTTCAGCCACACCGAACTGTTTGGCAAGTTCGGCTATCATAGGTATGCCTCGCCCGGTGAACTGGTTTAGGTCCTGAGTGTAAAGACGGCCCTGGGCCATTGTCGTGCCGTAGAGGTACACAAGATCATTGAGGGGTACGGATAGACCGGCTGCTATATCTCCCAACCGGATAAGGGTCTCATTGACCTTCTCTGCCTCAAAACCATAGGCGAGCAACTGCTTGGCTCCCTTTGACACCTCCTCGAGACCGAACGGTGTCGTTGCCGCAGTCTTTGTGAGCTGCGACATGAGCGCATTGGCTTTCTCGGCACTGCCGAGCATGGTAGTGAATGCGACCTCTAACTGCTGAAACTCACCACGCGTCTTTGCAATAGCCGACACAAGTTGCTTCACAGCAAAGGCGGACACAAGTTTGGTTACCGTGCCGTTGAGTTTCTGCGCCATCCTGTCGTATCGCTCATCTCCTTGGTAACACGGTTAGCACCCCTGCGGAGCCGCTCGATATTCCTTTCGGCTTCGTTGAGTCGCTGTGGCAGATTGCCGCCAAGCAATATTTCTATCTGTACCGGTTTCATGCTTTGAGGTTACTTCTGAAAAAGTTCGCCACTTCCGCGGCTTCATCTTCGGCTGTCGTATTGGTGTTTGTTTTGGATTTCTTGCCCCCTACATACCGGGGAGCGTCACTCAACATCATTATCAGCATCTGATAGCTCACACCATACAGGATGTATCTTACCGACCATCCAGTGGCATCGGCTATCTGCCATACAAATCCGAAAGGGCTATGGGAGCCTTCATAACGGCTCTTTAACTCCCTGTCGCGTCCCGGCTCAGTCTCGGCTTCATCGGATTCGTCCGCTCGGCCAATCTGATAATAGGTAAAAAAGGGTCCGTGCCCATAAGGGTCACAAAGCGCATCATGGCCGCGAGCATATAATCGTGGGCATTTTCTGGCGGACAAGCCACGCCATCGGTCGCTCCCACAACCGCTGCGCCCACCATCCGCGGCACAGAGTCACGGCTACCATCCGTGAGATTTCATAACCATGCTCAGCCAGGAACTTCATCTGCTGTTCCTTGTCAAAGTCCCACATCTGCTCACTTGTGACACCCATACGGTTGTACAGTTGTGCTATGCGGATCTGACCGGCAAGTGTGGGCCGACGCATTGTGGCTCTCACTGTGAACCGTCGTTTGAAGAATGGGAATTTGAAAGAGAAAAGGGGAACGCTGACACCCGCATCAAGCAGGACATCGGCGCTCTCCCTCTCTATTTCCCTTGTGTAGCGGGATCCATGTGTTAGCCTTCTGCCTGTTCGGGTGCGGACTGCGCAGCGGCAGCCTGTTCGGGAATGTCGGTGATGGTATATGGCGCGCCACCGTTTTCGGGTTTCTGCACCTTGAGTTTGCACGCGATCTTGGCAACCTCGGTAAGGGTGAGTTTGCCGGAAAGGTTGGCGAGCAGTTTACCGTTAGGGATGGTGATGCGCTGACCACTGACGAGGTCTATGACACACTCACCGCTCTTATCTATAAGGACAGACGGTGCAGACCAACCGGTAGGCGCTTCATCACCACCTATGAGATCCCCACCGAGCGCGTTTTTGAGGTTCTTGTAATCGAGCTGAATCAGGTTGAACGTGGGTTCGATGGTGCCGTTCTTTTGTGCGAGAGAAAGCACAGGGGCATCGGGAACCTGCTCAGCGTCTACATCGACACTCTCAGGTCCCTTACCACCGAAATCGAACGAGCCCTTTTCTATATAACCGACCTTGAAGCCCCCGAATGACAAGGAGCCGATGCCGTACATGAAGTTTTTATTCATTGTTTTTTCTTTTTGTGATTATGATACTTGTCAGGAATACACCGGCGAAAAGACCGGCTATCAGATTGACTGTGCCTATAAGCGCGGGGCTGGTGCGCTGCTTGCGCTCCTGTTGGTACTGTTCATGCTGCTGCTCCAGCGCGTCACGGGCGGTGTGGTAGAGCGCCTCGTAATATTCCACCTGACGCTGCAGGCTGTCACATGTGCCGGTGATATATACCGTATCGCCATGAGTGGCGACCTTGATATTGGCCTGTCCACTACGCTTGGTATAGGCTGCACCTTCCGGCAATTTAAGGAGGCTGTCCACGGATACGGCTATCTCCACCTTGCTCTCCGGGATTATCTCCCACCGGGTCTGCTTTATTATTGTCGCTGTAGTGTCCCGGATTTCGGTCACCGAGGTTGTCTGCGACTGCTCCGAAGTCGATTTCCGGGTTGACGCGCAGCTTGTAAAGAACAGGGCAGCCGTCAGAATGAGGACAAGCAGAGGCAGCCTCCACTGCTTTACGCAACCGGGCCATTTCTCTCTTGGTAGAGGCCATCTCACGCTTGTTGGCCTGAAGATCCTCTCGTGTTGCATTGAGTTCATCTTTTAAGGGTTTAACGATATTTTCGACAAGGATACGGGTGGCATTCTCGGTGTTTGTGATATGCACCGTCTCAGCGTCAGCCCTCGCCTTCTCGGCATCGGCATTAGCCTTGCGCACGGTGGCCTTGAGAGTAATCACACCCACTACCATCGCGAGGAAACCACCGCCAAGGAGTATGTTGAGTATTTCGCTGAATGTCATCGCCACTCGTATTTATGTCGTTACTGATTTATTCCGATTGATTTGAGCCACTTCTGCACATCGAAACTCGGACACCCTTTGGCAGCCACCTCGTTATGGCCGATTATACGGACATTGGGGAAGCGACGGTGGAAGTCCTTCACATAGGTTTCCATTGCTTTAAGCTGAGCCGCTGTACGCGTATCCTTTACTTTGTTCTGCCAGTTTGGTACAGACTGGGGAGGGCATCCTCCGGCATACACCACATGGCGGCTGATGGAGTTATAGCCTTTGGCTCCATTGGTGATTTCCCATGGATCTACGTTGGCATCCTCATTATTGTCAACGAGACGCTCTACCGTGCCGTCAAGGTGGATAAGGTCTGTATAGCCGACCTGTTTCCATCCACGGCCACCGGCAGACACCGGGCTGAGGTGCATGCGCCGGATATCGGCGGATGTCACCTCGCGCCCTTCAGGAGTCGCAGTGCAGTGAAGTACAAGATACTTGAGCTTTGCCATTATTCGGTATCTGCTTCAGGTTTCTTGACATTGGCAGCTTTGAGGGCGGCCGAGAACTTGGGAGTGGCACGCGAGTCGAGCACTACGAGTTCCTCACCGAAGGCGATGTTGGTATCGGCCATCATGAGCAGCTTGAAGAAGTAGAGCTCAGAGGCGTTGGCATACTTGTCAATCTGGATCACGTTCTCGTCGTTCTGCAGGTTGACGGCAGCGAAGAAGTTGCCGTCAGCATCGGGAGAACAGAGAGTTGCGATGAGCACTCCTTCGGGCCACGCTGCTACAGTCTCAATTGTGATGCCCTTATAGCGCTTGCGATTGATCTCAGTCTCGCTGGCGTTCTTGGCCTCGCGCTCGGTGAGTTCGTCATCGTATTTGTCGAAGTCCTCGACACTCATTATGATGCGGAGGTTGGGATTTTCGCGCATTGCTTGGGATAGCCTTACGCACGGCCTTGAGCTTTTCGACCATCGTGGTTGCCTTGGATCCGTCGACGAGGATATAGTCCGGATCTTTTGCGGCCTGGGTGAGGATGCCGTTCATGAGCTTGTCATCATCGGTGCCCTCGGCATACTCGCCGTTGACGTAGTGATGCCCGAGTTCGAACTGAACCTGCTTAGAAAGTGCGTCGAGAAGTGCGTTCTGACCTTCAGGAGGCAGTTCGCGGAACACGAGGTTGCCTGTCGGCTGCCACTTGCGCCAGACGTGCTCGAACTGGCGTGGGTTGAACACTGTGAAGGCCATGAAGTCGTGGGGCGTAAGAATCTTCTCAGACCAGTTGAAATCGCCCTTGGAATCCTCTACTGTAGGATTCTCCTTGCGTTTCTGGAGCATCTTGCCGGTCTTGAGACGAGGAATACTCATGCTCTTCTCCACACCGGAATAACCATGATAAGCCCTTGCTCACGAGCTCGTTGCCCGTGGCAGCTTTGGCAAGGATACGTTCCAGTACCTCACCGTTGTAATTAGTATTGTCTACTTTGATTGCCATTGCTGATAATGGATTTAAGTGTTATTATTTATTGCAGTTAGCGCGGATCTCGTCCATACACTCCTCCCACGGGCTCTTGGCCGGAGCCGAAGTAGGTGCGGGGTCGGTGGAAAGTGTGTCGCTAAGTTTGACCGCCGGGTCATGGCGGCGAGGGTGGTGTTGAGATCTTCGATGCCGACCTTTTTGCCGAGGCCGATAAAATGGTCTTTTTGGTCGGCATTGATTTTCTTGGCGGCCACCGCGGCATCGACAGCAGCGGTGATCTGAGCGAGTTTGAGGTCGTCGTTTTCCTTGCGCATCTTCTCTACCTCATCTTTCGATGACTTGAGTTCCGCGAGTTTGGCGTTCACTGTGGCCTCGTCAGCCGTTTCCGGCAAGCCCAGTGTAAGGGCGATTTGCTTGAGTTCCATTTGCGGTTGATTGTTATTTGAGTTATTGTTTAGCAGGGGAAGGGGCAGTCACTCCATCTCCAAGCGTTATTTGTGTTCCATCTTTACGCAGCACAATGGCGTCATCGTTGGCTCCAATGTCAACCACCGACACTTCATATATCCGGCTTTTTGTAACCGTCGGTCGTGTCTGCCCTTCGACAAGATGTTCGGCCTCCTTACTGGTCTCCAGTACATCAAAACCTATGCTTACCATACGCAGTGAGCCGAATTCCCATTGCTTCTTGCACTGTCTCGACAGTTCCGTTGCCTCGTCAAAGCACGGCTCTCCGGTTATCTCACCGTCCTCGACGCGGATATCCTTCATATAGCCGATTACCTTGCCGCGCTCATGCATATAAAGCAGAAGCGGATTTCGCTCATATTGTGATACGTCCACCCCGGAAGTCAGCACACGGTATCCGTAGCTGTTGAGGGTATCATTTGTCAGTCTAACTCGTTTGCCCATGTCTGTGCGATAATGATTTTCGGTGCAAGTTTACGCTGATAATCACCTATGCTCCAAAAAGTGTGCAATGGTTGCACACTTGTATGCAATGGTTGCACACTTTTTTTGAACCCACCGCTTTTACCGCCACCTTTGCACCATATTAACCGCATTATCGCATACTCAGATATGGCAACTAAGGATAACGAAAAGAAAAATCATTGGCAAGATCGCTGTTCATGTCCGGCATGGAGATGACCGAGATAGCCGCCAAAGTGGATGTGTCACGTGTCACCATCTCCAAATGGTGCAATGCTGACGGTTGGAAAGAGGCGCGTGCCGCAAAGAATATTACACGTCCGGAACTTGTGAATAAGATTCTGCTCTCAATCGACACGCTCATCGAAACAGGCCAACGCCACAAATGATCCAACCCAGATGGCCGGTCTGGCAGATAAGCTCGCCAAGTTCTCAGCGGTCATCGAGAAGCTCGACAAGAAGGCTAACATAATCGATGCCATCGATGTGTTCAAGGCCTTCTCAGGGTGGCTCGAATTCAGGGGCAAACCGACCCGTCAATTACTTTGGAACTTATCCAAAAAGTCAACCAACTTCAGGATATGTTCATCATTGAGTCAATCGGCAAAGGCGGGGTGATCTGATATGGCTACCGTTGCTGACATCAAAAAGGCGATTGCGGATTGGAATGACCATTGCAAGCGTGTTCGCTCCCTCACTCCCATCACTATGTCGGTGGCCAAGGAGTCACCATCAGAACGGGACCGGCGCATACGCCGTCTGCAATCCAACTACGCCGCCTTCTGCGAATATTACTTCCCCCATTACCTGACGCTCCGCGATAAGGTAACAGGCGAGGCTCTGCGCGTTATCCACAATGCCCCGTTCCACAATGCCGCTGCAATGAAAGTCAAGAACACTCCTAACCTAAAGGCAGTGTTCAAATGGCCGCGCGGTCACGCTAAATCAACGCATTTTGATATTTTTCTGCCGCTTTGGCTAATGTTTCAGCCCAAACGGCTCATTAATTTCATGGTCGTTGTAGGCAAGAGCGAGGACAGTGCCAACCGTCTGCTTGCCGACATACAGGCAGAGCTTGAATACAACCAACGTATCATATCTGATTTCGGTGAGCAGAAAAGTGCCGGCACATGGACCGAAGGAGAATTCAAGACAAAGCGGCAACAAGTTTCTTGCTGTGGGTCGAGGTCAGTCTCCGCGCGGTCTGCGTGATCGTGAGTCACGCCCGACTATATTGTCATCGATGACCTTGATGACGATGAACTGTGTCGCAACGAGAAGCGCGTGAAAGACCTGACCGATTGGGTCAAGGAGGCTCTTTTCGGTGCGCTTGATGTGGGTCGCGGTCGCTTCATAATGGTTGGCAACCTTATCTCCAAATGCTCGGTGCTTGCCAACCTATGCAATACAAAGGGGTGCATGTCTCCGAGATCAAGGCCATCGACCGCAACGGCAACCCGGTATGGGCTGAGAAGTGGACTAAGGAGGAAGCGCAGGGAGTATGCCGATTTTGTCGGCTTCCGGGCCTGGAACAAGGAGATGATGCATAACCCCATCAACGACGGTTCCATATTCCGGCACGACTGGATCCGCTTCAAACGTCTGCCCAAACTTGAAAAATACGAGATGCTCGTGTGTTACACCGACCCCTCATTCAAATCAACCTCCGCCAATGACTACAAGGCATCGCGCTTGTGGGGTAAGATTGGCACGGAGCTGCATCTGATAGACTGCTATGTCCGGCAGGATACCGTGTCCGGCATGGTGCGTGGCTCTATGATTTATATGAGCGCACACGCGACCGGGTGGCCATCTCTTTCTTTATGGAGGCGAACTTCATGCAGGACATCATTCTTGATGAGTTCGCTGCGGAAGGCAATCTGCGTGGCTATCAGTTGCCGCTCCTGCCGACAAGCGCAAGAAGCCGGAGAAGATCCAGCGCATCGAGGCGGTGTCCCCGTTGTGGGAGCGCGGCTTCGTATTCTACAATGAGGCGTTGAAGGATTCGCCGGACATGCAGGTGGGCATTGAACAGACCCTCGCCCTCGAGCGCGGTTCCCGGGTGCATGACGACGCTCCCGATGCAGACGAGGGTGCGATATGGTATCTTCAGCGCAATACCAGGCAATCTACTTTCAAACGGGTGCTGGTCCGCGCGACCGCGCCCTAAAAATATGTGGTGATGTTTATCGACAAGGAAGATTATAAGGTGGTCATCGGTGATGCCGCCTTCAAGGTCATATCACAGGCTGACCCGGACACCGTAGCCAATGCCGAATTAGAGGCTGTGGAGGAGATGTCGGGCTATCTGCGCCCGGTATATGATACCGAGGCCATTTTCTCGGCGGCCGGCAACGACCGCAACCGGCTCGTGGTGATGTACACCGCCGACATCGCTCTGTACCATCTGTCCGCGGCACTGCCGCAAAGATGGGTTCGGAAATACGCAAGGAGCGGTACGACCGGGCCATAAAATGGCTTGAGGGGGTGCAGTCAGGGCGCATCGTACCAGACCTGCCTTTGGTCGAGGATACCGACGGCAACGGCGCCGCCATCGGCATATCCTTTCACTCGGCGCCCAAACTCAATCATGACTGGTGACTATGGGCAAAAGAAATAAACGCACCTTATCCAAGCAGAGAAAGGTGGAGGCAGAAAAGCGCTCCGCCCTGATAATGGAACTGTACCGCACATCAGAGCGTCTCGCGCAGAGCGACATCGAAAAATGGCGCTCTGCTTGGCAGTCGGCTATCGATGTACGCAATCCGAACCGCCTCCGGCTGCTTGACATATACCGTGACGCGATGGTGACTCTCACCTCTCCGGCTGTATTCAGCAGCGTGTGGGATTTGTA
>PDYJ01001619.1_pt1 | contig 13466 bp, 13 predicted proteins | sample 1430841 | NCBI WGS metagenome assembly PDYJ01 (sample SAMN07237672, study PRJNA390542) | Gut metagenome, whole genome shotgun sequencing project. | isolation source: fecal pellets | host: Mus musculus | place: USA: New York, NY | collected 2016-10 | reverse complement strand
ACACAAGGCTATGAAAGACACAAATGAAGCGGCCGCCCTTGTGGCAAAGGCCAAATCCCGGCTTGCCGATGATATGCGGCAGCGCGAAATAGGTGCTATTATATGGAACATTGCCGAAGCTGGTTTCCATTATATTCCTGAAATTAAACTTGACGATCCGTGCGGCGGGAAACCTCGTACTGTCCGTGTTACCGGTCTCTATCTTTACAAGGGCGCCTTGTACGCTATGGAAGAAGATGCCGAAGGTTTCAATGTGCGGAATTATTATACTCCCGGAGTGGATGTGCCCCGGTAGTGGTCACTCTGACCCCCTCGGTGGCCGGTGAGACTCTCGGCACGCCATCGGAGGAACATGGCTATACGACGAGGGAACTCCCGAGGAGTGGCTTGTGGTGGCAGACTGTTATTTCGAGGCTATTAACGAGCGGTAAATGTTAAAACGGTTAATTTTGTGAACCAAAATTAACCGGTGAGGTTATAAACGCAGAGATTGTTTGAAATTAACTGAAATACAATACCTGCCGTAGTGAGCGCATGCTGATTCGGCAAGCGGATGTAAAGCCATACGTACAATGGCTCCGGATCCGGCGGGAACAGATTGTGTGGAGTTGTATTCCTGCCGGATCCGGAGACATTCTTTTCATCGGGCGGGCTACATTATATCTGAATCTGAAGTCGACTCTAATTCTCAGGTTACTATTGATATTACATCACCTTTTCGTAACCTTGATGTCGCGGGAGTGAGGACTATGTGTCCGATCTCCCGCTTTTCATTGTCACGCACACACCGGTATTCTCAATTTTGAGGCATGGAAACAGCGGTTTTTCGATAAAAATGGCTATATTTGCAGTCGATAAGCAAGTATTTATGGCAGAGGATATCGACATACGGGGACGCGGCGGACGTCCCGACGGCGTGGAAAACGACATCGAACGGGCGTTGCGTCCGCTCCGTTTCGATGATTTTTCCGGCCAGGACAAGATTGTGGACAATCTCCGTGTCTTCGTGCAGGCTGCAAGGATGCGTGGCGAGTCGCTCGACCACACGCTGCTGCATGGCCCTCCCGGCCTGGGCAAAACCACTCTTTCCAACATCATAGCCAACGAACTGGGTGTGGGCTTCAAGACCACTTCCGGCCCGGTGCTTGACAAGCCAGGCGATCTTGCAGGTATCCTGATGAGTCTCGAGCCGAATGATGTGCTGTTCATCGATGAAATCCACCGACTTCATCCCGTGGTGGAGGAATATCTCTATTCCGCGATGGAGGATTACCGCATCGATATCCTCCTTGACAAAGGTCCCGGCGCCAAAAGCGTGCAGCTGACCCTCTCCCCTTCACACTTATTGGAGCCACCACCCGCTCGGGCAACCTGACGGCGCCGCTCCGCGCCCGTTTCGGTATCAAATGCCACCTGGAATACTACGATCACCAGCTTCTGCAAAGGATTGTGAAGCGTTCCTCGGCTCTTCTCCGCATCAGCATCAGCGAGGATGCGGCGCTTGAGATCGCGCTCCGAAGCCGAGGCACACCGCGTATAGCCAACGCGCTGCTGCGTCGCGTCAGAGACTTCGCCCAGGTGAAAGGTTCCGGAAGCATTGACCTTGCCATAGCCCGTCATGCCCTCGAGGCCCTCAATATCGACCGCTACGGCCTCGACGAGATCGACAACAGAATCCTCCTCACGCTCATCGACAAGTTCAAGGGAGGTCCGGTAGGCCTTACCACCATCGGCACGGCCATCGGTGAGGATGCCGGTACCATAGAGGAAGTCTACGAGCCTTTCCTCATCAAGGAGGGTTTCCTGAAGCGCACACCTCGCGGCCGCGAAGTCACCGACAAGGCTTACGAACATCTGAACCGCCGCCACACTCCTCTCCAGTCCTCCCTTTTCGACGAGTGACGGCTATCCCCTCTCCATTCTCCTTCTTGTCCCGATTAGCTCATAACACTGACCCAATACTTCCCTTCTCCTCCGCTGAATATATGTCTGGAATCAAATCTCTGGCCAAGGATACGGCTGTCTATGGCTTAAGTTCTATCATAGGAAGATTTCTCAACTGGTGTCTTGTCCCGTTGTATGTCTGGATTTTCCCGACCGATGAGTATGGAATAGTGAGCTATCTGTATTCCTTCACGGCTGTCGCTCTGGTGATTCTCAATTACGGCATGGAGACGGGTTTCTTCCGTTACGCCAACAAGGAGCCGGACCCGGAACGCGTCTATACCACCTCGCTGATATCGGTGGGTTTCACATCGCTTCTTTTCATGGTGTTGGTGAGCGTGTTGATCGGCCCGGTGTCGGGAGCGCTGCTGTTGCCGGGCCATCCTCTTTTCGTATGGCTTCTCGGTATTACGGTGGCTATCGACGCTTTCTCGAATATTCCCTTCGCATATCTTCGTTATCGCAACCGGGCTTTTCGCTTTGCCGGAATCAAGCTGCTTAATGTAGGGCTCAACATCAGTCTGAATCTCTTCTTCCTCCTTGCATGTCCGGCCTTGATGAAGTCGGCGCCCGCACTGGTGTCCTGGTTCTATGAACCGCTCGGAGGAGCCGGTTTCGGAATCGGATGGATATTTCTGGCGAATCTCATCTCATCGGCGGTGGTGCTTCTCTGTCTGATGCCGGAGCTGACCGGCCGCCGCGTGCAGTTCGACGCTCCCCTCCTGCGCCGCATGCTTGTCTATAGCTGGCCTCTGCTTGTGCTCGGAGTGGCGGGAATCCTCAGCCAGAACATGGGTCAGATTCTCATCCCATACCTTTTCCGCGGCGAGGAGCAGGCAGCCCGCTCTATGGTGGGTATCTATGGAGCCAACATCAAGATAGCCATTGTGATGGTGATGTTTACGCAGGCTTTCCGCTATGCCTACGAACCCTTCATCTTTGCCCGTGCGCGGGGGGAGGGGGAAGACCGGAGCAAGGCATACTGCGATGCCATGAAGTACTTCGTCATTTTCGGACTCTTCATCTTTCTGGCTGTGATGTATTTCCTTCCCTTGCTCAAATACTTTGTCTCCCCATCCTACTGGCCCGGCCTGAAGGTGGTTCCCGTGATGATGGCGGCAGATCTCTGCTTCGGAGTGTTCTTCAACCTTTCTCTCTGGTACAAGCTTACTGACCGCACGCACTGGGGAATGTATCTGTCGCTGCTATGCTTCGCGCTCATGTTCGGATTCAACGTCTGGTTCGTGCCGGCCATAGGTATCCCCGACGGGTACATGGGTTCGGCCTGGGCGGCTCTGGCAAGTTATTTTATTGTGATGGTCGTCAGCTATTTTCTCGGTAAAAAATACTATCCCCTCCCCTATCAGTCAGGACGGATTCTCCTCTATGTACTGTTTGCCGCCCTGCTTTACGCCGCCGGCGAATGGACAGGGGCCATATTCGCAACCTGGCTCACATATCTTACCCGCACCCTCCTCCTCTGCATCTATCTCGGCGTCGTGGCAGGCGCCGAGCATCTCCCACTCCCCGGCAGAAAATGACCAGTGCCAGAGTCTCCGTCTGAGAACCGGCATAGTCAAACTGCGGACTAAAGCTGGTATCGTCAGACTGCCGGCCGGCTCGCTCTCGCTAAAGCTCGCTGCTTGAACAAAAATTTGAAATTAGTTCGGCGAGGGAATTCAGTTTCAGACAGGTCTGGCGACCGAACGGGAGGGGCTCTGCCGGGGCGATAAGCAGACAGCGGCCCTCGCTGCATAGGGAGAAGTCGTGTGCCGTCGGTTTTTCGCGTTCCTTCAGCGGCTCGTTGGTCAGGAAGATTATCCTGCCGCCGAGGTCTTCCGCTTCGCGCCGGATGGCTTTCTCATCCTTGGAGATGAAGGGTGACACAATCACGCCGCCGTTGGCGGCTGTATGCAGCCAGCGCAACCGGTTTTCCTCCCGCTTTTTCACCGAGTCTGCACGATGGACTACCACTGCATCCTTGAAGGGGTTTTCAAGCAGCTGGAGATTACCGTAGGCCTGACAGTCCGTGTCTCCGATTCTGATATTGCTGCGCCGCTCGAAAAAATCCGGATTTGCGAATCTGACGGCGAGGCGCCGGGGATTTTCCCTCAGATACTGGTAGATGGTGTCAAGATTGCGGCCAAAGGAGAGAATCTGGTCATTGAAGCCCTTTCCGAAGACGCATGGGAACCCCGTCCGCTTGTTGATCATCACCTTAAAAGCGGCCAGTTTTCTTCCGAGGATTTCATCAAGGATGCTCTCTACCGAGAGGAGAATATGCAGATGGTCCGGCATAAGAGCATACTGCAGGACGCGCAGGGCCGGATGGATGGAACCGATGTTTCTGAGACAATCCTTTACCGCCTTGCCGATAGGGGAAGCCGAGACATAAGAACTGCCGCGCGTTCCGGAATGGAGCCGCCAATCACCAGCCAGAGAACCGAAATCCGGAACTTCGGCCCGTTTAAGCAGCGTGATGTGATAAATATGTCGCGCCCGGTAGTCGTGCCAAGGCGCCCGGCTGTTGCCGGTCCAATATCTGCCCATAAACAAAAAATTATAACTCACATACAAGTCGCTGACAACCATCATCCAAACTTCGGTTTTGTGGATTCGGCTTTGTGGCGACTTGCTTTGGCAAAAGTAAGCTTTTTGTCGTTACTGTCAAAGAATATGCTCTTTTTTATCTGGTTTTTGTTTAAGCGGGGAGCTTTAGCGAGTTCTGACGGGATGTAGGGATTGTGATTTGAGCTTGATTTGAGGGCTAATTGAGAAATTTGTCGGTCCGATTGAATGAAATACGTTGTTAAGCGTTATATTTGCAGAATAATGTAATAAATGGGAATTTTATGAGACGCATTATATTCGTGATTATGGCGCTGGCGTTGGTTGCGCCGGTGAGCCTCCATGCCCGCAAGAAGCAGAATGCGGACATCTCTTTCAAGGAAACCGTCTATGATTTCGGCTCCGTGCCGGAGCGCGGCGGTAAGGTGAGCCATGTGTTCGAGTTTGTCAACACCGGCAACGCCAATCTGGTGATAAAGGATGTGACGGCGGAGTGCGGCTGTACCACGCCGGAATACCCACAGAATCCTATCGCTCCCGGGAAGAAGGGGGTGGTGAAGGTGACTTACAATCCGCTCGGGCGTCCCGGAGGGTTCAACAAGACCGTGACTGTGAAGACTAACGGCAAGACCAAGCGGGTCTACCTCAAGGTAAAGGGTGTGGTCAATCCGAATAAGAAGCAATGAGAAAATCAAGCCTGAGGACCGGAGCATTTCTCTTCGGGGCGCTCCTTTCTGGCTTCTTTTCGCTGAATGCCGGGATACAGTGGATTGAGAAGAACCATGACTTCGGGCTGATGAAGGAGATTCTCGGTCCGCAGACCGGTGTTTCGCGCTTTGTCAACACCGGCAATACCCCGATATCGGTAATCGACGCCCGGCCCTCATGCGGATGTACCGGAGTTGAGTTTTCCGATGCAGAAACGGCTCCGGGCGACACTCTTTCCATAGCGTATACCTACGATCCGGCGGGACGTCCGGGCCGATTCGAGAAATCAATCAAAGTCTGGCTCAGTGACGGCACGGAGCAGGTGATAATGATCCGTGGCAATGTGCTGGAGCACCTGAGTCGCTCGATATGTTTTACCCCGTGGAGGCAGGACCGCTCCGGCTCTCCGATTCAGTCATCATCGGCGGCAACGTAACCGACACGCGTACACCGGGATATTTTATAAAGGCGTACAACCAGACCACCGACACAATTCGTCCGCTGGCCACAAGCGAATCGCAGGCTCTCCGCATCGAGTGCTCCCAACAGAAGCTCGGGCCCGGCGATCTTGCCACGTTTGTGATATATTTCAAGGCCGGAGCTTTGGGCGAGTACGGCCCTGTGGAGCTTCCTGTATCGTTCGTCGCCGACAGTGCGAGCCCAGATGCCAGAAGCGTGACGGTGCCCCTGCGCGCCACAGTGCTTCCATCGGCAAAATCCTTGTCCGGCAAGGACCTTGCCAAGGCACCCCGCTGTTTTCCGGTCCCGGACCCGGTGGATCTCGGAATCATCCGGCATGATGCCGCCCAGCCCGTCGGGTTCGCTATCCTGAACGACGGCGGATCTCCCCTGCGGATAAGGAAGATATATTCGGACATAGTGGCAGTGAAATACAATCGTCTGCCCAAGGAGATAAAGCCGGACAAGAGCGTGCGTGTCAGTCTTGAACTCGACCTGCGCGATCTCCCTGCGGGTCCGTTCCGCATTCCCCTCAGAATCATAACAGACGACCCAGTGACACCGGTAAAGGAATTCACCGTTGCCGGCGAGATCCGATAATCCTCGGTGAAGGGGTCTTAATCATAACAAGAAATAAAGAAACAGCCTTATAATCATGGAACATCCGGAAAACGACAATGCTTATAAGGGACTCCAGGTGAATTCCGGAGTCTCCTCGCAACCGATAGTGAACCCGTACCGGCATAAGCGGGCCACGCGCCCCCGCCGTCTCACGGCCGCAGAATATGTGGAGGGTATCCTAAAGGGCGATGTCAGCGTGCTCGGCCGCGCCGTAACGCTCGTGGAGAGTACGGCCGAAGAACATCAGGCCATCGCTCAGGAAGTGATAGAGAAATGTCTCCCTTATTCAGGAAATTCGCGGCGTATCGGCATAACCGGCGTCCCCGGTGCCGGTAAGTCGACGTCGATCGATGTGTTCGGTCTGCATGTGCTCAGGGATGGCGGCAAGCTCGCCGTACTTGCCATCGACCCGAGCAGTGAGCGTACGCGCGGCTCCATCCTCGGCGACAAGACGCGAATGGAGAAACTCTCGCAGCATACCGATGCATTCATCCGTCCTTCCCCCTCCGCAGGCTCGCTCGGAGGCGTGGCCCGCAAGACTCGCGAGACCATAGTGCTCTGCGAGGCTGCAGGTTACAACAATATCTTCGTGGAAACCGTCGGAGTGGGTCAGAGCGAGACCGCGGTCCATTCCATGGTGGATTTCTTCCTGCTGATCCAGCTGGCCGGAACCGGTGACGAACTCCAGGGAATCAAGCGCGGAATCATGGAGATGGCGGACGGCATAGTCATCAACAAGGCGGACGGCGACAACATCGACCGCGCCAATCTCGCCGCGGCACAGTTCCGCAACGCCTTGCAGCTTTTCCCTCCCACACCGAGCCGATGGCGTCCCGAGGTAATCACCTACAGCGGTTATTTCGAACTTAATATCGACAAGGTATGGGATATGATAGACCGCTATTTCGAATATGTGAAAGAGACGGGTTACTTCCGTCAGAAGCGCAATGAGCAGGCTAAGTATTGGATGATAGAGACTATTGACGAGCAGTTTGCGCCACGATTTCTACACCCGTCCTGAGATCCGCGCCCTCCTTGAGCAGAAAGAGCTGCGCGTCCTTAACAACGAGCAAAGCTCCTTCACCGCGGCCCATGAGGTACTCAGCCGCTACTACGATACCCTCCGCGGGAACAGATAATCCCGTCGCGGCCATTTTATCCGCGTCCGATAGTTTACGTCACTTGATCATATTCAGGGCGTTTCGATGCAGTCCGTCGAAGCGCCCTCGTTTTATCGGGGAATGCCGGAAGGTGGCGGAGAAGTCGCTTTTTTCCATTGAGAGGATATCAGACGGGGTTATGGCGAGGATTTCTTTGCGTGGGGCGAGCGCGGGAACAGTGCGGGCGCGGACTTTGCCGGCATTGTGGGGACATACGGCAAGACAGCGGTCACAACCGAAGAGCGGTGTCATCCCTCTGGTGGCGGCAGAAGAGAGCGCTTCTATGTGAACCGGGTCATTCCAGTCGCCACGGTGTTCTATGGTGAGATAGCTGAGACATCGGTTGCAGTCTATGGAGTTGCCGGAGAATGTGAGTGCGCCGGTGGGACAGGCTCGGCGGCAGGCTCCGCATGAGCCGCATCGGCGGATCCATTCCCTGTCGGGGACCAGCGGCAGGGTGGTGACGATTTCGGCGAGGAATACCATGCTGCCCGCTCCGGGGACTATCAGCGCGCCGTTGTCGCCGATAAAGCCGACTCCGGCCTTGCGTGCCCAATATCGTTCCAGTATTGGTGCGGAGTCGATGCATATCCGGTATCCCGCGTCTGTCGGGAAACTGTTCAGACACCGGTTCAGTAGGTCGCGCAGAACATCATGGTAATCGTCTCCAAGTGCGTATGACGCTACAGGAGAGTTTGGGGCGGTGTCTCCGCGATAATTGAAGGCAATGGAAATGATGGAGTTGGCTCCCTCAAGCAACAGGCGCGGATCGCGGCGTATCTGAGGATGGTTGCGCATATATTCCATTCCGGCGTGCCTTCCGCGTGACAGCCACTCCTCGAAAAGTTCCCATTCCCCGGGATCTACTTCGGCTGCTTTGGCAAAACCTACGGCGCAGGCACCGCCTTCAAGCAATATTTTCCTGATTTCCTCCTTCATTCACTTATCCGGACATCCTCGTTGCGCTCTACTGCCCGCTTTCGGTCATTTGCGACCGAAATCAGCCGGTACCTCCCCCCATCTGTCCGTGTCCCACTTACGGATCTTGACATCGTAGGAATGAGTGTTCAGCCAGGAGAGTGCCCGCTCCATCATCTGAAAGCTTTTTTCGGTCGACGCGTCGCGTTTGAGCTGGGTCTTCACCTTGCGGTTGCGCACCCATGACATTCCGGTGACCGAGTCCGAGTAAATGGTGTGCCGCTCGCCGAGATTCGCCATCAGGGCAAGCGCATGGACTATTGCGAGAAATTCACCGATGTTGTTGGTGGACTTTTCGAAGGGGCCGATACGGAAAATCTCGCGTCCCGTCATAAGTTCCACTCCACGGTATTCCATTCGTCCGGGATTACCGGCGCATGCGGCGTCCACGGCCCAGCCGTTCAGGTCGATTTCGGGAAACTGCATGTAGTCCGGCTTACCGGCTTCGGGAATGTTATGTCTCTGGGCGTTCAGGAGAAGTCCGCCGACATCGTTGCGGTCGCTGCGCGCAGTACCTTTCCGGAAAGCATCGGAGGCCTCTTGGGCGCTCGCATAACTCTTGAAGGAGGCTCCGGGGTAATCGTCCACCTGCTCCATGGCGTCGTTAAGGTCATCGTATACTCCGGGATGCCTTCCTGTCCAGACCACGTAATATTTCTTCGAATAGTTCATGCCGTGAAATCAGGAAGAAGTTTTACATGTTGACGACGTGTCGGCTTCGGGACGGTATTCGGGACGGAAGTCATAGTTTTCTGCGGAGAGTATCGAACAGCTCCGGAGCGGCTTTGAGAGAGTCGCTGTCCGTTCCGGGGTCGTACGACGCCATGATTCCCTCGGCTGAAAATGGCCTTGTGGGGCCGATAGGCGCCCTCCAGGCCGCTTTTGTCCACAACTATGCCCAATCCCTTTTCCAGGGCTTCGAGCGCCATTCTGGTGGCTCTCTGCTTTCCCTCGCGGGAATATCCGGCTATATGGAACGTACCGTAGTCTGTCAGCGAGAGCAACTCTTTGTTTACGATGGGTTCTCCCTCCCAGGTGTCGAGCACGGCCCGGATGCGTCCGGCGCGCAGTTCCTCGAGAAGAGCCCCGGAATCGACCACCGGACCGCGGGCGGCATTCACGAGCAGCGCGCCCGGCCGCATGCGGGCGAACATCGCCCTGTCCGCAAGGTGGAACGTCGGGTCTTCCCCTGTCCGAGTAAGCGGGGTGTGCAGTGTGACCGCGTCGCATTCGGCCATAAGCTTATCAATCGGCATGTAGTCATCTTCGATTCCGGCACGCTGACGGGGAGGGTCACTGACCACTACCCGTGTGCCGAGCAGACGTCCCCATTCGGCCACTATGCCGCCTACATTGCCGCATCCGACCACCCCCAAAGTGTGACGGACCGGGTCGAAACCTTCGCGCAGAAGTGCGCTCCAGACATACTGGGCCACGCCCGGTGCGTTGCAGCCCGGAGCGTTGTTGACCGAGATACCCCGCTCCGCGCACCACGGGATATCAATCTGGTCCATACCGATGGTAGCGGTGGCGATGAGGCGCACGCGGCTGTGGCCGAGAAGAGACTCGTTACAGAGAGTACGCGTTCGGATCACGATGGCATCCGCGTCGCGGACATTCTCGGGGGTGAATCCGAACTGGTCGACATAGAGCGTGTCGGCCACCGGTTCAAGCCGCCCCCTTGATATAGGGGATATTGTCGTCGATGACTATTTTCATGGTCAGAAGAAGAATTGTATTTCTGTCATAATGAACGATGCGGCGTAGAGTGTGCAGAGGCCTGCGAGCCACCACGAGCGATGCCGTATGTTGTGGAGAGCAAAAATGTCGGAGAACTGGACAGCGGCGACCAGATAGAGAGTGCCGATGTATGCAGGCATGTTGTCGAAGTCAATGACTATGCAGACTGCGCAGAGCACTCCGAGGATATTGAAGCAGATGTTGTAGAGGCGTCGCTGCGAATTGCCGGCGTATAGTTTCACCGAGTTGTAGAGTCCGCCCACAAGAGCTCCGAGCGCTGTCGCGGCGCATGCCGTCAGACCGGCGAGCATGGACCGTTTCGCTTCTATGCCGGAAAACAGGCCGGATATATCAGGCATCGAAAAATCGGACAACGGTATGATTCCGAGACCGACTCCAACCCAATAAGGGGCGACCAGGCCGAGGATGAAAGCGATCGTCTCCTTGAAGCGCAGACATTTGAGGGAGGCTGCAATCGCGATATATGCCGGAATCATGAAAATGAAGGCATATTGCACCATCGTGCCCAGCGACAGGATGGTGGCTATGGCGAAGAGTTCCCGGGTGGCGTTCCGTTGCTTGAAGCATGTGAAGGCTATCGAGAGGATGGCTGTATTCGCGGCGAGAAGAATGGTGGATGAATTCAGAGTCCCCGCCACCCAGGGGCAGGAAAACGACATCACGGCCAGAAGTCCCGGAAGAGTCATGTCGTTTCCAGGAACAAACGCGTAATTCTTGTTGAGGATATAGATTGAGCCTGTGATTCCGAGCAGGAGCAGAAGGTTTATGGCCCATGAGAGCGGGGCATGATATCCCATGCGCCAGGCGACGGCAGACACAGGCCGGCCTCGGTCTGTAATGGTATGGGCGCGCCCGCCAGAAAGGAGGTCGCGCTCATCAGGATTGCGGTGGCGATTGCGCCGGCGAATCCCTTCTTACCCATTGTGTCCCGGTTGCCCATCAATCTTCACTGTCGGAATAGTTCTTCTTTCGTGAGCGGAAATGAACCGGAGATATGATATGTTCCTTGTCGGCCGAAATTTTGGGTCCCTGCGGCTTGACGATTCTGGCGTCGCGTCCGGAACCTCTTCGGTCGTCACGGCGTTCATATTCCCGACGATTTCCTCTGTCATCTTCTCGGCGTTCTCCGCGCGGCTTGAAGTCGCGTCTCTCCTCGCGCGGTCCGTAGCTGCGCTTTTCTCCGCCTGGCTTGAAGTCGCGTCTCTCCTCGCGCGGTCCGTAGCTGCGCTTTTCTCCGCCTGGCTTGAAGTCGTGCCTCTCCTCGCGCGGTCCGTAGCTGCGGCGTTCCTCTCGCGGCTTGAAGTCGCGTCTGTCATCCCGGGGACCGTAGCTGCGGCTTTCCGGGCGCTCATCGCGTCTGAAGGTTTTTTTCTTGTCGTAGCGACGTTCTTTCTGATGGCCGCCGAATTTTTTGTCTCGCCGCGCCATTCGTCGTCGGAAATGCGCTTCATCTTCCGGGGACGACGGTTCTCCTCCTCTTCTTCCTCATAAAAGTTGACTTTTCCGCCTGCGGCGCGGAAATCGTTGTAGGCACCGTCGAAAAGCACGAACTCGCGCAGCGAGCACTCGATGCTGCCGTTGAGCAAAGGAATTTTCAACGACGGCTTGAGCCCGATGTTGGAGAAGTCATCGTTGTCCGGCCCTATTATCCATGCGTTCCATCCCTTGAAATTCTGTTTGAGGCATGTCCCTATTCCTCGGAAAAGTTCCACCATGTCGTCGGGACGCAGTCTGCGCCCGTAAGGTGGATTCATCACGAGGACGCCATTGTCGGGATTTTCGGTCCAGTCCGCCATGGGGCGGCATGTGAGCTCCACCATATTGTCGACCTGTGCGGCCTTGATGTTGCGACGGGCTATCGCCACGGCATCCGGATCGATGTCGCCGCCGTAGATCCTGAATGCGAATTCACGTTCGCCGCTGTCATCGTTATAGAGTTCCTCGAATAAGTCTTTGTCGAAATCGGGCCATTTCTCGAACGCGAAGCTCTGACGGAAAATACCAGGGTTGATGTTTGATGCGATAAGTGCGGCTTCTACAAGGAAAGTGCCCGAACCGCACATGGGGTCGGCAAAGTCGCAGTCACCCCTCCAGCCTGTCTTCATGATTATTCCGGCGGCGAGCACCTCGTTGAGGGGCGCTTCGGTCTGTTCCTGGCGATAACCCCGGCGGGAAAGAGGCTCCCCGCTCGAGTCCAGGGAGATGGTGACGCGGTCGTGATCTATATGGACGTTGAAGAGCAGGTCGGCACCAGCCACGCATATAGAGGGACGACGCCCCTCGGTGTCATTGAAATGGTCCACGATGCCATCCTTGACTCTATATGTTACGAATTTGGAATGGGTGAAATCCTCGCTGTTCACCGTCGAGTCTATGGCGAATGTGGTGTCGGGAGTCATGTATTTCCGCCAGTCGATCTCGCGGACTATATCGTAGAGTTCGTCGGGATCATGAGCGGTGAACTTCTCGATGGGCTTGAGAATCCTGAGGGCCGTGCGGCAACACAGATTGGCTTTGTACATCATTTCGAGATCCCCCTCGAAGCTGACCATGCGGCGTCCCATCTCCACGTTTTCCGCGCCGAGAGAAATAAGCTCGTCGCGGAGCACATCCTCAAGGCCCTGGAAGGTCTTGGCAACCATTGAAAATTTATTTTCCATCTTGCAGGTGTTCTGTCTTACTTGCGGATATTGGTATGTTGTTCTGGTTTTTAAAACGAAATTGTTGTTCCTCCGTTTGTGTCATCGGGTTTGGATGCCGGCTTCTCCGGCTCGGCGGAGTCGAGTTGTTCGATCTGTTGGTTGAAACGGATATCCCGGTTATATGCGGGAACCCTCTCGAGCAACATGATTGTCTCATGGTCATCGAATTGAGAAGGCTTCAGCACCACGTACTTCTGCTTCATCGCAGCCATTTTCCATTCCTTGACTTTCTCGCGGCCGTAGACGGCTGCGATATCCTCCGGCGTTACGGTCGGAGTTCCATCTTCCTTACTCGAGTCTTTGTCCCGCTCCGTAGCGGGGCTGCCTGGAAAGTCGATCACCCCTTTCTTGTTTTTCTCATCCTTCTCGCGGATGGTCACGTCAAAGCCTGATGCGAGAATCGTGACTTTTATCCTGTCTTCCAGCGAGGGATCGTCGCCAATACCCCACTTCACTTCGATTGTGGGAGGAAGTTTCGATGTGAGAAAATTGTGGATTTCGGCCATCTCCCTGGACTTGATCGGATTTTTCGAATCCTTGGAGCACATGAACTTGATAAGAAGCC
>PDYJ01002377.1_pt1 | contig 13482 bp, 11 predicted proteins | sample 1430841 | NCBI WGS metagenome assembly PDYJ01 (sample SAMN07237672, study PRJNA390542) | Gut metagenome, whole genome shotgun sequencing project. | isolation source: fecal pellets | host: Mus musculus | place: USA: New York, NY | collected 2016-10 | reverse complement strand
CCGGAAAACGAGCTTACCGACGAATGGTGCCTGAGTCACGGCATCATCTCGGTCGTGCCTGTGGCCATAGACCGCTCCATACCCGTCGGCAACAGTCTCGAATGGCTGAAAGAAATATCGGCAAGATACACATCATTCTGACAGTCTTTGACACTTCTGAAAAGACCTTGCGGTCGTGTAACCCGCAAGTCGAGAAATCGATCTTTTAACCAAAGCGAGAAAGGAATAATGATAAAAAATGCCAGTTTTGGGCCGATTTGTTAAAATTTTTCTCGAAAATATTTGGTGAATTTGCAAAGATTTGCTAATTTTGCATTGTATTTGACAAGTGCGGCAAGGATAGCCGCGTTTCATAGGCAGACAGATAGAATAGGCTTCCGGATTGAGTTCCGGAAGAAATAAGGAAAATCGCATATATCGTTTCATTGACAATTTATTGTTGCATTAGTAAAGTTATGGATTAATAAATTAGAATTAGGACATGGTTAATCCTCGAAGGATTTCGGGGTGAGCCGGAAAGCCGATGCGTAGTGATACGCGTCGTTTTTTTATTTGTAGCCGCCCCCTTCCAAGTGAACTGCACCCCAAAAGTTTTGTGTTTAACTTTTGGGGTGCAGTTCAGATATCGGAGGCTGTTTTTTGCGTCAGCCCCACAAAAGCCGTCATCTTGCCACCTTATGCGACGTACGCCTTCCGTCTCCCCACACCTTGGTCTCCACGTAGATTCCTGAGGCCGGAGGATGCGGAAGCATGCGTCCGAACATGTCGAATACCAGCGTCACGACCGCTTCGTCTGCTTCCGGAACGTCCACGCCGCTGCCGTCACCCACGGGGCTTTTAACGCAGTTGACCACTTTTCCGGTGGACCCGTCGATCACCATGGCCACAACACTGTAGTCAAGGCCGTCATGGACAAGCGTCTCCCCGTTGAGATTGCAGGCATCGTCAAGGCTGAGCGACACCGAGTGAGACATCTCCTGATCCTGCCCGATACTCGAAGGCAGACTCTCCGGCATACCCTTCGGGAAAGGATAAAGGATGACGACATCGTTGAACACCATCCCCTGAATAGGGTTGGGCGCATCCACGAGATGGTCGAAATCCGACGGCCACTTCCCCGTCTCACCCGAATAGTAGTTGCCCTGATGCCAGCCGCGTCCCTCGCCGGTGAGTCCGTCGGCCACCAGGATGTACGACATGCGGAAATCACAGCCCTCGAAGGCCTTGACAAACTTCAAGTCGGCCTTTGCTTCAATCACTCTTTCAGCATCGTCGGCCCACCGGCAGTCGAGGGCAATATCGGCAGGAGTGAACTCGTCAGCCATACGCTCCCATATCTCATCGAAGGCAAAGACATTGTCCTTCATCCTGTCGCCGAAATACGGATCTGTCTCGTAATGACGATCCAGCCAAGCCACTGGCTGCGCAGGGCAGGGTTAGGGTATTCCTCGGGAGACATGATGCTCATGACGTCGGCATGGTGGTAGGACACTCCTACGAAATCCAGACCCTTGAGAGCCGCCATCTTCTCCATGCCCACCGCGCCACGCGGGCAGTATCCGCAGTCGGTGCTGGTGTATTCCTCAAGCAGAGGTCTTTTCCGTGGCAAAGAGGACCATACGTAAAGCCGGGCGGCCGCGACACCCTCGGCGGTGTTGGCCTCTCCGTCGATTCCGGCCACCCTGACCTTCAGGTCGTAATCCCCGTAGCATCCGGAGACGGCAACGATACCCTTACCGGCACCGAAGCCAGGTAGAGCGCTGGAAGTGTCTGCACAAGGGCAACCGGGATTCTGCCTCCGTCACCGCCTGCCGACCATTCCAGCTCGATCGAAGTAGCCCCGAGTGCGCCACAGTTGACGATTTCGGCATCGAAAACCATCTCATTACCGGCACCGGCGTTCACCTCCCCGGGAATCCGTATCTTCACGGCTCTCCCGTCAACCCTTCCGAGCTCCAGCCTGAACGGTACGGATACATCCTCTCCGGCTACACCCTCCGACCAGATGCCGTATGTCCGCGAAGAATGCACCCAGAAGCCGTGGCCTCCGGCGTCTCCGCCCTGACCACCGCCACAGGTGACTTCTGGCGCTCTGTATCCCGCTTGCCGACGGTGAACGAATATCCTATATAGACCCCTCCGTCGCCTACGACATAGGGAGCGGGAAGAGAAACCGAAACTTCGCCGTCCGTCACCTCGACTGGAAGCGAAATCACGTCGGGAACGTTTGTCTTGTCGCTTCCGAGCTGAAGCCGCTCCGACATCCAGACGCTGAAGCCCGCTACATCGGCATCCTCCCCAGCGATGAAGCTTACCGAGCGCACCTCGAGTCCTTTGAAGTCAGCCCCCAGATGCACGGCCACATCGTATGTCTCCGACTTGCCGGTGCCCCACCATGACGACGGGCTGCCGGCGTTAGTGTAGGCGACGGTATCGGCCACAGCCCCGAACACGGACGCCGCAGCCATACATGCCGCAAAAACTGTCTTTCCTGAAATCATAGTCATTTCCTTATTGATTTAATTGAATAAGATGAAGAAAAAAACCGACGCACTCCAAGAGATGACACAAAGGGCGTACCGTCATCATCCACAACGGCACGCCCTATCGTCATTCAGAAAGGCACTGAAGCCTGCCGACGCCGCGTCAACGGATTATCTTCTTGCTGGTCTTGACGTGTCCGTCAGTGTAGCGCGTCTGCTCTACCGCCACGCCCTTGAAGGCGTCCCCCACGCGGTTGCCGTTCAGGTCATATAGCACCACACTCTCCACCGTCAAGGCGTCATCACCCATGGAGCCGATACCGGAAGTCTCATCAGCCACCCTCTTCTCGCCAGTCTCAGGGTTGACATAGGCTATCTTGGACTTGAGGATCTTGCCGCTGATGTCGTCATCATAATAATACTGCACGCCTATCTCCTTAAAGCCGAGCTTGTAGAACATCACTGTGCGGTTGGCAATCGACCCTGCGCTTGAAATACCGTAATCATTGTCGAAGAGATACGGCAGCTCGTCTGTCGGTTCGTCAATACCTTCGTAGGCCTCGGGATAGAGGGCATCCTCCTTATCGAATACATATTTTTCCGAATCGGTCCACAGTGAATAAGAGATTCGCTGTGGGTTGAGAGCGTTTCCTTCCGAATCCACTGCCCTAAGATTGAACGAGACGCTTCCCCATCCATATTCCTTTTCGACGCGCCATAAGTCTATCTCGACAGGAGGAAGGTCGGCTATGTGGTCGAGATACTTCATCCTCATCCCGGCGAACGATATCAGGTCGTCCCCAGGTATGCCGGCCGTCTTGCCGTAGCGTACCAAAGGTGCGAATTCGGACTCGAACAGCGGGGAAATCGTCTTTGCATCCTTGTCATAGGCGAACTCCATATCCTTGTCAGAAGATATATAGCTAAGAGTCCAGCTATCCTCATCCTCGACACCACTCATAAAGTAAGTGTAGTAAGATGTGCCGGAGTCCTTCATCAACCCTATATACTGACCGGAAGACATGATCATCCTGTCCCCATTTATAATGCCCTTCACGCACGCATGCGGGAATTCCGGCCAAAACCCGCTGAGGTAAAAGTCATCGCCGTCCACATACACCTCGGCCTGATGGGCATAGTGGTCATTATTATAGAAAAAGCTCCACCTCTCCGTAGCGGCACCTTCGGGAATCTTCACCACCTTGGCGTCCACCTTGGCGTAGACCGCCTCCTGTTCGCCGTAAAAATAGTATTCTCCGTTCTGAGTCATACCGAGCATGATGTCCTGCTCCTTCTCCTGAATAATGGAGTCCCCTGAGAGGCGGTACCGGATTGAGGTCTTGTCGGTATCCGGCACCCAGTCAGTGGTGAAGCCTTCACCATCTTCGGAAGGTATCTGCACCTTCTTGAGCCTCTGTACATACCAATCGAATACTTCGCCACTTTCTGAGTTCGTAGACCTGTCTATGAGCTGTGGAGTCTCAACGGTGATCACGCCGTCCTCGAGCGTACCCTTGATCCAGGTGCCTGTAGGCATGTGCGTAAGCGGATCCTTGAACCATACGTCCTTGCCGTTGTCACCAAACACCACCTCCCTGTACACGCCGTCATGCGGCTCCGTCATCGGCGCCATCATCATATAGATATATGACGCCATCGATGTCCCATGGTATTTTTCCAACTTTCCTGCCGGCTGTTCTGTTACCGGTGTTTCTGCCGCTGCCGTAGCTCCGACAAGGAGCGCAAGGGCTGCCAAAGAGAATAGTCTTTTCATATCAGTCAGTTTTTATGGTTAACTTCGGAAATATCCGCCATGCGGTCAGCGTCCGGCCTATGGTGTACCCCCCACCCTGCCTTGCGGCGACTCCGGAAAACCGGCGCCTGTATTCGGAAGCCGCCTTGCGCCCGCCTCGGATGAATTTCCATTCACAAATTTATGACAGATGTCGGTTTTCTGCAAAAAAACACGGTCTACAATTGGTCTACTCGATTTATTTTCCTAATTTTGTGGAGCATACAAAACATCATTCCTTTATGCAATGAAACATATCCATGCCATATTCCTGTTCACCGCAATACTTGTTTTAGCGTTGGCCAGCTGTTCACGGCCCTATCCATCAGGCTTCGGAGGGATGAAATGGGAGCGCACAGGCACTTCCGCAGACTCGCTCACCATGCTTCTGGAAAGGCAGTTCTACGAAGTAAAAGACCTCGACACCATAATAGCCGGCATAAACCGGCTCCAGGCTTTCGCCCAGCTATGTGACGGCTCCCTGCGCCGGGCCCTGACGGCGAGATGTCATTTCTACTCCGCGCGCCTCCATGAACGCGAGATGCACACCAACTCCGCCGTCCGCCATATAGCCCAGGCCAGAAAGCTCTGCGATTCCGCTGAGTATCCCTACACGCTAAGGAGAATCGACATAATAGACAAAGAGCTGAGCAACGACAAAGGCGACAACGAACTGAGGAAGCATCTCGACAACCTCGAATACTTCAAATCCATAGACGATCTCCCGATGGAAGCCTCCGTATGCATACAGATAGGAAACACCCTCTCCAACTCGTACCAGCCCGAACTCGCCCTGAACTATCTGCGCCGGGCCGATTCCATCAGCTCAAGAATAGGACTGACCACCTGGAACCGCAAGAACAAGATAAACATCGCGACATGCCTATACGAGACCGGAGACACAGCCGAGGCCAAACACATTATGGAAGGGCTCCTCAATGATCCCGTGATACAGAGCGACTTCGGAACCTACAACATCGTACTGCGCAATGCGTTCATACACACCGGAAAATCGTGCTACATCCACAAGGCCTACAGGCAGAGCATGGAGAAAGACTCCACAATACCGCTCAACGCGGTCTACGAAATACTGCTGAGCCGACACTACATCCAAGGCGCCGAAAAACGCGACACCGCCTTGGCCGACCTCTACGGAGCCAAGGCATTAGCCCGGATAGAAGACGTGGATGACCACGAGGTAAAGGCCCATATCCTGATTTCAGCCACCCAAAAATTCGTGCGCCAAGGCAAACACGACAGTGCGTACATCTGCCAAAGCCGCTACATCGAGGAGAAGGAAGCCAGCGAGAAGCTCAAACACCCCCTGGAGGTGTCAAGGATACACAATCTGAAGGAGATAAACCGCATCGAGGCCGAAAAAGAGAAGGAACGCCAACTATATATTGTCCGCATTCTTATCCTCTCGATCGCGGTGGTGTCCCTGATAGCCGTGGCGATATACATCAAGCGGAATCTCAACCACCGCCTCAGGATAGAGGAGCAGAAGCACATAAACGAAAGCCTCAAGTCGCAGCTTGAGATCGAACACTACCAGAGACAGTCCCTGGCAATATCGCTCGCCACGGAAGACACAGACAGGAGCCTTTCCGAGATAAAGCAAAAGCTCGACGACCTGCGCAAGGAGGGTAAAATCAGCGAAAACGAGATCAGGCAGGTAGATGCCGTAATCAAGAAGCACACCACCCAGCGCAACGACTGGAACCGTTTCCGCGAACTTTTCGACAAAACGCACCCGCTTTTCCTAAAAAATCTGAAAGAAACCTATCCAGACCTTTCCGAGACGCAGGTGCGGCTCGCCACATATATACATACGGGGATGGACAACAAACAGATCGCCAACTTCCTCAACATCCGCGCCGAGTCGGTGAAACAGTCGCGGTGGCGTCTGCGCTCCAAGATGGGACTTCAGCCGGGAGAATCGCTCGAAGACGCACTGGGACGCCTCTGAAGAAGGGACGGAAATGTGAATTGTATTTGAGAGCAGGCAGGAATTTAAAGATTGTCCAGGAGGCTGTTTAATATTAATGCGGAGAGCGCCGATTTTAGTCAAAAAAAATTGTAATTTTGCAGGATGTTTCGACCCTGCCTTCCATATCAGGGAGATCCGGGTCATATTACCCACATACTGTTATGAAACTGAGCATATCGGAAATAGCAGGCATTCTCGGCGTTGCCACACCGGAAAAAGAAGTGGAAATCCGGGAACTGCTGACTGACTCAAGGTCGCTTGGCGACCCGGGAAGCACACTTTTCTTCGCCATACCAACCGCAGGAAACGACGGACACCGCTACATGCGGAGTCTTTATGACCGCGGAGTACGTTGCTTTGTAGCCAACCGCATACCCGCCGACATGGAAGAGGCACCGGGGGCATATATTCTCATCACTGACAATACGGTGGAAGCACTCCAGAAAATCGCCGGGCGCCGCGACAGTTTCAACGGAAAGATTCTCGCCATAACGGGAAGCCGAGGCAAAACCACACTCAAGGAATGGATTTTCCAGCTGATGGAGCCTCTCTCCGACATATCCCGAAGTCCCCGCAGTTTCAATTCGCAGATAGGAGTGCCGCTGTCGATGTGGGAGATTGATGACGACGCGAGACTTGCCGTGATCGAGGCCGGAATCTCCCATAAAGGTGAGATGCAGGCTCTTGCCGAATGCATCAACCCCGATGCGGTAATCATCACCAACATCGGAGACGCTCATTCCGAAGGTTTTTCGTCGATGGAGGAAAAAGCCAATGAGAAAGCGCTTCTCACCTCTGCATCCAACGCTAACACTGTAATATATTGCGCCGACTATGAAAATATCGACACCGCAGTTGACAGCATCTCACCCGGTATCGGGAGGCTGAGGTGGAGTCTGCGGGGAAATCCGGAAGCGGAACTTCAGATATCCGCATATCCATCTGCCGGCGACGAATGCCGGATAGAATGGCGTCATGGTGACAAATCAGGCGCATTCCGCGCTCCTCTTGACGGAGACGCCGACATAGAGAATGCAGCCAACGCGCTGGCATTCATGATTCACCAGGGGATCGATGCCGATGTGATCGCCGCCCGCTTCCCTCAACTGCACAAGATAGGCACACGCCTGAACGTGACAGAGGGAGTGAACGGCTGCTCGCTGATCCACGACTCCTATACTTCCGACTTCTCCTCGCTGCGACCGGCGCTTGACTTTATGCGGCGCCGAAAGACCCCGGGGCAGACCGCCACACTAATACTCAGCGACCTGCACCATGAATGCGGACAAGAGGAGGCCGTATACCGCGAGATAGCGGCTTTGGTGAAGCGCGCGGGGGTGTCCCGCTTCATCGGCGTCGGTCCGCTGCTCAGCCGCAGCAGAAATATGTTCGAGGGGAACGCTGAGTTCTACGAAGACACCGAAGGTATGCTCGACGTGCTTTCAACTTCTGATTTTTCCGATGAGGCCATCCTGCTCAAAGGATCACCGGAATTCAGCTTCGACAATATCGCCGAGATGCTCGAGGCCCGCAAGCATGAGACCGTGCTTGAGGTGAATCTCGACTCGATCGTGGCCAACTACAACTACTTCCGCAGCCGACTTGCCGCGGGCACCGGCATAGTATGCATGGTGAAGGCTTCAGGCTACGGGGCAGGAAGTTACGAGATAGCAAAGACCCTGCAGGACTGCGGAGCCGCATATCTTGCCGTCGCAGTGCTTGACGAGGGTATAGAGCTTCGACAGAAAGGCATCACCATGCCGATCATGGTGATGAACCCGAAGGTGGTGAACTACAAGTCGATGTTCGCCCATAACCTTGAGCCTGAAATCTATAGTTTCGACATGCTCCGCGATGTCATGAGAGAGGCCCGCAAGAACGGAATAAAGGACTACCCGGTGCATATCAAGCTTGACACGGGAATGCACCGCATGGGCTTCGTGAAAGAGGATCTGCCGGAACTGATGGACACTCTTGAGGCAAGCCGGGAAGTTTCCGCAAAATCAGTATTCTCGCATCTGGCCACGGCAGACTGTCTCGACATGGACGACTACACCGGCCTTCAGCTCACCCGGTTCCGTCAATACACCGACTATATGCTTTCGCGTTATTCCAGACCCATACTGCGCCATGTGCTCAACTCCGCAGGAATACTCCGCTTCCCCGACCATCACTACGACATGGCACGTCTCGGAATCGGATTATACGGAGCCAACACGCTGCCGACCGATATAGAAGAGCCGCTGGCTGTAGTCTCCACGCTGCGCACCATGATCATAGCTATCCGCGAATGGGACAAGGGGGAGACAATAGGATATGGCCGACGGGGAGAACTGACACGGAAGTCGAGGGTAGCCACGATCCCTATAGGCTACGCCGACGGAATGAACCGGCATTTCGGCCGGGGTGCCGTATCAGTGACAGTAAACGGCAAAGAGGCCCCGACCATAGGAAACATCTGTATGGACTCATGCATGATCGATGTCACCGGAATCGATTGCAAGGTGGGGGACACGGTGGAGATATTCGGACGCAACGCACCGGTGCAGCGCCTCGCCGACGTGCTCGACACCATCCCATACGAAGTGCTGACCTCAGTGTCGCCCCGCGTAAAGCGAGTCTACTACCGCGAATAAGTCTTTCACTCAGGAAGCGAGAGCTGCTCCTTAAGCTCCTGCAGACATTTCACCACGTCGTCGTTGGTGACCCGCAGACGCTCCTTGCAAAGTTTCAGCAACTCGAGCGCGCGTCTCGTATAGGCCGACAGACTGTCGATGTCGCAGGAATCCGACTCCATTTTGCGGACAATCGACTCCAGTTCGGCCACAGCCTCCTTGTATATGAATTCTTTTTCTTCCATGGGAATGACTTGTTTATCTTTCAATAGTTTCTCCGCCGGCATCAATGTCTGCCGGGGCGATAACCTCCGAGCGGACAATACCTCCGGCCATGATGGTCTCCAGCAAATCGCCGGACGGAGAACGGCGGCATCCTTTACAGCCGCACCGTTCAGACGCGTGATTGAATAGCCGCGCCGCAAAGTGTTCTCCGGGCTGAGAACCCTCACCATATCTCCGATACGCCGCAGCCTCAACTCCTCTTTTTCAGTCAGCGACCCGGCGGCACGGCATACGGCGAGATCAATCCTGTCCAGCATGCTGTCGGCGCGCTGCACCCTGCGCCCTGCGCTGTCGCATACGCAACGGCATATCCGCTCCAGTTCGCCGGAGGCAGCTGCAAGCCGGGTTTTCGCCATAAGCGGAATCATGGCCTCCGCATTGGCAAGCCTTCCGCGTTCCCCGCGGAGCGCGTCGGCGCCATAATGACCTATTCTGGTCACCAGAGTGGTGATACGTGAATATGCCTCCCGAAGGCGATCGACAAGGAATGCAGCAACCGCAGTCGGAGTCTTGCACCTGACGCCAGCGATCTCATCAAGCACGGTACGGTCCCGTTCATGGCCGATACCGACTATCACCGGTATGCCGAACGTCGCCACTCTCCGGGCAAGCTCATAGTTGTCGAATCCGTTAAGATCGGTCGTCGCCCCTCCCCGCGGATTATAACAACACAGTCCCATACGTCGATGGTCTGCTCCACAAGGTCAAGGGCGGCCAATACCGACGGTGCGGTGTTTGCACCCTGCATCACGGCGGGAAAAAGCACCGTATAGAGCACGAAACCGTCGGATTCAGACCTTATCTGATTCATGAAATCTCCATATCCGGCGGCTCCCGGGGCCGAAATTACAGCCACAGTCCGCGGGACTTCTGTAAGTTCGCGCCGCTTGTTGGCATCGAGCACTCCCTCTCTGGCAAGCCGGTCGAGAATCTCGCGGCGGACGCGCTCCATCTCTCCGAGCGTGTAGGATGAGTCGATATCGGACACCGTCACAGAGAGTCCGTAAAGATTATGGTGCGTGACCGAAGCCAGAAGAAGCACCTTGAGACCCGACTCTATCTCGCGGCCGGTCTCGTCGCGAAACTTCCGGCGGAGCACCGGGAACCGGCTGCTCCATATCATAGCCCGTACTTTCGCCCTGGTGACACCGGACGCGTCCTTCTCCACCAGCTCCATATAGCAGTGACCGCCGTTCACGCGGACATCGCTGAGCTCGGCGAGAACCCATACATCCTGCAGCTCGCGGTTGAGCCGCAGCGTATTGCCGATGCGTTGCTGCAGTTCGAAAAGAGATATATGCCGTGGGGTATCCATTATCTGCCGCCGGTTTATCTGTCAGTATCCGCCGGTTTATTCGTCCGGTGCGAGACCAAGTTCGCGAAGACCTCCGGTGACCGGATTGAACACAGCGAAACTACGCTCCTTCTTGCTGCTGAACAATGCAGGCTGCATGCCGAACCGCACGCCGAACTGCGAGAATTCCGTTTCGGTGGAACAGAGTTTCTTTCCGAGGAGTGAAAGTTCCACGCGCGCCGCTCCCGGCACATTATAGATCACCGCATCCTTGGGGAGTTTCTTCTCCTCACCCTTGTCGTCGACCGGAAGCTCCCCTTCGCTTGTGACGGTGACATCCACATAGACCGGATCACCGGAATAATCGTCGGCATCGACGAATCCGGCGAAGTCGCTCATACGGAACAACACCGACCGACCCTCATCCTCAGGAGTGAAAGTATAGGAGCGGACCACTGTCTCTTTATAGCTTGCGCCCGTGAATGCAGCGGTCATGGCCGCCTCCTGATGGCGCAGCGATTCGAGCATCAGCTCGAGCTGACGGCCGTCGGTGGGCATCGTCTCCGCGGTGCCGCGGGTGAGCGACGTCTTGGCATCACGTATTTCCATAAGATTCTCTGCGAGCATCTGCGCCTGCTTCACACTGGACTGGGATGCAATGAAATCCTCGTCCACGTATTGCAGATATTCACGGATGTTCACAGGATCCGGATTCTCCGGAATTTCCGGCGCGGCAGGCCGCGCCACGCTCTCTTCCCTGTTGATGGAGAGAAGCATCCCGTTGTCGTCAACGCAGATATATGTGACCGCACCCGGCTTTAGCTGCATAAGATATTTGTTGTCCTCGTCAGGGATTCCGTAAGGAACGACACTTACATTCGTGATGGTCCAGTTCTCGGAATTCTCCTTTATGACCTTGTCGGTTCCGACGAATTTCTTTGCATACTGGAAATACGGTCCTGCAAGGTTTACCATGCGTTCGGCCGTGACATCTATTCTCAATGCGTGACAGGCAGAGAATAGACCAGACCATATTCGTTATGTCGGTCGGCTGTGAGCAGTCTGGTGTTCTGCGACGCCGCCGGGACTGCAATCATCAGTGATGCCGCGAAGGCGGCGAGGTCAACTTATTCATTTGTATCTCATTTGGAGGATTATCTGTTGTTTTCGAGCAGAACTTTCCGGATGGCAAGGCCGGTGCGGTCGGCTATGTCGCATGCGGTCATTCCGAACTCACCGAACTCTTCGGCAGCCATGTCTCCTGCCACGCCGTGGAAAAACACTCCGATTGTAGCGGCATATTCAGGATTATAACCCTGGCTGAGAAAAGCGGCGATTATTCCGGTAAGCACGTCGCCGGCTCCGGCGGTGGCCATGCCGGCGTTGCCGGTACAGTTGAAATATACTCTTCCGGTGGGCCTTACCACAGCCGAATAGTGTCCCTTGAGCACAATTATTATATTGTATTGGCGCGACATCTCTATTGCGGTCCTCAGACGGCTTTCCGAATTGCGGTGTTCACCGAAAAGCCTGTCGAATTCGCCTGCATGCGGCGTAATCACTGTCTTCGGGGGAAGAATCTGGAGCATCTCGGGATGGGCGGCTATACAGTTAAGCGCATCGGCATCCAGCACAAGGGGCGCATCGGCATGCTGCAGAAGGTCCCTGAGAGCCGAGGCTGTCTGTTCCTGCGTGCCGAGGCCGGGACCGACAGCTATGGCCTGATGCTTGTGATGAAGCTTCATCTCGCTGATAAAATGCTCATTGCGATCCGGCTCGAACATAACCTCAGGAACGGCGGTCTGCAGGATCTGAAGACCGCCCTGGCGCTGTGCACAGTGCAGAGTCCGGCGCCGGCGCGCATCACCGCGCGGGCGCACATCACTGCGGCACCCATCATGCCGGTGCTTCCTGCAAACAGCAAAGCAGATCCATAGTCACGCTTCCCGGTGAATGGGTCGCGGAGATGCATGAGCGCGGCGACATTGTGGGCGTCTATGACGTAAAAATCCGACTCCGCGCCTTTTATGGCATCGTTGTCGAGATCAATGTCCAGCAGTTTCCATTCCCCCACTGCCTGATGGTTTTCCTTGAAGAAGAACGACAGCCGTGGAAGCTGAAATGTAAGGGTGAGATTAGCATGCACCACATCGCGGAGATTAACCTCGCTGTTCCATTCGCAGAACAGTCCGGAGGGCATGTCGATCGATACCACGTATGCCCCCGACTCGTTGACGTACCTCGCAAGCGAGAGGAAGCCTCCCTGCAGCGGTTTGTTGAGACCGCTTCCGAAGAGGCCGTCCACCACCACATCGTTCTTGCTGAGATAGGAGGATTGAAAGCACGGTTGATTTCCGAGAAGTCCACGCCGTCGATAGTAATGAGTTTATTGCGCTCCTCCTCGCAGTCGTGGCTCAGTTTACCGGTTACATTGAAGAGGAATACCTCCACCCTCTTGTAGCCTTGCTCGATGAGCATCCTGGCCACCGCCAGGGCATCGCCTCCATTGTTGCCCGGACCAGCAATGATCACAAACCGTTTCCCTGGCAGGAACCGGCTTATCAGTTCGCAACTCACCACGGAGGCAGCTCGCTCCATAAGGTCGATCGTACTGATATTCTGCGCCTCGCATGTAGCATGATCTACGGACTGGATTGCCTTGGTATTCAATATCTTCATATAAACATGCTTCTTTTTTGGAGAGGGGAGGAAATCGGAATGATTCCCTCCCCGGTATTGTCCGGGCGGAATCCGTTTCCGCCGGTCACGGGTGCGTCACTCTGCTTTGCCTTCGCTGCCGAGAACGTTTATGATCTTGTGCTTGTAGAGTCTTTCCATCTCGTCGCGCGCCGGTCCGAGATATTTGCGGGGTCAAACTCGGCAGGCTTGTCGTGGAAGAGCTTGCGGACAGCCGCGGTCATGGCCAGACGGGAGTCGGAGTCGATGTTGATCTTGCAGACATCCATCTTCGCAGCCTTGCGGAGTTCCTCCTCGGGAATACCGATGGCATCGGAAGCTTGCCG
>PDYJ01000547.1_pt1 | contig 13518 bp, 13 predicted proteins | sample 1430841 | NCBI WGS metagenome assembly PDYJ01 (sample SAMN07237672, study PRJNA390542) | Gut metagenome, whole genome shotgun sequencing project. | isolation source: fecal pellets | host: Mus musculus | place: USA: New York, NY | collected 2016-10 | reverse complement strand
TACCGCGCTTCATCGGTTCATCGATATGTCAAGGTGTATCGGCTTTCCTGTAAGGCGGTCAACCATTTTGATACCGAAGGGCGACAGGCTACTGCGGTAGTTTGTCTCAGCAGTGAAGAAGCAGACCGCAGGCTCGATGAAAGTGTAGAAACTTTCCTCGGCTGGGAAGTCAGCTTCGTTTCCGGGCATCGCCGCCCAGAACAGTGTCGGGCAGTCGATGGTGTTGTGCCGTGGCATACAACCCATTGTCGCCAACTGGCCGCCGACATCATTCTTGATGCGCCGCAATTCCTCGGTGTCATCGCTCCATGCCATGATGTTGACATGGCAGCGGACGGAGGTCAAACCGTATGAATGTGCCTCGTTGAGATAGCGGTCAATCCACTCTTTGTTAATGGCATTGCTTCGGCTATACCTCGAAAGGCTATTCATATTGCGGGCAGTCTTCTCAAACTTTGCCAAGTTCTCATCGTGGTCATCAATCAGCACATACTGATTGACTATGTGGTTGCAGGGTAACAGCAACCCGATGGGACTTGCAAACGAGAGGCGGCAGTCACTCCGGTCAGTCGATAACCGCTCATAACGGTTATCGGTACTGACCTTTGCGGGGAGATCATCAGTGTCGGATAGTGTATGTAGACAGAGCATCTTGTCGCCAATCCGCATCTGACGTGCATCGAGGTCTATGTCCTCTAAGCAGGTAACATCATCCATTGTCAGCGACATATACTTCTCGATCAATCCGGATTCTTTTTCAGTGCCTACCAGCTCATCATCAGAGAGGCGACGCAGTTTGATATAGCCGGTGTCATTGATGATTCGCTCGAACTGTTCCACTGACTCCATGAACTTGACAACCATCTCGTGATTGAGTTCCTTCGGGGTAATTCGCCCACGGCAGAGAGTGGAGAAGTTGCTCTGCTGACGCGCTCGTTCTTTCGTTGTCTTGGTAAGGAACAGGAAGCACTTGTGGGCGAGGTATGGACGCTCGTTGAAGTGGCATTCAAAAGACGGTCGAGGAAAGAGAGGTCATCTTTCTGGAGTTCCGGCTGATACTTCTCCGAGCAGAACCAGTCCTGTTTATGCACCACCGAATAGTGCGGAAGCACCTTGATTGCCTTGCACCATGCACCGTGCATGGCTTCATATTCGGCAGAGGTCACGGTGAACAGTTCCGGCAGACTAACCTCGAAGGCAACCGTGATGTCAGCGTCTTTGCTGATTATACAACCGTGTTCCACGGCAAGCAGCGGTAGTTTTGATTCCAGTGTTGTGGCTTTCAGTATATTTCTCATCGTTTTCTACCTTTAATCATTCGGTTAAGGCGGAGACGGTTGATGATGTAGCGCGGATGATATTTCACAGCGGCAAGTTTCATAAGACCGTACTGCCCGTACTTGGCATTGAGGTGGAAGGTGAGCCAGACAAGGACTGAGGCGACAGTAACGCCAAATCCTATGCAGATCCATTGGGACAAGCCGGCGATATACATGATGACGAACACCACGAACAGGGCGAGCAAGCCCCCGGCAAATATGAACAGATACTGCGCCTTCAGACCTTTGTACTCTACACTTCTACCAATACCCTTATTGATAGAATATTCAGCCATTAGAGGAAGAATGAGCGGAGAATGGTAGCGGCTACGATGAGGAAGATGCAGGCCCCGAACCACGAGGCGGCAGTCTTAGTGGTATCGGGATCACCGCTCGACCACTTGGAATAGACCTTGACACGCCGATGAGACCGACGACAGCGCCGATAGCGTAGATGAGCTTAGTGCCGGGGTCAAAGTAGCTGGTTACCATAGAAGTAGCCTCGTTGATACCACTAAGACCGTTGCCTGCGGCGAAAGCTGCTTGAGACGCGAAAAACAGTGTAACGACTGCTAACGTCGCTTTGCCGATTATTTCTCGGCGGGAAGGAGCGTTGCACCATGCAACAGCTTTGTTGTAAAGATTCTTGAAAAAGTTAAGCATTGTAGTAATAGATTAAGGTTAGATTGGTTAGCGATAAATATTGAAGTCGATACCATCAAATCCAGTAGTTTCAATATCTGCATGAAACACAATTTTCTTAGCAGATTTTTTGTTTTCGGCTTCTTCTGTTTCAGGCTCGAATAGCATCACCGGTAACTGACATTCTATCATCAGTATGCGCTTGCGCACAATTGGGTCAAGAGCAATCCGCTCAATGATTTCTGTACCGGCCATATCGGGAAATGTCCGCTTGGCTACCTCCAGATCATCTTCAGAATCAGATTTTCCTTTGAGGACATTTACCGTCTTTTGCATAGACTCAAAATCAAGTCCCTCTGCTTTTGGAGCAATCACTTCCTGCTCCTCCTCGTCAAGGTCGGATGCTGTAACGGCGGAATGAGTGAATACGTCATCCAGCTTGTCATTCGGCACAATCGCAGGGTGCTCATTAGGTGCTTCATCTGATTCCTCAATGTCGGCAGGGTCAGCATCGCAAAAACGACCCATGACTTTCAGAACCTCAGGCACCGTCTCTTTAACTGCGACCTTTACAATTTTCACGATGTCATTGTCCTCTTCTTCGATGGCATCATCAGATACCTCCGGTTTCTCTTCTTCCTTGACTTTTTTCGGGGACTGGAGAGGTTTCGCCAGAAGCACTCCACCATAAACACATTGCTCAACAGCAATGCACATAGAAAGAATGTCGTCATCCGAAAAGCTCTTGAAGATTGTCGTCATAGACACCCTTCATAGCTATGGCATTTTCTCGGATATGTTCGGAAATAATTGAGGTGACGTATGATGATAAGGAGACTCCGGAATGTCCACAGTTTTTATCAGACGTTGGAGTGTTGCATGGAGTCCGGAAGGTATGTAAACCTTCGAGTTAGAACATATCTCCATTGGAGACAGGAACTTTTTAGTGTACTCTTCCTTCTCGGATTTTCCACAAGGAGGCAGCGTGCACCTGAAATGACTGAATGGTCACAGTCGGATTATTGTTTTTCATTAAATACGATGTTTGGATTATAGCCGTTTCTCTATATTCGCGGCATATTGCTCGAAATGAGCGGCAAGAACATTGTTAACGTATGCCTTGACAGTGCAAAGCCTCTTTTTCTCATAGGATATGATGCGTCTTATCTTCTGCACAAACTACGGGTCTATCTCCACGGCTGGAACTTCTCCTGCGACCACATAAAGGTAGGGTCAAGAAGAAACTTCTGGCGATAAGCCTCGTCTTCGTCATCGGTCACTTCTTCGACATTACGTTTTGTGCGCTTGGATACTGTTTTTTCTTTTTGTGGTTCAGACTGAGGAGGTGAAGATGTATCATCTTTGATGGTGATGCTTTTTTCAGACCACCAATACCGGAGGGCTCCTGCCTGAAATCTCTGATGAACTCATCGGGATCAACATCAGAATCATACACTTTTGCCATAGATTCAGAGTTTGAGCAATTTCGTAATTTCATCTGCCAGTTCCGGCAGACGGGTTCCCTTGATCAGAGTCTTGTCGGGAGGCATGACAGTGGAACGGAATACAGCTCTGGGTAAAACTTTCGACCCTCGCGTCTGAATTTTTTTGTGTCAGGGATACGTGTTTTCATAGTGATGAGTCCATACTCGGCAAATAGAGCTTCGTATTGGTCATACAATTCGGTTCTCTCTCTGGCATCTACAAGATTCCAAAGCAGATACATTTCCTTAACCTGCGATTTGCCGGTGGTAAGCCACTCGTTGATTTTCATCGCGAAAGCCAACGAACTCTGGAGAATGACCCGGTCAGCAGCTATTGGTACAATTACCGAATCCATGCAGTTTAGAATATTGACAACGCCGCGATTATTGATTGTGCCGGGCAGGTCGAAAAAAACAATATCAATGTCATTACCGCCTTCAACAATTTCACGTACTTTCTCCATGGCATCATCCGGAGTTGCCAGTAGCATCGGCCACGGCTGAAGTTTCGTTCGCACGATATTCTCACGGAACGCCTTTTCAAAAGCAGGATTGCAATCGACAAGGTCTTTGTCGCGTTGTCGCATCTCCTCTATGCTGTACTGTGGATAATCGCAGTCCACAACCAGCACCTTCATTCCCTTAATGTAGTAAAAGTAACTTGCCATCACCACAGTCAGGGTTGTCTTGCCGGCTCCTCCCTTTTGGGTGGAAAAGGCAACAAATTTAGGCTCTTTCATTCGATGACGTTTGAAAGATTATCACATCGCATAAAGACCTTGCATATCCAGAATAAATGGCGGGCTCACTTATCCGACAGGCATACGGATTATGCGGTATGCTTCCGTCAGCACGTATGCAGACAGGACGACAACATTTCTATCACCTCACGGTGAAACCTCCCTCGTTGCCATGAGGGGATTATCCTGATACTCTCGCATCAGACACAGCCGATAGCCTGACGGCCATAGGGCTATTGGTACCTATATAGGTAGGTAATTAGGTCGAAAGCAATATTGAGACATTATAAGATAGATAAATCCATTGATAAGTGCATACATCGTTCGATATGAAGTTCCAAACAAACATAAATCCAAAATAAGGTTGAACTCTATGGAAGGATATACGCAGGTATCTTTATAGAAAAACCAATCTCTAAATATATTCAAAGTGCTCTCTGTTGCAATCTGACCAACTACGTGTCTAACGATGTCCATCCGTGTATATCTTCTAAATTTTATCGTGACATGAAGACAGATATTTGAGTCGAATGCTCTGCAAAGATAATAAAAAAGAAGCGGATTTACAAACATGAAGAGCTTTCAATATTTTGTGCATCAGCCATTTGGCGCAGTTTGGCACAGTTTGGCAAGTCCGCTCACTTATTTCCGGCAAAAACTTTAACATTTCCGATTAGAAGATTTTTTCAAAGGACATTCCGCATTTGGCAGTCTCGGAATTTTTTGCTATCTTTATGTCAAGCTTCCACGCTCAACCAGCCCCCATAAGGAGGCCGCACAAGAGAAAGTTGAGGTATAGACAGTCAAGCGGGCTTTGACTTCCTAATCTCATTTATTCTCATTAAAATCTGATGTACACGTGTACATAGCAAGGTGTCTTTACAGTCCCTGTAAAGGTTTTGAGGGACTGACCTCAAAACGACCTTGCAAGGTTGGGAATGCTCCGAAGTCGCATTCCCATAATTCAAACTGCGTTGCCAAGGGCTGAGTGGAAGTGAAACCGTTGAATCAGACATTTCAATGGCAGAAAATTTCAACAAAGGAGGGCGACCACCGGTCGCCAACAAGTGCAGCCACTGCGTCAAGGTGCGTTTCGACGACCTCGAATGGGATACATTCATCGGGATGATGGAGAAAGCCAATCAGGAAGTAAAAGCCACTTTTATTAAACAACTGGTATTCTCGCGCCCGTTCCGGGTGCTGACCACAGACCGCTCGCTTGCTGTTTACTGCGCCAAACTCTCAGAATTTTTCGTCCAGTTCCGAACAGTAGGAGTGAATTACGACCTTACGGTTAAGGAATTGAAGTCGGGATTTTCAGAGAAGAAAGCATTGGCGATGCTCTACAAATTGGAGAAAGCCACGCTTGAGATGGCCTCGATTATGCGTGAAGTCAAGATTCTTACAGAAAGATTCGAGACTGAATGGTCGCAAAAATATCAATAGGATCATCGTTATATGGCGCAATAAGCTATAACGGCGAAAAGATAAATGAAGCGAAAGGTCGTATCCTCGCTGCCAACAAGATTATATTACCACCGGACGGTAAGGTCTGTGTAAATGGAATGGTGGAAAACTTCAAGGTATTCATGCCAAAAATGGGGCGCACTAAAAAACCGGTACTCCATATCTCCCTTAATCCCCATCCCGATGATAGACTATCGGACCAAGATTTGGAAGTCATGGCTCGTGAATATCTGGAAAAACTCGGATTCGGGAATCAACCGTGGGTTATGTATAAACATGAAGACATCGACCGCCACCATATTCATATTGTAACAGTCAATGTCAACGAAGAAGGCAAAAGGCTCAATCAGGACTTCCTATATCGCCGAAGCAAGAAGATAACTACCGAACTGGAAGATAAATATAATCTTCATAAAGCGCAGCGTGAAAAAGTATCTCCTGATACTCCGATTACTAAACTTGACCCTTCGGGAGACATCAAACGTCAGGTTGCCAACACCGTTAAACTTGTTGGTATGCGCTGGAAGTTCCAGACATTGGGTGAATATAATGCTATTCTTGGATTATATAATATCCGATGCGAGGAAACCGATGGTAAGGTAAACGGGCGTGAGTATCATGGTTTGGTATATTTTGCACTCAATGACAACGGTGAACCAATTGCTAATCCTTTCAAGGCTTCGAGGCTCGGAAAATTTGCAAGCAGGACAGCTGTCGAAGGTCGCTTCGAGAGAAGCAAGGAAAAAAATCAACCTTCATCAGCTAAAACGGAAGGTTGATGAAGCGAAAGCTGAGTCGAGAGACTTGGCGGGTTTTATTGCCAATTTGAAGGAACGTGGAATTGACCTTGTGCTTAGATATACTGACACCGGGCGTATCTATGGAGCTACATTTGTTGACCATGAATCAACAACAGCGGCCAATGGATCAAGACTCGGCAAGGAATATTCAGCAAATGCTATTGAGCAATGGAAGAATAACATTGTTACTGAACAAGTAGTAGAACCACCGACAAGCAATCAAGAGAGAAAAACACACTCAGATACCCAAACTCAACCCGATACCGGCAATCATCATTTCCCCAATTCTAATAAGACTGTCGAGAGACATTCCCATGATGATTGTTCTGACTCAATTCCAGATCTTGGCGGTCTGTTCAGTATGGGACCGGCATTCAATGCCGAGGAAGAGGCGTTCTATCGGGCTATGCAACGACGCAAAAAGAAGAAGCGTCGCGGGCCAAAACTATGAAAACCATTTAACACCAAATTCTAATCTATAATGAGCCAACAGGAAGATGACCTCCGGTCTCTGGCTAAAATAATGGACTTTCTGCGGGCTGTCAGCATCGTTCTCGTAGTGGCTAATATTTATTGGTTTACGAGGGTGGAAGCTGTTGACAGTGGATGGTTCAATGCCACTGCCGCTAAAATATGCGGCAACTTCAACCGCACCTGCGGGTTGTTTCATACAACTTCTATCTCTAAACTATATGCTCTTTTGCTCCTTGCTATTTCATGTTTCGGCATCAAAGGAGTCAAGAATGAAAAGATAACACCTAAGCATATTGCTATTGCAATCACCACCGGAGCGGTCATGTTCCTGTTGAACTGGTGGATGATTCCGACTCTGAAATTCGCTTACATCCTTACCACCATCATAGGATATTCTTGCCTGCTTATGGGTGGAATATGGATAAGCCGAATGTTGAAAAACAACATGATGGATGACCGTTTCAATGACGAAAATGAATCGTTCCAGCAAGAAACAGAAAAGATGACCAATGAATATTCGGTCAATCTGCCTACAAAATTCTATTATAATAAGAAATGGCATAGAGGCTGGATAAACGTAGTAAATCCTTTTAGGGCGACAATCGTACTCGGCACTCCCGGCTCCGGAAAGTCTTATGCTGTTATCAATTCATTTATCCGTCAGCAAATTGAGAAGGGTTATTCGCAATATATCTATGATTTTAAGTGGCCTGACCTTTCAACCATTGCATACAACCACTTGCGGCTGTTCCCCAAAGGCTACAAAGGTAAAAAGCCAAAATTCTATGCCATCAATTTTGATGATCCTGAGCGTAGCCATCGCTGTAATCCATTACACCCTGCATTCCTTAATGACATCGCTGATGCTTACGAGAGCAGTTACACAATAATGATGAATCTTAACCGGACATGGGTACAGAAACAGGGTGACTTCTTTGTGGAATCTCCAATCGTGCTATTCGCAGCTATCATTTATTTCCTTAAAATCTACAAGAACGGTATTCATTGCACTTTCCCCCATGCTATTGAATTACTTAACCGCAGATATGAGGACATCTTTCCGATTCTGACATCTTACCCGGAACTCGAAAATTACCTTTCCCCATTCATCGACGCATGGCAAGGTGGCGCAGCAGAGCAGCTTCAAGGACAGATTGCATCTGCAAAGATTCCATTATCGCGCATGATTTCCCCGCAACTCTACTGGGTGATGACCGGAAATGATTTCACGCTTGACATAAATAATCCCGATGATCCTAAAATCCTCTGTGTCGGGAACAATCCCGACCGTCAAAATATCTATGGAGCGGCACTGGGACTATACAATTCAAGAATCGTAAAAATCATCAATAAAAAAGGAAAACTCAAATCAGGAGTGATTATAGATGAGTTACCGACCATTTACTTTAAGGGCTTGACAATCTCATAGCAACTGCGCGAAGCAACAAGGTTGCAGTCTGCCTCGGCTTTCAGGACTTTTCACAGCTTGAACGAGATTATGGCAAGCCGGAAGCAGCAGTAGTAATGAATACAGTCGGTAACATATTCTCCGGACAGGTTGTAGGAAATACTGCAAAAACGCTCTCAGACCGATTCGGAAAAGTATTGCAAAAACGACAATCTATGAGTATCAACCGTCAGGATGTCAGTCATTCATTCAACACTCAGATGGATGCTCTTATTCCGCCGAGTAAAATCTCGACACTAACACAGGGTATGTTCGTGGGAGCGGTCTGCGATAATATTGACGAGCGCATCAAGCAAAAAATCTTCCATGCCGAGATTGACATTGACGGCAAACAAGTGGCGGCAGAGGAAAGCAAGTATCAACCGATTCCGATTCTCACCGACTTTGAGGACAATACTCCTGAACGATTCAAAATGAGAACCGAAATTCAGCGCAACTACGAACAGGTAAAAGCCGACGTAAAACAGATTGTTGAGGATGAGAAAATGCGCATTGCCGCAGACCCGAAACTTCGCCACTTACTTAAAATGACCTAAATCTTAATACCAATGAAAGAAATACACGACTTTACATCAAGATATGACCTTGATTATTTCATGGGAAGACTGTTGGGATTTCTTGTTGCCAACAAGTTCATACTTGACCCCGAGACCCATCAGGTAGTACAAAATGTATTAGATGCCGAAAATGCTTTTTATGAGCAGCGTCTGGCGGGCAAACTTGTCCCTGAAGCATTGGAGATAGCAGAAGAAACACTTTTTCAAAATGTCGGGCTGTCTCAATATGACATCGTTACTGAAATCCTTATGGAGAATTACAGTGATAATTTTGAACTTGATTCGGAGCAAGCCATGGAATACTGGACAATTCGGGTTTTAACTGAAATTCCTGACCTCTTTGAAGAGTTCGACGCGAGTGTAATTGGCATTGACCGACTCGAACTTGATACTAACTATAATGCAGTTGTGGGGCGCATTGTTAATTTCATGAGCGATAATGGCGTACAATAGACTGCAAACCATGCGCGACAACATCGAGGCTATACGTATGGCGTTTAGCCTCGGTGTCAAGGGTCGCGGGGCGCAGACTGCCGAGGAGATTGCAGTGCTGCGCAAGTATACCGGGTTCGGCGGGCTGAAATGTATCCTGAATGATGCCAACGAGCTGGCTGATGCAGCCAAATGGAGCAAGTCCGACATTGAGCTGTTCGCCCCGACCGTGGAACTGCGTCGGCTCATTCATGATTACAGCCACAATGACAGGGAGTTCAAGGACTATATGGATTCGCTGAAAGCATCTGTGCTGACGGCGTTCTATACCGACAACCGCATTGTGGATGCCATTTCCGATGCGCTGAAATACTCCGGTGTTGAGATAAAGAGTCTTCTTGAACCGTCTGCCGGGCAGGGTGCGTTCATCGACTCTTTTTCTGCGTAATGACAGATACCCCGGTGCTGAAGTCCTTGCATACGAAAAGGATTTGCTGACGGGTAAAATCCTGTCTGCCCTGCACCCGTCTATTCTGACTCGCATTGAGGGGTTCGAGAAGATTGAGCGAGACTTCAACGATTACTTTGATGTCGCCGCTCCAATGTGCCATTCGGTGATTTCGCGGTGGCGGATCCGGCGTATGCCGTAAGTAAGGAGATTGGCTATCGTCAGGCTTCCAAGTCGTTGCACAATTATTTCTTTCTCAAAGTCTCGACCAAGTGAGGGAAGGCGGTCTTATCGCCTTTATCACATCGCAGGTGTGATGAACGCTGCCAGTCCTTTATAAGAATGGAACTTGTGAAACAGGCAGACCTTTGTAGCAGCTCTGCGCTTGCCTAACAACACTTTCAGTGACAATGCCGGAACTGATGTAGGTTCAGACCTGATAAATACTCCAGAAGCACACCGGAAAGAAATCATTGTCGGTTGATGAGGAGTTTTTCATTCAGTCGTAGTTGATCGTGGCACCAAAGTCCCGGCAACAAGTATTTTCAGGCTTTCCCGCAGAATGTTATCTGCACCGATGCAAAGGTAGGTACTGACCAGTACGGCAAACCCGCAATCGTGTACCACCACGACGGCGGTGTCGATGGCATTGCGAGGACTTGCGCAAGGCACTCGATGAGTCGTTGCACCTGCGCCTTAATCTGGAATTGTATAATTCCAACGGTGTAAAACCGCCTACGCCTGACCCTGTTACTCCAACTCCGACACCGAAGCAGGAGGCGAAGGTGAACCGCGAAGGACTGAAAAGAAGTCGAGTCTTACCAATACGCCTCTGATGCAGCAGTATCAGGAGATGAAAAAGAAACATCCTGATGCTGTGCTTCTTTTCCGTGTGGGTGATTTCTATGAAATTTTCGGCAAAGATGCCGTGATAGCCTCGGATATTTTAGGCATTACACTGACACGCAGAGCCAACGGCAAGGAGAATTTTATCGAATTGGCAGGGTTTCCACATCATGCCCTCGACACCTATCTGCCCAAACTTGTGCGGGCCGGCAAACGTGTGGCAATATGCGAACAGTTGGAAGACCCCAAGCTGAATAAGACTCCCAAGCAAAAGGTGTCGAGACGGTTACACCTAATCAGCCGCCAACGTGGAGCCTAAGCCGGAACCGAAGCCTGAGCCAGAAACCTGCCCTGCTCCAGCCGAACCTCAGAAGCCTGAACCGGTGAAGGAGATAGAAACAGACGGTAGCCCGGATTATAATGATAACCCAGACCCTCGGCTCTTTGCCTATAATCTTTTCGGAGAGCTGGAGCCTATCGGCAAGCCAAAGCCTCAGCCCAAACAGGCTGAGGATGCACCCAAGCCGAAGCCGAGTATCAAAGTTAAGGACATTCCGGTTAAAAAATTCCGCCCGCTAACTGAAAAAGAGCTGGAATTTTACGGTTCTCTGAACTGGGAGGACAATCCGCCCATCAACGGATTTTACGAGACAATGATGTCGATTGCCCACCGTCAGTTGGAGGAAATGCGTCTGGAGCGTGAGGCGGAAGAAGCCGCTCGAAAAGCCGCTACCAACGGAGAAACCATTACAGAAGGTGGCACCACAATCCATCGCACCGAAGGAGATTTCATACCCGGACAACGCTCTACTGTAAAGGCAGAGCCTGTCGAGGTCGATATGTCTCCTCGTCCTTTCTCGGAGGACATTCAGTTCTTCCACCACAACGGCAGCATGGTCGTTCAGGACGGTCTTGTCGGTTTCCTTTCGGAAGTCCGCAAGAGCGGTGCTACGTTCAATCCGCTGTCCCTCAAACCGGAACAGGCGAAACGCGCCATGTTGTATGTAACGCTGTCGGAGACTTATCAGCAGCTTTACAACTACGAGGCAGAAACACATGAGCCGTCGGAACATCTGCGCGAACACCTCAATCAGTATTACAACGAGTTTGTAGAGAAGTACGGTAATCTCAACGAGAAACAGAATGTGAAGTTTATCCTCATGGATGCCAACGGGCGTGATGCACTGGCACTGGAGCGCGGCGAGAATGGCAGGTTTGTCAAGGCTGATATTTTCAATCACCCGGTTTCATTCGCCATCGACGAGTTACTTCGGTAGACACTCCGATGGAGGCACTGTCCGCATCGCTCAACAAGTTCGGTGCTGTCAATCGGGACTATATGACAGGGCTGGTGGATATGTCCGAGGAAAATCTGATTCAGAGTCTGGAGGGACACATATATTATAACCCTCTGGTCGAGAATTATGAAATCAAGGACAGATTTATCGCCGGAAATGTGGTGCAGAAAGCCGAGGATGTCAAGGCTTGGATTGACCGAGAGGAAGAACGCATCAAGAATTTCCCCGGTTATGACGGGATAGAGCCATATATCGCTATGGCGCAGGATTCACTCAAAGCACTTGAAGAAGCCACACCTCGAAAAATCACTTTCGACGAGCTGGACTTCAATTTCGGCGAGAGGTGGATACCTACCGGTATATATTCCGCATACATGAGCAATCTGTATGGCACCGACATAAAGATTGCCTATTCATCTTCTATGGACGAGTATTCATGTGAGGCACAGCGCAAGAACATGAAGATATGGGAGGAGTTCTGCGTAAGAGGCTATTACCGCACATACGACGGTATCAGCCTTCTGAAACACGCCCTGCACAACACTGTCCCCGACATCAAGAAGTCAGCCGGAAAGGACGAAAACGGCCACGACATCAAGGTGCCGGACAGTGAGGCGATTCAGCTTGCCAATACCAAAATCGACGAAATCCGTAATGGTTTTGCCGACTGGCTCGAAGCTCAGTCGCCGGAGTTCAAGGAGAAACTCTCTGACCTCTACAACCGTAAGTTCAACTGCTTTGTGCGCCCGCAATATGACGGCAGTCATCAGACCTTCCCCGACCTCAATATGAAGATGCTCGGAGACCGCTACGGCATACATTCCGTGTATCAGTCGCAAAAAGATGTGTGTGGATGCTATTGCAGAACGGCGGAGGCATCTGTGACCATCAGGTGGGTACCGGCAAGACACTTATAATGTGCATGGCGGCGCATGAGATGAAACGTCTCGGACTTGCCCACAAGCCGATGATTATCGGGATGAAGGCAAATGTAGCCGATATAGCCATGACATATCAGAGCGCCTATCCCAACGCAAAGATTCTCTATGCCGATGAAAAGAGTTTCAAAGCGGATAACCGTGTTGCCTTCTTCAATAAAATGAAGAACAACGACTATGACTGCATAATAATGTCGCACGACCAGTTCGGAAAGATACCTCAGTCACCGGAGATCCAGCAGGAGATTCTTCAGGCGGAGCTTGACAGCGTGGAGGAGAACCTCGAAGTTGTCAGGCAGCAAGGGCATGACGTGTCACGCGCCATGCTGAAAGGTCTTATCAAGCGTAAGGAGAACCTTACCGCAAGATTGCAACCATCCAATATCAGATGGAACAAACGTGACAACGTGGTGGATTTCAAACAGATGGGTATTGATCATATTTTTGTTGATGAATCGCAGAACTATAAAAATTTAATGTTCAATACCCGTCATACCCGTGTCGCGGTCTCGGCAATGCCGACGGAAGCCAACGCTCTCTCAATCTTCTCTATGCAATCCGAACCATTCAGGAACGGACAGGAAAAGACCTCGGAGCGACTTTTC
>PDYJ01002384.1_pt1 | contig 13525 bp, 22 predicted proteins | sample 1430841 | NCBI WGS metagenome assembly PDYJ01 (sample SAMN07237672, study PRJNA390542) | Gut metagenome, whole genome shotgun sequencing project. | isolation source: fecal pellets | host: Mus musculus | place: USA: New York, NY | collected 2016-10 | reverse complement strand
GAGGAGGTAGCTGTATAATGCTTATTTTTAATGGAAATAAATTAGTAACGATTATAGAATCAATAGTCAAAACGCAATAGATGATTCATTTGATTTGAACACTACCTGGTATGGGATCAAACATATCAATGGAAAAGCCCCTCAGAATTATCCAAAAGGATTCTTGCCGTGGGGCGTTTGTTTTGCGGTCGAAACTGTACATGATGGAGTTACACAAATAGCAATTGATACTAATAATAGCTTGGCTATTAGAAGTTATTCTGGAGCCTATGTGCACAGTCATGGTCGGAATGGAAGATTATTGGGGGGGTAAATAAATCAACTATTTGCTACACCTTCATCCCAGAAATGGAGGTGGCAGCATGATCTTCTTTAATGGTAAACAGATGTTAATGAGCGGAGACAGTATTGGTGGCAGAAACTATATTAAGCATTCTAGTGATTTTTCAAATAATTGGGTAATAGTTGGAAACGGCGGTGCAGTGCTGGACGACACATATCTTGGAGGCAAGGTAGTAAAATTGGCAAATAAAGGTAATGCAAATAACAACTTGAGCCAATTATTGCCAAAAGAACTTAGTGAGCAAAATATTGTATGGTCGTGTTTTGCCAAAGCTGATAACGCTGGAGACTTTCTACATACTGAACCCTGGGGTAGTCATGGTCAAAAAAAATCAAGCATTAACCACAGAATGGAAGAGATATAACTTTGGAGGAAAAGTAGTCTCAGAAAATCAAGCAATATTCTTCTGGGGACAGCCAACAAATAAAGGTAATGTGTACATCGCACTTCCTAAATTGGAGCTAGGACAATTGCAACGGATTGGACGCCTGCACCAGAAGATTTTTTAAAATAAATGAAAGGAATTAAGATAATGCAACAAATGACAGCAGAAGACTTAACAGTTTTAAATAATTTATTGGAGAAATACGACATCAAGGGATGGAGTCCTGCCTTTATCAGTACTCAGAGTCATCCCTGTGCTATGACTCTCTTGCCTTTTGAGCTAGTGGGAGATGAAGTGGTTACACTTATCAAAGATGCACCAGATAAACGATTGACCTTCCCTATTTATGATGGAGTTAAGTGGACTGAAGGTGGCGAAAAGACACAGGCGCAAATTTTAACTGAAATTAGAGAAGAACAAGAAGCCATTAACAAGAAGATTGAAAATGCTGAAAACCGTGATGCGAACGCTGATGGTGATGCAGAATCATTGCGTAAGGATGTTAAGAACTTGTCACGTAGTATCACCATGCTTACAGCATTAGTAACCAAGCAAGCAGGTGCAGGGTTACACCAACTGCTCCGGTAAAGAAGGACGGTGAAGCTTAATGTCTACAGCAGAGATTTTTGAGGAATTGTATAAGATGGAATTTGAGTGGGGCACATTAAGTGCTGAAACTATCCATGGTTGGGTTGGTCTTACCATCGATGCGGCAGCATATAAGCGTATTACAGGTCAAGACTACACTTTGGTTACGAAGCCTGAATCTGATCCGGTAGAAGTAGAGTTACCTAAGCAAACAGATAGTTCTACCTCCACCTATGTAAGATAGGGTGTGAGTTTATGTGGCATAACCTTAAGAAAAACCATATATGGCTAATTCTTGCGCTTGAGACGTACGGATTAGCCATTTACTTTATCTTAAAGCATAGTACAGGCATTTTTATGCCTCCAGGGAGCGTTTTAGATTTTTTGGATGATCCTCCATTTATTTTGGCGTTGGGAATCGCTGGAACGTTAGCACTAATTTATGCTTTATGGGATGTACACCATCTTTTCTACAAGCCATTAATGACAGGTGTGTTGTCTTTTGTTTGGCTTATGTTTTTTGGGGCATTCCTGTTCCAAGATTGGAGAAATGGTGTTTTAGGTCCTCAGTCATTGTTAGCCTCTTCAGTTTTGTTGACTATGTTAGGGGAGATCTTAGTTAGAAGGGGTTGATGACTGTGCACGATCAAGTTCTAGTGGCGCTGATAAGTACAATAGGTTCTATAGCCGTAGCATACTTGACAACGCACCAGAGCAGCAAGCCATCAAAATATGATGAGCTAAAGAGAGAAAATGAAGAGTTGAAAAGAAAGTTAAAGGAAGAAAATAATGAAGATGATTAATGATGTTGTTAATTGGTTAATTTCCTCAGGAGCGCTAACAGCGCTTTTTATTTTTGCTTGGAAATATATCAAACCGTGGCTAGATAATAAGGCCGCTCATGCTTCTACTGAGCAATCAAGAGCAACTTGGCAATTACTTAAGGGCTTTGCTGATACTGCTGTTACCTCTTTAGTGGGTAACCAAAATTTGAATGGTCAAGAAAAGTTTTCTGAGGCTACTCAAACTGTTAAGAGTTTGGCAAATCAGCAAGGAATCCAAGTTTCTAACAGAGCTGCACAATCACTTGTTCAAGCAGCCTATGAAAACTCGCCATTCACACCAACCGTACAAGCTGGTGAAAATGAAGCTCCAAATACTATAGTAGACGGCTTTAAAAACAAGGAGGAAAAATAAAATGTTAAAGATGGTTGATGTATATAGTGGAAGTCCTAGAAGCTTTGCAACTCAGACTGAAACAGATATCACTATGGTAAAGGCTACTCAGGGAACGTATTACGTAAATCCTTATTGTGATACTGATTATCAAGCTGCCAAGAAAGCTGGGAAGATGCTCGGCGTCTACCACTATGCAGGTGGCGGAGATCCGGCTGTTGAAGCTAATTTCTTCTATAAAAATACTAAGAACTATGTAGGCGAAGCCGTTCCTGCTCTTGACTGGGAAGACTACCAAAACCCTAAGTATGGTAAGGACTCAAATTGGTGTCGAAAGTTCGTTGACAAGTATCATGAACTAACTGGTGTATGGCCACTCATCTATACTGGTCAAGCTGCACTTCCTGAAGTAGGTAACTGCGCTAAAGATTGTGGTCTATGGGTTGCGTGGTATGCAAGTATGAACTGGACTTCTTGGACTTTGCCTGACGTTAATTTCAGCGTATCACCTTGGCCAACTTACACTATTTGGCAATTTACCGGCGGAGACATGGATAGAAATGTGGTCAACACAACAAAAGAAGGTTGGCTGAAACTTGCTAAGCCTAATGTTGATGGCAGACCAAGTTCTCAACCTGCACCTTCAGAAGCTGGACCACGACCAGAAGTTAAGAAATGGACTGACGATTTGGGGGATACTTGGTATTCTGAAAAAGGTACGTTTGTAACAGGTGGAGCAATTAATCTTAGATGTGGAGCTAAAACGAGTTCTAAGCTTATTGCTCAACTCTCAGCAGGTACAGAAGTTAAGTACGATGCTTATAGCCGACACGATGGATATGTTTGGATTAGACAACCGCGATTAAATGGATACGGTTATTTAGTATGTCGTGCTGGCAATGAAGCATGGGGAACTTTTAAGTAGAAAATTTAGAACAGTTGAAAAGCCACTCTGGAGTTAATTCTCTGGAGTGGCTTTTTTTTGCGTATTTTTTTAAGATTTTATGTTGACTATACACCCATATGTGTGTATTATAATAAGTGAAGGGAGGAAAGAAATGACTAGAAAAGAGCTTCGAAAGAAGCGGAAAATAAAAAAGCTAAGGCAATTCTTAGAAATTCTTATATTGATTATCGGAGTTCTGGCAAACATCGTGACAATCTTAGAATTCTTTGGAATTAAACCTTAGCTAGGAAATGGGGACAATAAAGCCCCTATTTCCTATATTCTAACGAGAAATAGGAGAATTGACAATGAAAAAACTAAATTGGGAAAAGATTATAATTAAAGCAATTTGGATTAATCTAATAATTTTTGTAATATTAAGACTATTATTATGGATGGGGGTAAGATTTTAAAATGGCAAAATACACAGAAGCAAAAGCTAAAGCAAATAAAAAATGGAATCAAAATAATAAAGAACGAGTACAATATATAAATAAACGTTCTGTTACTAAAAGTTTCATTTTAAATTTAGCTACTGAAGAAGATTTAAAAAATATAGAGTCCTATATAATAGAAAGAAAAAAAGAATTAGGAGGTAGCAAGGAAAAAATATGAAATACGCAGTAGTCAATACACTAAAATTTGGTCGGCATACAGATTACGAAAATGACGAGAGATTAATGGCAGTTTTAAATAAAATTGGGGTGGAATGGATTAAGGCAGAAAACTGGAAAGAAAAACATGAGTTGGATTATAGAGATGAAGATTTATTAGCCGTGATTGACCTAAAAAACATTACTCAGCTTGAAGACTTAGCTCTTGAAAATAAAATTTATATCGACTTTAAAAATCAAGTAATCGTCCCCACTAGCTATGAAGTAGATGACTAAAATACTTTGAAGCGATAAAAATGCTTATATATTTTAGAAAGCTTAGATTATAATATTAAAAAATGATGCACAAATGATGCACAAAAGGGTTGCGAGTGTTGATATAACAGTAGGATTTATGTTCACCGGGGTCATACATGAAAAAAGCATTTCTTCAATTAATGAGAAGAAATGCTTTTTTATGTGTGTCGGGCATGATATTACATCTAGTCCGTTGAAATACGGATCACGGGTATTTGTCGCCAAGTGTAGTGAACCACAAGCTGGTAACGGTGACGTTATGAGTGAAGGAAGTGGCTAGCGAGTTCTCCGAGCCTACGAACAGAAACTTAGTCAGGCCAAATGGTGGATAAGACTGCATAACAAGTCGAAGTCCAGAGGACAAACGTAAAACCAAGACGGTAAACTAAGAGGTTATGGAAAACAAGAGATGAATGTCTTACCCCGAGAGATCTTATGGACAGGTTAAGTCGAGTAAACTTTAAAATCAGTGATCGTAAAGCCTGGTCGAAAAAGGTTAACCATGAGAAGTCAGCTGAGGTCATAGTAGCGATGAAGGTTTTGTAATGAATCCAGATGCGAAGGACCTAATGTTTGTAAGAGAATATCCCGCTATAAGCAATGTTCAGACAGTTCGAATAAGAGGATAGCCTAGTACGGAGAGAACGTAACTCACCGATGGTGAAAGTAATTGGAATGATTCTGAATATATTTACAAGTAGAAAAGGAGATATCACGAGCAATGGAATTAATTGATCAAATACTAAGTCAAAGTAATCTTAAAGAAGCTATCAAAAGAGTTAAGGCTAATAAAGGAGCTGCAGGAGTAGATAAAAGAACAATCTATGAAATTGATGATTACTTTAAGAAACATCAAGTAGAGATTAAACAATCTATTCGAGCAATGAAATATAAACCACAAGCTGTAAGACGAGTTTATATTCCTAAAGCTAATGGTAAGAAACGTCCTTTAGGAATTCCAACTGTAGTAGACAGAGTAATCCAGCAAGCTATATCTCAAGTTTTAATGAAGATCTATGACCCTGAATTTAGCGCCTATAGTTATGGCTTTAGACCTAAGAGAAGTGCTCATGATGCCATGGAGCAAGTATTAGAATACTTGGATGAAGGATATCAATGGGTGATTGATCTAGATATTGAGAAATACTTTGATACAGTAAACCACGATAAATTAATTTCAACCCTAAGAGAGCAGATAAATGACAAAACCACCCTCCACTTAATCCGGTCATTCTTAAAAGCTGGGATAATGGAGGATGGTTTAGTTAAGCCTAATAAGCTAGGTGTGCCGCAAGGAGGACCTTTATCTCCAATATTATCAAATATCTATTTAGATAAATTTGATAAGGAATTAGAAGAAAGAGGACTACATTTCGTTCGTTATGCCGATGACTGTAATATATTTGTGAAAAGCAAAATGTCTGCAGATCGGGTAATGAAGTCAGCCACCTCTTGGCTAGAAAGAAAACTCTTCTTGAAAGTCAACGCTACTAAGACTAAAGTAGTTAGACCTACTAAGAGTAATTTCTTAGGATTCACTTTCTTCAAAACTGGAGAAAAGTGGCAATGCAAGCCAGGAGATGATAGGAAGAAGAAGCTTTATGAAAAACTCAAGTTAGTCCTATGTAGAAGAAAAGCTGTCGCAATGCCTCTAAGCCTAATCTTTACTAAAGTAAATCAAATAGTTAGAGGCTGGATCAACTACTTTCGCATTGGCAGTATAAAGGTCTTTCTATTTAAGTTTGGTCAATGGATGCGGCACAAAATACGGGTAATCATTATCAAACAATGGAAATTACCAAAAAGAATATACACCAATCTAATGAGAATAAACAAGGTATTTAGGTGTGGTTTCAGTGATGAAGATATCCATAAAACAGCTAACACAAGATTAGGCTTATACAAAAGATGTACAGGAAATGTAATCAATTATCTGCTTAGTCCCAAAGTGTTGGGAATAAAGAAAGCGGAACGACCAGGCTTGATCGATCCGCTAGAATATTATTTAACTCGTTAATAAATTACAAATGTAGCGCCGTATACGGTTCCGTACGTACGGTGCAATGAGAGGGGCAAACTAGAAAAGTTTCCTCTACTCTATTCATCTTAAACATATTTTAATGGGTTAATAAAAATCTCTAAAACAATCCAGAGAAAAATAATTAGTAATATTGCAATAATTCCAATTAAAACATGCTTAGTTTTTTGTGGGTAAGAGTTCCCAAAGAGGAAAACTAAGCAAAAGACTATAATGGTAATTAAAATTGCAGCTAAAGATAAAAAACTAAACATAAATTGCTCACTTTCCTTATAGTATATAAGTATAAAGTAGTTTGACAAATAGTACCAAAGAAAATTTAATTGGGGTATAGTAGAAGATACAAAATATAAGGTAAGGATAAATTATGAATAAAGTAAAAGTAATGACAGTTTTTGGTACTAGACCAGAAGCTATTAAAATGGCACCGTTAGTGTTGAAGCTAAAAAAAGATGATCGTTTTGAAGAGATAACAGTCGTAAGTGCTCAACATCGTGAAATGTTGGATCAGGTTTTAGATATTTTTAAAATTAAACCTGACTATGATTTTAATATCATGCATAAAAATCAAACATTAGAAGATATTACTTCAAAAGTAATGCTTGATATGGCTAAAGTAATAAAAAACGAGCAACCAGACATTGTTTTGGTTCATGGGGATACAACAACTAGCTTTGCGGCTGGCTTAGCAACTTTTTATGAACAAACAAAGTTAGGCCATGTGGAGGCTGGCCTTAGAACCTGGAATAAGTATTCTCCGTTTCCAGAAGAGATGAATCGGCAAATGACTGATGATTTAACTGATTTATATTTTGCACCAACTAAATTAAGCAAACAAAACTTAATTAAAGAAAACCATCCCGCTGATAATATTTATGTGACTGGGAATACTGCCATTGATGCTTTGGAACAGACGGTTAAAGAAGATTATCATCACGATGTTCTGGATGAAATTAACCCAGATAGTAAGATTATTTTAGTTACCATGCACCGCAGAGAGAATCAAGGAGAACCGATGCGACGCGTCTTTAAAGTTATGAAACAGGTAGTTGATAGTCATAAAGACGTTGAAATTATCTATCCGGTTCATCTGTCTCCACGTGTACAAAAGGTAGCTAAAGAGGTATTAAGTGACGATCCGCGAATTCACTTGATTAAACCCCTAGATGTAGTTGATTTTCATAATTTAGCTAAAAAAAGCTACTTTATTATGACTGATTCGGGTGGAGTTCAAGAAGAAGCTCCTTCTCTAGGTAAGCCAGTATTAGTTTTACGTGATACAACTGAGCGTCCCGAAGGAGTTGCAGCTGGAACTTTAAAGCTTGTAGGAACCGAAGTAGAGAAGGTTCGTGCTGAAATGATACGGTTACTTGAAGATGAAAAAGCTTATACTGAAATGGTAAATGCGAAAAATCCATATGGGGATGGAAAAGCAGCTGATCGGATTATGGATGCAATTGCTTACTATTTTGACAAGGAACATAATCAAAAACCAGTTGATTTTAACTAAAAAAAGCTCCATTTTTATGGAGCTTTTTTAGATCACTTTTTATTAAAGTAGTCTTTAAATTTTTTAGCGAATTTACCACTAGTATTAAGAAAAATTGATTTGGTAGTTAAATAGTTGAAAATACCTACTAAAATTTGATCGATTATTTTTACAAAAAATGCATTCCAATGAAGCCAAGAAATACCAACTAGCATAATTAAGTTATCCGGGACTAAACTAATGACTCGGTAAATAAAGAATAAACAAATTTGGTAAACTACTCCATGCTTTTTATCGACATTTTGAATGAATACACCATGTTTATTAAAAGAAAAAGAGGCTAAATTAGAAATAATAAATGCGATTGTGTTGGCATAAATCACAGGCATTTTCCAAATATTATGCAATAAAAGAAAGCAGGCAATATTAATAACGGCTGCTAGAAAACCGAAGATAACATAAACATAAAAATTTCGGTGTCTCGCAACCAATTTACTCCCGAGTTCTCTCAACTGCTCTTGAGTAATCTTTTGTCCCTTCCTTTTAGGGTGATTTTTAGCCATTAAATGCCTCAACTATTTCTTCAGTAGCTTGGTCAATTAAGGCGATATCATCATCATCGACAGCATTTTCTATCTTAACTGGCTTTGCTGCTTCAATAGCGCCACATTTAATAAATGCTTTTTCAAAATCATCTACATTTTCACAATAGTGATCTTTATAGGTCTTGTCTCCTGAACCCATTACAGCAAATTTTTTACCGGATAGGTCAAGTGTGATCAGTTGGTCATAAAAGTCTTTTAATTCATCAGTCATCACGCCTTCGCCATATGTATAAGTAACCATCACGCAAAGGTCAGCATCAAGATAAGAGCTAGCATCTGCAAAACTGACGTCAATATTTTCTACGTCAAAACCTGCATCTTGTAAGTTTTCTTCTAAAATTTCTGCCATATCTTCATCATTACCAGTCATGCTGGCAAAGACAATTTGTGCTTTCATGCAAAAAACTTCTTTCTATAACGTTTTCTCTTATTATACTAAAGAAGTATAGAGGTTTGTAAATCTTAAGAGAAATTATTTAAGAAAAGCTTTATAATGAATGGTTGAGACTTTCTTAATAACTACAAAATCATACCTATTTAAGGTATGCTAAGAGTATATAAATTAAAAAAGGAGACTTTTTAATGATAACAATTAAATCAAAGCGCGAGTTGCAAGGGATGCAAAAATCTGGTCGCGTTTTAGCAGCTATGTTTGAAGGTTTACGTGATGTTATTAAACCTGGAATTTCAACTTGGGAAATTGAAGAATTTGCTCAAGATTTTATGAAAAAACATGGTGGGCATCTTTCAGAACAAGGTTTTGAAGGATATAAGTATGGAACTTGTATTAGTGTAAACGATGAAATTGCTCATGCGATTCCTAGAAAAGATAAGATCCTAAAAGAGGGTGACTTAGTCAGCGTTGACGTTACTTGCAACGTTGATGGCTATGAAACTGATTCATGTACTACTTATGGTGTTGGTGAAATTTCTGCCGAAGACAAAAAATTAATGGACGTTACTAAGAAAGCAATGTACATGGGAATTGATCAAGCGGTTGTTGGAAATCGTATTGGTGATATTGGTAGCGTTATTCAAAATTATGTTGAAGATGAAAATGGCTATGGTGATGTACGTGAACTTGTAGGCCATGGTATTCAACCATCAATCCACGAAGATCCAGAAGTTCCTCACTGGGGTAAGGCAGGTCATGGTCTGCGTTTACGCGAAGGAATGACTATTACAGTTGAACCAATGGTTGAAGCTGGTGGAGACTGGAGAATCGAACAAAAAACTGTATCAGATCCTAATGATGATTGGGTTTACTATGCAACTCCAGATGGTTCGAAGGCAGCTCAATTTGAACATACTTTTGCAATTACTCCAGATGGACCAAAGATCTTAACTTTGCAAAAGCCATATGATGGCTATGAAAAATATCTTCCTCACTTTTTAGATGAAGATTAATAGATAGTAAGACCATGAATTCTTTTCTCAATCAGACTAAAAACCGTATAACAGAGTTTTTTCAGTTATTATCTAAATATATTAGCCAAGGCGAGATAAATCAGACTTCAATTATTATTGCTTATTATGTGCTATTAAGTATTTTTCCAATCATAATTATTATTGGAAATGTTTTACCTTTGCTTAATATCGACACTGAGCCAATTGCTCGTTATCTTGAATTGATTTTTCCATCTCAAGTTTCAAGTCTAATTATGCCAATTATCAATGCTTTATTGAAAAAACACTCCAGTGGTTTTATTTCTCTTGGTATTGTGATTGCTATTTGGTCTTTAAGTTGTTTGGTTAATTCAATTCGCTTAGCAGCAAATAAAATTTATGGCGTTGATAAAAAAGAAAAAGGTAAGTCATGGTGGAACTATTTACTTGCTAGAACGTTTACTTTTGTTCTTTCTGTGATTTTGGTAGTTGGCTTTTCAATAATAATTTTTGTTGTTACCTTTGGTAGACAGATTATGGAATTCTTGGCTCCAATTTTTAATCTATCCTTGTGGTGGGTATATAAGTTAGAAAATTATCGTTGGCCGATTATAATTTTGGTTATGGTTATTATAAATTTGTATATTAACTATGTCATTCCCAACATCACTGTACAAAAGCGCATAGTATGGCCTGGAGTATGGTTTACTGTAGTGAGCTGGAGCGCCTTATCCTATTTCTTTGGTTTATATTTGAGGCAATTTGGAACGCGCTGGCAAAACTATGGAATTGTAGGTTCTTTTATAATCTTTATGTTATGGCTAAATGTAGGTTCATTTTTACTTTTGCTTGGCATTTGTCTTAATGCCACAGAGGATGAATTAAAAGGTAGAAAAATTGAATACAGTCGTAGCCCGATTTTGAGAATTTTTTAGAAAAAAATAGTAAATTGTCTAAATAAGTTTCTAGAAGTTTGGTAAAATACACTAAGGAAAGCTTATTTTGTGAGGAGAATAAAATGAAAGTAAGAAAAGCAGTTATTCCAGCAGCTGGATTAGGTACTAGATTTTTACCTGCCACTAAGGCTATGCCTAAGGAAATGGTACCGATTGTTGATAAACCAACAATTCAATTTATTGTAGAAGAAGCTAAAAAATCTGGAATTGAAGATATCTTGATCGTTACTGGTAAAAACAAGCGTTCTATCGAAGATCACTTTGATGCTAACCCAGAACTAGAACAAGATTTGGAAGAAAAGGGTAAGACTGAACTTTTACACTTAACCCAATCAATTACTAACTTAGGTGTTAACCTTTACTACACTCGTCAACCACACCCAGCTGGTTTAGGGGATGCGATTTTAAGAGCTCGTAGCTTCGTTGGGGATGAACCATTTGCTGTTATGCTTGGTGACGACTTGATGGATGACAAGGTTCCACTAACTAAGCAATTGATCGATCGCTATGACAAGACTCATGCATCAACTATTGCTGTTATGCCTGTACCACATGAAGAAGTTTCTAAGTATGGTGTTATTGATCCAGATAGCGAAATTGAACCTGGTTTAATTAACGTTAAGGCCTTTGTTGAAAAGCCAGACGTTGATAAGGCACCTAGTGACTACGCAATTATTGGTCGTTACTTGTTAACTCCTGAAATTTTTGATATTTTAGCACATCAAAAACCTGGTCGTGGTGGCGAAATTCAATTAACTGACGCAATTGATACTATGAACAAGACTCAACGAGTATTCGCTCATGTATTTAATGGTGAACGTCACGATGTTGGTAACAAGGAAGGTTACCTTGAAACATCAATTGAATATGGTTTATCTCACCCTCAAATTAAAGATGATTTACGTGAGTACATTATTAACATGGCTCAAAAATTACAAAAAGAAGATAAAAACTCAAAGAAGAAATAATAAGACTTCTTTGGAACTATAAGACTGACTATTTCGTCAGTCTTATTTTTTTGTTTAAAAAGATGTAATCTTTTTGCCAAGTTCTTATAAATAGTGAGAAAATATAAATAACTATTTTTATAAGGATAAAATGATGATTGAATATAAAAATATTTCAAAAAAATACGATGGACAAGAAATCTTAAAAGATGTTTCTTTCGCAGTGAAAAAAGGAGATATTTTTGTTTTAGTTGGGCCAAGTGGAAGCGGGAAGACAACTTTGCTAAAGATGTTTAACCAGCTTATTGAATCAACTAAGGGACAAATTCTTCTAAATAATAAATCAATAAAAGAATATAATTTACGTAAACTAAGGGAAAAGACTGGTTATGTATTACAAACTGCTAGTTTGTTTCCAAATTTAACTGTTGGTGAAAATATTACAATTGTGTTAGAGCAAGAGGGTGTTGATCGCAAAGAACGGCGGAAAAAGCAGGAGGAACTGTTAAAATCAGTTGATTTAGATCCAAAATTATATTGTGATCGCATGCCAAGTGAATTATCAGGGGGAGAACAACAACGAGTAGGTATTATTCGAGCTTTGGCAGCTGATCCTGAGGTTGTTTTAATGGATGAACCTTTTTCTGCTCTTGATCCAGTTGTAAGGAAGCAACTACAAGACTTACTTATTAATTTACATGAACAATTTAATAAGACAGTAATGTTTGTAACACATGACATGCAAGAAGCCATTCGTTTTAGGAAACACAATTGGAGTTTTGCATAAGGGCGTTTTAGAGCAAGTTGGCAAACCTAGAGAAATTTTAAGACATCCTGCTACAAAATTTGTACAGCAATTTTTTGCAGGAAATCGAATTAATCAAAAGCTTGATCTTGAAACTTTATTGAAGAGCGAATTGGGCGTAGATCCACGATTCTATCCTAAAGTGGATACACTTGTTCGATATCATGTCGATAGCGTAGAGGATTTAATTAAAGATTGTTCTAACCATCCTGATACTCTGTTTGTTGCAGAGACCAGATTTGGAGAATTTTTAATTGAGCCAAAAAGAGTTTGGAATTTCTTTTTAAAGTGGGTGGCTGGACATGATTAAATCACTATGGCAGATGTTATTAACTGAACATGAACAAATTTGGGCTACCACGCTTGTTCATATTAAGATTTCTCTGATTGCGTTGCTGATTGCAATGGTAATTGCAATTCCGCTGGCTTTTATTTTGAAAGGTCACAAAAAGGCTGCTGAATTTACACTTCAAATAGCGGGAATTATTCAAACAATTTCCTAGTTTGGCGGTTCTAGGCTTACTGCTACCATTTTGTTGGAATCGGAAACCGTGCCAGCAGTCATTGCGTTAGTTTTATATGCAATTATGCCAATATTTCAAAATACTTATTCGGGATTAACGGAAATACCCGAAAATCTAGAAGAAGCAGCTACTGCCTTTGGACTCACTAAATGGAAAAAGTTGCAGCGACTAGAAATTCCCATGGCTATGCCCAATGATAGTAGCAGGAATTCGGATCGCTCTAGTTATGATTATTGGTACTGCCACTTTAGCTGCTTTAATTGGTGGCGGGAGGCTTAGGGACTTATATATACGTTGGAATTAATTCAAACAATAATACTGAAGTCTTAATGGGAGCAATTTTATCTGCATTGCTTGCTCTAATATTTAGTGGCGTTTTGAAATTTATTTCAAAAAATAATAAACGTCTAAAAGTAGGAAGTGCAC
>PDYJ01000090.1_pt1 | contig 13535 bp, 13 predicted proteins | sample 1430841 | NCBI WGS metagenome assembly PDYJ01 (sample SAMN07237672, study PRJNA390542) | Gut metagenome, whole genome shotgun sequencing project. | isolation source: fecal pellets | host: Mus musculus | place: USA: New York, NY | collected 2016-10 | reverse complement strand
GTTTCCGCGCCGCTTGCGACAAGTTCTTCGAGGCCAAGCGCGAGTTTTATGCGGGCGTCAAGACGAGATGGATCACAACCTCCAGCTCAAGACCGAGATATGCGAGGCCGCCGAGGCGTTGCAGAACAGCGAGGAGTGGAAACGCGCCACCGAGGAGCTGATCGCGCTTCAGGCCCGCTGGAAAGAGATCGGCGCTGTGTCGCGCCGTTATTCGGATCAGGTGTGGAAGCGTTTCCGCGCCGCGTGCGACAAGTTCTTCGAGCGCAAGTCGCGTCACTTCGCCGATGTGGAGGGCGAGCACGAGAGCAACCTGCGTAAGAAGCTGGCCCTGCTCGACGAGATGCAGGCGGCCGACGTGAAGGAGGGCGGTTTCGACATGATAAAGGATTTCCAGCGTCGCTGGAGCGAGATAGGGTTCGTGCCCATCAAGCAGAAGGAGGCGGTGCAGAAGCGATACAAGGAGGCGGTGGACGCCATGTTCGGCGTGTTGCGCGGCACGGAGCGCGACCGTTCGATGAACCGTTTCAAGGAGCGTTTGCAGACGATGAAGTCGTCGGGCGACAAACGCCTGCGCAACGAGCGCGACCGTCTTTACAACAAGGTGCGCCAGATGGAGCAGGACATCGCCCTGCTGGAGAACAATATCGGTTTCTTCTCGAAATCGAAGAACGCCGAGGCTATGGTGGCCGACATCCGCGAGAAGATCGAGAAGGCGAAACGCGAGTTGCGCGACACGATCGAGAAGGTGAAGATGATCGACAGCCGCGGCGCCGAGGAGGGAGCCGAATAGGCGGCGGTCCGCCGTTCGGCGGGGGACACGAGCCGCGGACGAACGCGGCGTATGTCCCGACGGGCGGACGATCTAACCGCGAGAACGCATGGTCGGATTCTCGGCTTGGGCCGAGGGGCCGACCGTTGCGGTGAATAAGAGCAATTTTTTAGAAGTAACAACAGATAACATTTATATTTGATGAAACTGAACAAACCGAAATACATCTTCGTTACGGGAGGTGTGGCATCTTCGCTGGGTAAAGGCATCATTTCGGCCTCGGTGGCCCGTCTGCTTCAGGCGCGCGGTTACTCCGTGACGATTCAGAAACTCGACCCTTACATAAACGTCGACCCGGGTACGCTCAACCCTTACGAGCACGGCGAGTGTTACGTGACCGAGGACGGTACCGAAACCGACCTCGATCTGGGCCATTACGAGCGATTCACCTCGATCACCACCACGCAGAACAACAACGTGACCACGGGTAAGATCTACAAGTGCGTGATCGAAAAGGAGCGTCGCGGCGAGTTTCTCGGAAAGACCGTGCAGGTCATCCCCCACATTACGGACGAGATCAAACGCCGCATACAGTTGCTCGGCACCACGAAGAAATACGACGTCATCATAACCGAGATCGGCGGTACGGTGGGCGACATCGAGTCGCTGCCTTTCATCGAGTCGGTACGACAGTTGCGCAACCAGTTAGGCTACCAGAATTCGGTGTTGATCCATCTGACGCTCATCCCCTACATGGCCGCTTCGGGCGAGCTTAAGACCAAACCCACGCAGCACTCGGTCAAGGAGTTGCAGTCGCGGGTTTGCAGCCCGACGTGCTGGTGCTGCGCACCGAACATTCGCTCTCGCCCGAGGTGCGTCGCAAGGTGGCGTTGTTCTGCAACGTGACCCCCGACGCCGTGGTGGAGTCGATCGACGTGCCGACGATTTACGAAGTGCCCCTGCGCATGCACGAACAGCATCTGGACGAGGTGCTGCTGGCCAAACTCGGCGTGGAGAGCCACGACGAGCCGAATATGGATTCGTGGCGCGGTTTCGTGGAGAAGATCAAGCACCCCGCGAGCACTGTGGAGATCGCGCTGGTGGGCAAGTATACCGAGCTGCCCGACGCCTACAAGTCGATCAGCGAGTCGTTCATCCACGCGGGTGCGGCCAACAACTGCAAGGTGAAACTCACGTACGTCAATTCGGAGAAGATCACCGCCGAGAACGTGGGCGAGACGCTGGGCCGCATGGCGGGTATCTTGGTGGCCCCGGGCTTCGGCAACCGAGGCATAGAGGGCAAGATCGAGGCGGTGCGTTACGCCCGCGAGCATAAGGTGCCCTTCTTCGGAATATGTCTGGGCATGCAGAGCGCCGTGATCGAGTTCGCGCGCAACGTGCTGGGCATCAAGGACGCTCACTCGAGCGAGATGGAGCAGACGAAGAATCCCGTGATCGACCTCATGGAGGAGCAGAAAGGTATCACGGCCAAGGGCGGCACGATGCGTCTGGGCGGATATCCGTGCGCGCTGAAGGCGGGTACCAAGGTTCGCGACGCTTACGGCGCGGATGCCATCGTGGAGCGTCACCGTCACCGTTACGAGTTCAACGAATCGTACCTCGCGCAGTTCGAGAACGCCGGCATGACAGCCGCGGGCACCAACCCCGAGACGGGATTGGTGGAGGTCGTGGAGTTGAAGGATCACCCGTGGTTCGTGGGTACGCAGTACCACCCCGAATACAAGAGCACGGTGAACACGCCCGCTCCGCTGTTCGTCGCTTTCGTGGCTGCTGCCCTGAAGTACGACGGCAGCCGCAAGGCCGAAGCCGAGCAGGCGAAGTAGTAGTTAACGTTAATACTTACAGATGGATAAGAAAACACTTACGGGAATCGTGCTCATGGCCGCGATCTTTATCGGCTATGTGATTTACAGTTCCAAGCAGCAGGAGAAATATAAAGAATATATGGCTCAGGTCGAGGCCGAGGCGCAGCCCGACGAGGCCGCTTCGACGTCGGAGCGGGTAGCGTCGGACGATATCGTCCCCGAGCTCGCCGACAGCCTCGCAGCGGCGGCCGCCGAGAGCGCGGCGCGACGCGAAGCCGAGATGTTCGGCGCGAGCCTTGCCGCGGCCAAGAGCGCGGAGCCTTCGTCGGTCGCCTTGTCGAACGACTACCTCACGGCCGAGTTCACCACCGAGGGCGGTATGCTCTCGAAGGTGACGCTTCACGACTACACCAAGTACGCTCCCAAGGGCGAGCGCAACGAGAAAGTGGTGCTGTTCGATCCGTCGAGCGCGAAGTTCGATTTGGAGTTCTATCTGAAGCGCGACCGCAAGAACGTGAAGATCAACACAGAGGAGTATGTGTTCACGAATGCCGGCGTGAGCCGCGGCGACGGATTCCAAACCCTCGCCATGCGTCTCGACGTGGGCGAAGACGCCTACCTGCTGTACGAGTATGTAGTGTACGACGAGAAGGATCCCTCGCGCGACTACATGATCGACCTCAACGTGAAGATGGTGAACATGGCTCCTTTGATGGCCGCCCAGTCGACGCTGGGATTGGATTGGAGCAACCGCACCTACCGCAACGAGCGGGGCTTCAAGAACGAGAACATGTATACCACGCTGTCGTACCGCCTGCCCGACGAAGCCTCGATCGAGGATCTGGGTATGGGCGACGGCGAGAAGGAGGAGAGCGTGAAGAGCGAGATAAACTGGATCGCATTCAAGCAGCAGTTCTTCTCGGAGGCTTTGATCGCGCACGGCAACTTCGCCTATGCCGACATGAGCTTCTCGACGGAGCCCGAAAATTCGGGATTCATCAAGACCTTCTCGGTGCACGCGGGTCTGCCCTACGACGCGCAGACCACGGGTTACGCCTTTTCGATCTACTGCGGCCCCAACAAGTACGCCGTGTTGTCGAAGATCACCGACCCCGAGGGCGAGAAGATCGCGATGGAGCGACTCATCCCGCTGGGCGGCTGGCTGGTGGGTTGGATCAACCGTTGGATCGTTATCCCCGTGTTCGATTTCCTGCATAACTATATCGCGGGCTTCGGCCTTATCATACTTATCCTCACGGTGCTTATCAAGCTGTTGATATACCCCTTGACCTACAAGAGCTACCTCTCGACGGCCAAGATGCGCGTCATCAAACCCGAGGTGGACGCTCTGAACGAGAAGTATCCGCGTCAGGAGGATGCCATGAAGAAGCAGCAAGCCACGATGGAGCTCTACAAGAAAGCGGGCATAAATCCCTTGGGCGGTTGCATCCCGATGCTTATCCAGCTGCCGATTCTGTGGGCCATGTTCCGTTTCTTCCCCGCGAGTATCGAGTTGCGCGGACAGTCGTTCCTGTGGGCCGACGACCTCTCGTCGTACGACAGCATCGTAACTCTGCCCTTCACCATTCCGTGGTACGGCGACCACGTGAGCCTCTTCGCGCTGTTGATGTGCGTGGCGATGGTGGGATTCTCCTATTTCAGCTACCAGCAGACCGCTTCGAGCCAGCCGCAGATGGCGGGCATGAAGATCATGATGGTATATATGATGCCGATAATGATGCTATTCATTTTCAACGATTACGCATCGGGATTGTGTTACTACTATCTGCTTTCGCAGCTCATAACGATCGCCATAATGACGAGCATGCGCCGTTGGGTCGACGACGATAAGATCCACGCGATGATTCAGCGCAACGCCGCCAAGCAGAAGAACAAGAAGAAGTCGAAGTTCCAACTTCGTTACGAGGAACTTATGCGCCAGCAGCAAGAGCAGATGCGTCAGCAGCAAAGCGCCAAAGGCAAGCGCAAGTAACAGGTTCGCTTGTCGGGTATAAAATCGGGATTCGCGTTTTAGGCGCGGGTCCCGATTCGTTTTGCCGACGGCGGAGAGCTGCGCGAGTCTCAACGGGTCGCAATACATCTTCGGGCAGCAGCCTGCGGAGACCGCGCGAATGAACTGTGCGAATAGCGGGCCTCCGCAGGCGGGAGGCTGCGGCCCGCACGACTCTGCGAGTCGCAAAATTCACATGCGTCAGCCAGATGTTCGCCGACGGCGGAGGTCTGCGCGAGCCTTCAGGCGAGTTGCAGTCCGCCGCGGTGGGGCGGCGGTGAACTGCGCGACTCGGAGAGTCGCAATGCCTTTTATACATAATTAAGATATACGTTACCTTTTGCGCGGCCAAAAGGTAACCGAAAAGCCGCCGCGGTGAAACGATTTCGGGGTCGTTCTTGCGCTTTCGCTAAATCGGATGCCTGCGGTACTTTTGAAGCAATTAAAAGTTCGCTTCGCAGACGTTTTCTCGCCTCGGCATAGCTCGAACAAGTTCGGCTCTGACTCGGCTTATTGAAAACGTTCTCCGATTTTGACGCTTCGTCGCTTCGACCGCCCTTAATCCGAAATCGTTCGCTTACGCAGTCATTTTCTCGCCTCGGCAGAACCCGAACAAGTTCGGCTCTGACTCGGCTTATCGAAAACGTTCCTGCCGCGGGTAAGGCTGACGCGTGTGAATTATTGACAAAACTTATCTTCGGCGGCTGCGGGGATTTTTCGAGCGGTTATCGGTTACGGCATACGTCGGCGTCGTGTTCGAGTTGGCGACGCAGCTCGTCGATGGAGCCGAAGCGTTTCTCGTCGCGGATCTTGTCGAGCAGCCGCACCTCTATGACGCGACCGTATATGTCGCCGTGAAAATCGAACAGATGGGTTTCGAGGAGACGGCAACGTCCGTCCACAGAGGGCCGAAGCCCTATGTTCGACATTGCGCGGTAGGTCGCGCCGTCGATTATGACCGTCGAGCGGTAAACGCCGTTTTCGATATCGTTCAGTTCGCATGCGTCGAGGTTGGCCGTCGGGAATCCCATCTTGCGTCCCAGTTGCGCGCCGTGAATAACCTCGCCTTTTATTATAATCATTTTCGTGTAGTCCTTAAAAAACTCTGCTCCCTGCGTCTTCCCTCGCACCTGTGGTCATATCTTCTGCGTGAGTTTCTGCACTAACGAGAACTGCGAGAAGAACTCCTTGGCCAGTACGCGCAGCACGGTGTAGGAGGGTATGGCCAGCAGCATGCCGAGTATGCCCGCCATGTAACCAGCCAGCAGGATCACCAAAAATATTTCGAGCGGGTGCGCCTTCACGCGCTCGGAGTATATAGTGGGTTGCAGCACGAAGTCGTCGAATCCCTTGATGCAAAAGAGCGAACAGGCTATGATTGCCGTCGTGTGCATGGCCGTGCAGCCCGCGATGGGGCTGACGATGCCGATGAATATCGAAATTATTCCGCCGATAAGCGGTCCCGCGTACGGAATGACGTTCATCACGCCCATGATGAGACCTATGAGCAGTGCGTTGTCGGTCTTCATGCCGAAGAGCATCATCACCATCGAGATGACGATCATGAGTATTATGCTCTCGGTGAGTATTCCCGTGAAGTAACGCGACAGCAGCACCGTGATGGAGTCGAGAGCGCGCGTCACGCTCTGTTGCAGGCGTTCGGGGAACATCGCCGTCACCATCGAGTAGAACAATCCGTCCTCCTTGAGGAAAAAGAAGGTTATGAACGATATGGAGAACACGGTGATGAGCGTCGACAGCGCTACGCTTATGATCGAGGCGAAGAGGTTGTTGACCGTTTCGTAATCGATCAGGTCCTGCAATGTCGATATTATGGTCTCGCTGAGCGAGAAATCGGTCTCGGGAGTATGAACATTTTTTGCAGGTAGGCCTGCGCGTACGATACGGGGTACTCGATCGATTCGATCACCGACGAAAAGTCGAGCGCGGCGAATTCGCCGATTTTGTTGAATACCAAGGGTATGCACAACGAACATATCGTGGCGAACACCACCCAGATCACCAGCAGCGTGATCGACGCCGCGGCCCAGCGGGGCAACCGCCGCCCGCGGATGTTCAGACTCAGCAGATAGCTCACCAACGGCCGTCCCATGATGGCCAGCACCGCCGACACCAATATGTATATGACCACGGTGCTGAAATACCATATCAAAAACAATATGGCTGCCGTGGCTGCGAGTCCGACGATGAATCGGAGTATGTTTTGCGGTGTGAGCGTCATGCTGTTACGTTATTTGCGGTGTGCGATGGCGTCCACGCGTTACTTTCTGAGGCGTACGATGGGGGTCTGCGATCCCACCACGGGGTCGCCGATCTCGACCAGCAGTTCGCTGTCTTTCGGTACGAGCAGATCGATGCGCGAGCCGAACTTGATGAACCCGAACACGTCGTTCTGCGTCACGTGGTCGCCGACCTTCATGTACGACACGATGCGGCGCGCGATCAGGCCCGCCACCTGACGGAACAGGATGCGTTTGCCGTCCTCCATCTTCACCACGGTGGTCGTGCGCTCGTTCTCGGTCGACGACTTGGGGTGCCATGCGATGAGGAACCGTCCCGGGTGGTACTTGCAATACTCCACCTCGCCGCTTACGGGGATCCAGTTCATGTGGACGTTGGTTATCGACATGAATATCGAGATCTGCAACATGTTCTCTTTCAGATATTCGTCTTCGTGCACGATCTCGGTCACCACCACGCGTCCGTCGCAGGGCGAGAAGACCAGCTCGGGATCATGTATCTTCACGCGGCGCGGCTCGCGGAAAAACGCCACGATGAAGAACCAGAAAGCCACGAGCAGCAGCGTGCTGGTGACGAGCAGTCCAGTCCCCGAGTGGTTGTTTTCGAAATAGTATATGAGCGACCAGAATAGCAGGCAGATGAGGCCCGATACGGCTATGATTCGGTAGCCCTCTTTGTTGATCTTCATATTGTTTGGTTTAAGGTCATTTTCAATTCATGCAAAATACGAGGTAGATGAACACGAACGGCACCGATAGTATCAGCGCGTCGAAACGGTCGAGCCAGCCTCCGTGCCCGGGGATTATGCGTCCCGAGTCCTTCACGTCGACCGAGCGTTTGAACAGCGACTCCACCAGATCGCCGAATACTCCCGTTATGGCGGCTATGAGCGCCATGCCGATCCACTCGAAGTGGTCGCCGCCCATCGCCGTGGCGGCTATGTATCCCATCGCCATCGCGCCGATGAGTCCGCCGATGAATCCCTCCCACGACTTCTTGGGCGAGATGCGCTCGAACAGACGGTGCTTGCCCAGCGTGATTCCGAACAGGTAGGCGCATACGTCGTTGGCCCAGATGATGAAGAAGTAGAACAGCAGCGTCCACGGGTTCCACACCCCGTGCCCCAGCAGCAGCGGGATGAAGAAGAGCAACGACATGGGCAGCGCCACGTATACCACGCCCGTGAGGGTCGATCCTATGTTGGCGATGGGCGTCGCGCTTTTGCGGTAAAGCTCGCAGATGAACATCAGCGGCACCAGCATCATTATGTATAGCATCAGTCCCACGGTGAGCACCAGATATTTGTTGCTCAGGGTGCTCTCGGTGTCGAAGAACCACATGAGGGCGAAAGCCACCGTCATCACTATGGCTCCCGCGACGAGTCCCAACGTCTTCTGGGGCGAATAACCCGCCTTTTCGGCCATGCGGTAGAACTCCCACTCGCCGCCGAGGATTATCATCAACAGCAGCGCGCCGAAACTCCATTTCGACCAAAGGATGGTCCCCAGCACTATCGCGAGCAGCACCACGCCGCTCACGGCGCGCACCCACAGGTTTTTCATCTTATCGGTCATATCTTTCGGGTCTCTTCTTCATTTTCGGGTTTCGGGTCCGCGGCGGGCGTTTCGTTGCCGCGAGCCGCTTTGCCGTCGGTCTCTTTTGTCTGCTTGGCGCTTTGGGCCGACGGGCCGAGTATGGGTTCTATGTCCTCGGCATAGATGGTCTCCTTTTCGAGCAGCAGGTCGGCCATCGCGTTTATCTGTCCGTTCTTCTCCTCGATGATTCTCTTGGCGCGCTCGTACGCCTCCGCCATTATGCGGCGCACCTCTTGGTCGATCTCGTGAGCGGTCTGCTCGCTGAAGGGTTTGGTGAAGGTGTCGCGCGTGCCTGCCGAATCGTAATAGCTTATGGGGCCTATCTTCTTGCTCATGCCGTAATAGGCCACCATGGCGTACGTCATCTTCGTGGCGCGCTCCAGATCGCTCAACGCCCCCGCGCCGAGGGTGCCGTAATTGACCTCTTCGGCTATGCGGCCGCCCAACATTCCAGCCAGCTGCTCCTCGAGAGTGGCGTTGGTGACGTGCACGCGCTCCTCGTCGGGCACCGACCACGTGGCGCCCAGACTGTTGCCGCGCGGAACGATGGTGACTTTCAGCACGGGATCGCACTCCGCGAGCGACCACATCACCGTGGCGTGGCCCGCCTCGTGTATGGCCGTGGCGCGACGCTCGGCCTCTGACATGAGCTTGTTGCGCTTCTCCAGTCCGCCTATTATGCGGTCGATGGCCGCTATGAAGTCCTCTTTGGCGATCTGTTTCTTGTCGTGGCGGGCCGCTATGAGCGCCGCCTCGTTGCAGACGTTGGCTATGTCGGCTCCCGAGAACCCGGGCGTCTGCTTGGCGAGGAACCCGCGGTCGAGCTGCGGATCGAGTTTAAGATTGCGCAGATGCACGTCGAAGATCTCCTCGCGCTCTTTGGCGTCGGGAAGCCCTACCTGTATCTGGCGGTCGAAACGTCCCGCGCGCATCAACGCCTTGTCGAGGATGTCGGCGCGGTTGGTGGCCGCGAGCACTATGACGCCCGCGTTGGTCTGGAATCCGTCCATCTCCGTAAGGAGCTGGTTGAGGGTGTTTTCACGCTCGTCGTTGCCCGAGAATCCCGCGTTCTTGCCGCGTGCGCGGCCTATGGCGTCTATCTCGTCGATGAAGACGATGCAGGGGGCCTTCTGCTTGGCCTGCTCGAAGAGGTCGCGAACGCGCGACGCGCCCACGCCCACGAACATCTCCACGAAGTCGGAACCCGATATCGAGAGGAACGGCACGTTGGCCTCGCCCGCCACGGCCTTCGCCAGAAGCGTCTTGCCCGTTCCCGGGGGGCCTACCAGCAGCGCGCCCTTGGGGATCTTGGCGCCCAATTCGCGGTATTTGTCGGCCTTGCGGAGGAAATCGACTATCTCCATGATCTCCACCTTGGCCTCCTCCAGTCCCGCGACATCCTTGAACGTTATCCGCTTGCCCGCGTCGTCCTTGTCGAAGACCTGCGCGCGCGCCTTGCCCACGTTCATGATGTTGCCGCCCGCGCCCCCGCCGCCTCGCGACATGGTGCGGATGATGAAGAACCAGATGCCGATAAGGATCACCCACGGCAACAGATTCACAATGATGTTGCCCCACGGATTCGATTCGTTCTTGTACTCGATGCTCACGGGGTTCTCCTCGATTCCCGACTCGGCGACGGCCTCCTTGACGTCGTTGTCGAGAAGCTCCACCGAACCGATGTTGAAGATGAGCTGCTCGCCCTCCTTGGGCATCCTTTTCAATACCTCGTCGCCGCCGTTGCGGTATTTCTCTATCGCCTCCTCGGTCAGATAGACGTTGGCCGTTTGGCCGTCGATGACCGTTATTCGCTCCACCTCGCCGTTGCGTATCATCTTGCGCACGGTGTTCCAATTGCCCGCCAAGGGTTGGGTATCGCCGCCGGCATAGAAAGAGTAACCGATGATAATCATTATCAACACGGCCCATATCCACATGAAATTGGGCCTCACGGTCATCTTTATATCGTTCTTTTTCTTGTTTGCCATAAATGACTAAAGTTCGTAATCGTATCTCTTAATCGGCGCGTCGGCCCACAGCTCTTCGAGCTTGTAGTATTGGCGCAGTTCGGTCTGGAAGATATGCACCACCACATCCACATAGTCCATGGCGATCCAGAAAGCGTTCTGCTGGCCCTCGATCCGCCAGAGCTTCTCGCCCGTCTTTTCCAGCACCTCCTGCTCGATGCCGTCGGCTATGGCCGCCACCTGAGTGGTGGAGTCGGCGTTGCAAACGACGAAGTGCGAACATACGGCTCCGTCGAATCCGAGAGGTCCAACGATACAATATCCTTACCTTTTTTATCCTGAATGGCTCCGACTATGGTTTCGATCAATTTTTCCATACTATAAAAAAATGCACGCGTATAACTTCGCAAATATATTACATTTTTGCGAGATTACGAAATTCCGTGCGATGGTGTGTCGGTCGAGGGTCGGCGCGAGAGGCGAAACGCGTCGTTTTTCGACATCGCGCGGGACGGCGGGGCCGTTCGACATGGGAGATGGGGGCTACTTCATCCCCGCGGTCGCCGCATATTCGAGTATGGTGCTCTCCAAGGCGTTGATTATCGAATTCTTTACGTAAGTGCGGCGCACGGCTATGGCTATGCGTCGCGACGTGGCTCCTTTCGCCAGCGTCTTGATCTGCTTGCGACGGCCTTCGGGGATGTATTCGAGCGCCATTTCGGGCACGACGGTCAGGCACGAGGTGCAGTCCACTATGCGCATGAGCGTGTCGAGCGATCCCGATTCGAAGTAGTAGTGCGACGGCACGTTGCGGCGCGCCTGACAGAGCTCTATGATCTGGTCGCGCATGCAGTTGCCCGGGCTGAGCAGGATCAGATCCTTGAGATCGATATCCTCGATGCGTATGTTCGAGCGTTCGAACAGCGGGTTCGACTGCGACACATAGGCATAGAACCGATCGCTGAACAGGTCGCGTTCGGGTATTCCCTCGCCGCAGGTGCCGCTGGCCACGAGCGCGGCGTCGATGTCGTCGCGGCGGAGCGCCTCCACTATGTCGGCCGTCACCATTTCGCGGATCTCGAGCTCCACGCGCGGGTAGCTTTTGACGAAATCGGGGATGAATTTGTGCAGCAGATAGGGCGCTATGGTCGGTATCACGCCCAACCGCAGCTTTCCCGCCGTCTCGCCTTTCAGCTCCAGCACCGATTCGCGTATGCTGTTGTAGGCGCGCAGCGTCTCCCGCGCCTGCGCTATGACCACGGTGCCGACTTCGGTGGGTATGACGGGTTTCTTCGAGCGGTCGAGCAACACGGCGCCCAACTCCTCTTCGAGCGATTTGACCTGCATGCTGAGCGACGGCTGCGTGACGAAACAACGTTCGGCCGCGGCCGAGAAACTGCCGCAGTTGGCCACTTCGAGAAGGTATTGAAGCTGAATTATAGTCATAGGGAACGGGTAAATATTTACGCAAATGTATAAAAAAAAATTATAGGCGTCAAGTTTTTTGGCCCCGCGGACATAAATTAGTATTTTTGCGGCTAATAGGGGCGCAGGGATGCGGCCCGAATTTTCAAGTTATTTAATTTAAGCGATATAACGATGGGTAAAGTAATACTTACGGGCGACCGCCCCACGGGCAAGCTCCATTTGGGACACTATGTGGGTTCGCTCCGCCAGCGCGTCGAGTTGCAGGACTCGGGCGCGTTCGAGAAGATTTTCATAATGATAGCCGACGCGCAGGCGCTCACCGACAACGCCGACAATCCCGACAAGGTGCGCGAGAACATAATCGAAGTCGCGCTCGACTATCTCTCGTGCGGCATCGATCCCGCCAAGTCGACCATATTCATCCAGAGCCGGATTCCTGAGCTGTGCGAATTGGCGTTCTATTACATGAACCTCGTCACGGTGGCCCGTCTGGAGCGCAACCCGACGGTAAAGAGCGAGATCGTGATGCGCGAGTTCGGCAAGTCGATCCCCGTCGGATTCTACACCTATCCCATTTCGCAGGCGTCGGACATCACCGCTTTTCGCGCGACGACCGTGCCTGCGGGCGAGGATCAGGAGCCGATGGTGGAGCAGACCCGCGAGATAGTCCACAAATTCAACTCGGTGTACGGCCCGACGCTGGTCGAGCCCGAGATCCTGCTCCCGAAGAATGCCGCGTGCCTGCGTCTGCCCGGCACCGACGGCAAGGCCAAGATGAGCAAGTCGTTGGGTAACTGCATCTATCTGTCGGATACGGCCGAGGATGTACGCAAGAAGGTGATGAGCATGTACACCGACCCCAACCATCTCCGCATAGAGGATCCCGGGTCGCTGGAGGGCAACTGCGTATTCACCTATCTCGACGCCTTTTCGCGTCCCGAGCACTTCGCCGAGTTCCTGCCCGATTACGCATCGCTCGATGAGTTGAAGGCCCACTATCAAAGGGGAGGCTTGGGCGACGTGAAGGTCAAGAAGTTCCTCAATTCCGTGCTTCAGCAGGCTTTGGAGCCGATACGCGAGCGTCGCAAGGAGTACGAGCGCGATATCGAGGGCGTGTACGACATGTTGCGACGCGGTTGCGTTGTCGCGCGCGCCGAGGCGGCCGAGACGCTGGAGATGGTGAAGCGTTCGATGAAGATAAACTATTTCGAGGACGCCGACATGATCCGCCGCCAGTCGGAGATGTACAAGCAGGGGAAATAGAATTGTAATGTCTGCGGCATTACTGTCTTCGGCGGTTCGCGCTTTACGCGCGACCCCCGCAACCCCCGAAGATAAATAGGATTAAGTTTTCGAGGAGGTCTTTGCGTACTCCGTATTATCAAGTTATCGATATGTCGATATCTTCCATAAAAAACAGGGCGTCGCATTGGCTTTTCGCCCGATTGAAGCGTTTGAGCAACCGCCAGTTGCTCATTCTGCTGGCTGTGGTCGTGGGCGCGCTGGCGGGACTCGGGACGTGCGTGTTCGAGATTCTTCTCTACGGCGTGCGTTCGGCTCTGGTGACGTGGTTCCCCGCCGATAGGGCGCAGTTCCTCTACCTCGTGTACCCCGCCGTGGGAATCGTGCTGGCCACGCTGTTCGTGAAGTACATCGTCAAGGACGAGATCTCGGAGG
>PDYJ01001613.1_pt1 | contig 13540 bp, 17 predicted proteins | sample 1430841 | NCBI WGS metagenome assembly PDYJ01 (sample SAMN07237672, study PRJNA390542) | Gut metagenome, whole genome shotgun sequencing project. | isolation source: fecal pellets | host: Mus musculus | place: USA: New York, NY | collected 2016-10 | reverse complement strand
TGTTCGGCACAGGTACAGCGGCTGTTATCAGTCCTGTCGCAGTCTTACATATGAAGATGATACTATTGAAATTAACGATTTCAAAACAGGTGATTTAACTCAGAAGCTTTATGACACATTAACAGGTATGCAGTTCGGCAGACTCGATGATAAAATGGGCTGGATTGTAAAGGTAGACTAATATAAACTTATAGCAGTCCTTGGAATAAACTGAGGACTGCTTTTTTAATTATGAGAATTATTGAATTAAAAATTTCAAGTAAAGACAACGGCAGACAGATACGGGATTTTCTCAGGGATTTCGGGGTATCATCTGCACTGCTCACAAAGCTGAAAAAAACTGAAAACGGAATAACAAAAAACGGCGAATTCGCACGAACAATCGACAAAATATTTACCGGTGATACGATTAAAATATCTATTGAGAACAGGGGTAAAATGCCTGAAAAATTAATCACTGATGATGTAAAGCCTGTTTATAACGACGAGGATATACTTGTGCTTAATAAGCCTGCTTTTATGCCTGTTCACGAAAGCAGAAATCACCGGGGTGATACGCTTGCAAATGCTGCTGCCTGCTATATGGACAGTGACACTGCTTTCCGTGCAGTATACCGCCTTGACCGTGATACATCGGGACTTGTTCTTATTGCTAAAAACGAGCTTGCTGCCTGTAAGCTGGCAGGTAAAATACATAAGGATTATTATGCTGTCTGCAGCGGAACGCTTAACGGAAAAGGAACAATTGATCTGCCAATCCGCCGTGTTTGTGAAAGTATAATTGAACGCGGTGTTTTTAGTGATGGTGAAAAAGCTGTAACCCACTGGGAAACAATCAGCAATAAAAGCAATACTACTCTTCTTAAAATAAATCTTGAAACAGCAGAACACATCAGATTCGTGTTCATTTTTCTCACCTTGGCTATCCGCTGCTGGGCGATACACTTTACGGCGGAAATACAGATTTAATCAAAAGGCAGGCACTGCACTGCAAAACAATTTATTTCACACATCCGATTACAAATAAGGAAATGGCTATTGAATGTGATTTCCCAAATGATTTCAAAGGACTGATTTAATGCCTTCATATTCCACGCACTGCATATTTGCACGTGAACTGCTGCCGCAGCTTTATTCATATGTTGATTTTGATTTGAACGAAGATGCACTTATGGTTGGAACACAGGGCCCTGATATTTTCTTTTTTCACCGAGTTTTCCCATGGATGCCGGGAAAATCAATGAGAAAAATCGGCTCTGCCCTGCACAGATCAAAGCCTGCCGACATACTTGAAGCTATGCGTTATTATTGCAGCAAGCTGTCAGGTCAAAAGGATATTGCCAAATCATATGTAAATGGGTTTATTATGCACTATGCACTTGACAGACTCTGCCATCCGTACGTGTACAGTCTGCAGTATAAAATAGTTGAAAAAAGTCCTCTGACAAATCCTCATACTGCACACAATACCGTTGAATTCAGTATGGACACGTACCTGCTCAATAAGCGTTACGGAATTGCCGAGCCTGCACTTTTTGACACTGCCTGCACCGTGTGCGAGGATGAGATGGTGTTGGCTGAAATCGGAAAGCTTTACGCCTATGTTGTACCGAAAGTGCTTGATATTGAAATTGATGAAAGCACAGCAGCAACAGCAATAAGGGATATGAAGCGTGTTCAGTCGGTAACCTTTGATGCAACAGGTCTGAAACGAAAATTTCTGAACGCTGCCGAAACAGTAATTGCACCATTTTCAAAAAATTATAAATTTTCTGCAATGCTTCGTCCAAGGGACTTGGAAAAAGCAAAAAAATATGGTAATATAAACAACAGCAGTTGGCAGTCCCCTTTTGACAACAGCTATCACAATGAAAGCTTTGAGGATTTGTTTGAAATCGCAAAGATTGATGCAAAAAGACTGATAGCCGATTTCAGCAACGGGGCAAATTTGTATAAAGCCACAAATAATTTATCATTTTTAACAGGAGTTGAAGTAAAATGAAAACAATACCAAGCTTTCAGATTGACCACAATATCTTAAAAAAAGGAATTTACATCAGCCGAATTGATGATGATATTACTACATATGACCTCCGTATGCGTGAGCCGAACAGAGAAACGGTTATGACAAATGCTGCCATGCATACTATTGAGCATCTTTTTGCAACTTATGTAAGAAATACTGAATTCGGCGACAATATAATTTATTTCGGTCCTATGGGCTGCAGAACAGGCTTTTACTTTCTGACAAGAAGCCTGAGCGATGGTTACAGTATTAATCTGATTAAAGAAGCTTTTCAATATATTGCGGATTTCTGGGCGTTGTTCCCGGTGCATCACCGAAGGAATGCGGCAACTGCCTTGACCATAATCTTGCACAGGCGAAAGAAGAGGCAAAAGCATTTTTAAAGGTCATTGAAAACTGGACAAAGGCAGACCTTAAATACCCCACTGCACCAACCGAGGAAGAGTAAATACAATATAGAAATAAAAAATGTCTTGAGGATAAAATTCAAGACATTTTTTATTTTTGTACAGCATTACACCTTTTTCAAATCAAGTATCGTTGCATAATGCTTTATTGTGAATTTTTCGGGAACTGTTGAAAGATAGGATAAGTGCTCCTTTTCAAATGCTAAAATTTTCTCTTGGGACAGCGATGCATCAATTCCCCTGCACGCTTTCATTCTGCCGTGCCAGCTTTCACGTGTAAACGGCACATCAAGGTCATAAGCAACAGCGTTTGAAATGGTGAAATATTCCCTGCTCCATTCAGGCGCTTCAAGCGTGTATCGAGTCATCCTGCCCCCAGTCCAGGAGGGATTATATTTCAACACCAAGTCTTCACTTGCTTTTGCAATTTCGCTTTCAAAAGGTAGCCATGCCATAAACAGAATTAAAAAATGACCATTCGGTTTTAACCATTTATGAATTTTAGGCAGGATAATTTTTTTATCAAAATACATAAAACACTGGCAGGCTGTCACCACATCAAAGCTGCCGGGTGCAAAATCCAAATTTTCTGCTGCGGAAACAATATAATCAATATCAAAGCCTTTGGATTCAGTCAGCTTTCGGGCATATTTAATCTGATTTTCCGAAATATCTGTACCTGTAAATTTTGCACCGTATTCTGCCATATTCCTTGGTAATACACCCGTTCCCGTTGCCAAATCAAGCACGCTTTGCCCCGCCGTGCAATGACCTAAATGCGTGATTTTTTCATAAAATTCTCTCGGATAAATATCTCTGTACTTAGCATAATCCTCACTGGCAAGCCCCCAGTCAAAGCCTTTACCATTATCAATATTTTTATTCTGAATCATATCAAACCTCCAAAACGAAAAAACCGCTGACAAAGTATTTCTCAGCGGTCTTGTTTTTCGTTAACGTGCATTTTCAAGCTGCAGCAGATATTCTTTTTTATCAAGTCCGCCTGCATAGCCTGTCAGGCTGCCGTTTGTGCCTACAACTCTGTGACAAGGCACGATAATACTTATGGGATTATGACCAACAGCACCGCCTACTGCCTGTGCCGACATTCGGCTGAGTCCCCTTTTTTCTGCAATTTCCTTTGCGATATCACCATAGGTTATCACACTGCCATAGGGAATTCTCATAAGTATACTCCATACCTGCTGCTGAAAATCAGTTCCTTTAAAAGAAATCGGAGGTATAAAATCCGGTTTTACGCCATTAAAATATTCATCAAGCCATAATTTGCTTCTATCAAAGACAGGCAACTTACTGCAAACGGCATCATCACTGAGATTTAAAGCAAAATATTTTTGGTCATCAAACCATAATCCCGTAAGATTTACACCATCACTTGCCATTATCATTTTGCCAAGCGGTGACTGATATGAATTTTTATATTTCATCAGTCAACGAATTTACCCTTGAAATCAGGTTCAATAATAGGCAGACCCAAAGTCTTTACTGCATTTTTAACAACATCCTCTGTTGTTTCGCCCTTAATCGGATAACCAAGGAAAGTCATATTGTAAATAGCAAGGTCCTCAAATTTCGGTGACATTTCATTGATAACCTTTACAACATCATTATCTCTGAACTCAAAGGTGAACTTTCTTACATGAGCAGTTTCAATAGGTCTTATCCACAGCTTGAGTGTGCCGTCCTCCTGCCACGCAGCCTTTGAATATGTATGATAATTCAAATCACCGAGTGTTATCTCCGAAACGCCGTATTCACCGTTCAAACCAACCTCGATAGTATTTTCATATTCCTTTTCTTTCCAGTAGAACAGAAGCCTATCGTCCTCAAAGGTAAACTTCATTTCATTGATTTCACCCGGTTTATTATAAAGCATCTGCGTAATTGAAATTGTAACAACAGAAACAAATTCGGAGGTTTTGCACTTAATAAGTCTTCCTGAAATTTTCTGCTCCGTTTCAATGTTTCTTTCCGTCGCAGGCAGATCCTCAACATGACAGCCTTCAATCGTTTCAAGCATTTCATCATAAGCCTGCTTGTTTTCTGGCAAAGCCTCATAACCAAAGCACTGCGGGAAGTATTTCCAGAACACCTTCATAACCTTATAGTCCTCAGCCTCGCCGCAGTTAAGAACAACAAGTGCATCATAATCAGGGAACAGGAAACAGCGCTGCCCGAAAAGACCGTCAGCACGAGAGCTGTTGGCAATCGGATTTCTCCAGAACTGATAACCATAGCCCTCCATATTGTCAATATATCCGTCACGAACAGAATTAACCTGTTTTCTTGTTGCCTCCTTAACCCAGATTTCAGGCACAATCTGAGTTCCGTCAATCCATTTTCCGTTATGGATATATGGTAAAAAGAACTTGGCAAGGTCCTCACTCTTCATATAAAGTCCCCAGCCGCCTGCATTATTGCCTGCACCATCCATTTCCCAGAAGGGCTTTTCAATTCCCAGCGGTTCAAAAATCCTCGGATAAAGATAATCAACAACACTCATACCTGTTACTCTTGAAATAATTGCAGAAAGCATAAAGGTATTCTCTGAAATATAATTGAATTTGGTATTAGGAGGCAGAATAAAGGTTGCACCCATAAAATTTGCAATCCAGTCCTTTTGACCCTTCTCATCAAGCACGGTAATAAGCTTGTCGCTGTGCATTGTAAGAAGCATACGTATAGTCAGCATTCTGTTAAAAGGACGCTTGCTCATCGGGTATTCAGGGAAAAACTCAGCTACTCTGTCATTCAGGCTGATTAAGCCCTCACTGACAGCAAAGCCAATTGCTGTTGATGTCACTGATTTGCTCATTGAATAGAGCACATGCGGAGTATCTGCATTATATGGCTTAAAAAATCCCTGCGCACAAACCTTATCGTGGCAGACAACCGTAAAGCTCTGCAGTCCCAAGCCTTTCTCATTAATTTCATTTAAAAAACGCAGTTATCACCTTACTGTCAACACCAACCTCTTCGGGTGCTACATGTTCAAGTGTACATGGTTTTAATTTTTCCATAGTTCCCTCTCCAATCGAAAATGCTTATAATGCTATATTATATTTTACAATATAAGGAATTTATTTTCAACCTTAAAAATCTAAACATTAAATTAACTATTTATATTATAATATAAAAATAATTGACTTTTTTGATATAATTTGTATAATTAACAATAGGTGATTATGTCTTCTGCCCATTCTGCTCATAAGAGGTAAGAATATGATAAAATTTAAAACTTTTCCAAGCATTATGGCTGCAATAATTGTTATGATATCGCTATTCTCTCCTATGACTGCAGAAGCGGCAAGTGAGGGACAAATCAGAGATAAAATTATTTCTGTTGCGTCTGCCGAGGTAGGCTATACAGGCACCTCAACCTATTCAAAATACGGTGATTGGTATGGCTATCAGGGCGGTTGGTGCACAACCTTTGTGCTTTGGTGCTACAATCAGACAGACAGCAGCCTCGGTACAAGCCTTTACGGCAATGTCATTCCCTCGGGCGGAAACTGCAACAGCATGATAAGCTGGTATGAAAATAAGGGCAGATACCACAAACGCAGCGATGGTTACAAGCCTAAAGCCGGTGATCTTGTATTTTTTGACTGGAGCGGTAACGGCTCATCACAGCACGTTGGTATTGTTGACTACATATCAGGCAGCACTGTATACACAATTGAGGGCAATTGCTCCGGACAGGTCAAAGCAAGGATGTACACTGAAAATGGTACAAAGCCATATAATAATATCAGTGCAATTATGGGTTACAGCTCTCCTGACTTTTCAAAGGTATCAAACGGAAGCAACAAAACCACTGCTGCAAAAACAACCACTAAAAAAACTACAACAAAAAAACAAACAACCACGACAACAAAAAAGACAACTTCAACCACTACCGAAAAAACGACTGAAATCAAAAAGGTTGAAAAGCTGAGCCTTGCAAATGAAAGCTATGAATTAAAAATCGGCGACACTGTTCAGCTTGATTATTCGATTGAACCGCAAAATATAAGGGCTGTGGTTGAATATTTCTGTGATGAAGAAGGTATCATTGATATTGCTGCGAATGGTGATATCACTGCTGTCGGCACAGGAAATGCAACAGTAGTCGTTTGTGCCAACAATGATATTTACAGCCAGTGCAGTATAACTGTCGGAGATGCGGTGGGAGAAGTTACAATCCTTATGCCCGAAACCACAAAAGTCATTGAAGCTTCGGGAGAAAATAAAGACACAAATATGGAAGCCGCCGGCATTTTTACAAAATCAGGTATAAACCTTAACCTTTTAATTCACAACAGACAACTTTGCACTATTTTAATTTCAATTGTTATTGCTGTTTTAACAGCAGCTTTAATTATAAGAACGGTTAAAAAGAAAAAAAGATAATCTTAATGAGGAGGAAGAAAATGGAAAAAGATTTTAATGTATCACACAAAAAGAAGAATAAAAAAATTGAAGGAGTTATAAAAAAATGGCTCCTTGCTCTCATTGATATTACACTGTTTGCTTTTTCAAATGCTACTATATGTTATATTGTATCCGGTGGAAAAATAGGCAGTTCTCTATACAGCGATGTACTTTTTAACGCCTATCATCTGATTATAACAATTGTGTTTGTTTTCATTGTCAATTATCTGCTCAGACTCTATAAAAGTGTATGGACATTTGCAGGACCAAGAGAAATAGCTCTATGTCTGCTGTCTGCCGCGATCAACACAACTCTGCTTTATCTTGTTGATAAAATAATATTCAATCTGATCCTTAATTTCAGCATTCTCCCTTTATATGCATACTTTATTAATTTTGTATTTGTTACCTTTTCTTTATGCTTGCCGAGATTAGGATATCTGATTATAAAGCACGAAATAAAAAGTCAGATTAGTATGGAGCTGTCAAAATCAAAAAAACGTAATCTTAAAAGAGTTATGATTGTCGGTGCGGGCTATATGAGCAACACTGTTATCGACCATATTAAAAATAAACTTATTGACAAATATATCCCTGTTGTTGCAGTTGATGACAACCCTGCAAAACGAGGCAAAAGAATCTGCGGAATCAAAATCGCAGGAAGCATTGCCGAAATACCTGAAATTGCAAAAACATACGATGTTGACGAAATTGTTATCTGCATTCCTTCCGCTCCAAAAAGCAGAATTAATGAAATAATGAAAATAGCAGCATCAACAAATAAAAATCGTTAAAACAACACCGTCAATGGCTGAAATCATCGAAAACGGAAGCTCAATCAATAACATCAGAAAAATTGAAATCTCTGACCTTCTTGAGCGTGATGAAATCAAGCTTGATACGGTTGTCTGCAAATATCTTATTGATACAACTATTCTTGTAACAGGCGGCGGCGGTTCAATCGGTGCGGAAATATGTAACCAGTGTGCAAGATACAATCCTAAAACAATTATAATTTTCGATATTTATGAAAACTGTGCGTTTGAGCTTGCAAACGATTTAAGGGATAAATACGGCACCAAAATAAACATTCAGGTCAGAATCGGCTCAGTGCGTGATACCAACAGGCTTAATGAGATATTTGAAGAATTTCATCCTGATGTAGTATTCCACGCTGCTGCCCACAAGCATGTACCGTTAATGGAGGACAGTCCCTGCGAAGCAGTCAAGAACAATGTGTTCGCACTTATAATGTTGCCGTTGCTGCTGATAAATATAAAGTGCCTAAAATGGTTATACTTTCAACAGACAAAGCAGTTAACCCGACTAATGTTATGGGCTGTACCAAGAGGATTACTGAAATGATTATCCAGTATATGAACGAGGTAAGCGATACAACTATGTATGCCGCAGTTCGTTTCGGAAATGTGCTTGGCTCTCATGGCTCTGTTATTCCGATTTTCAAAAAGCAGATTGAGGCAGGCGGTCCTGTATGCGTAACTCACCCTGATATTACACGCTACTTTATGACTATCCCCGAAGCTGCTCAGCTTGTTTGTCAGGCGGGCGGTCTTGCCAAGGGCGGTGAGGTATTTGTTCTTGATATGGGCGAGCCTGTAAAAATTATGGATTTGGCAGAAAACCTTATCAAGCTTTCTAACCATACAGTTGAAGAAATAGGAATCAAAATCGTTGGTCTTCGACCCGGCGAAAAGCTTTATGAAGAGCTTTCACTGGATGAGGAAATGAAAACAAGACAGAAAACTGCCAACAAAAAAATATTTGTTAATCAGCCGATGGTTATTGACTATGACAAATTCAAAACGATGCTTCAAAATCTTAACGATATTGATGAAAACAATGTAAGAGAAAAGCTTATGAACATCGTTCCCAATTATCATCCTTCAAAAAATGACTAATAGCGGAGGCTTTGCCTTGGGCAATAAAGGAAAAAAAATAAAAAACAGAAATTATTATTCGTCATACCCTAAGATGGTAGCACTCAGCTTTATTCTGCTGATACTGATTGGCACGGCTTTATTGTCACTGCCTATTTCCGTTAAAAACGGTGATATTACATTTCTTGATGCACTGTTCACCGCAACCTCGGCAAGCTGTGTAACGGGACTTATTGTGTATGACACCTTCAATAAATGGACACTGTTCGGTCAGATTGTGATACTTTGTCTTATTCAGATTGGCGGTCTTGGATTTATAACAATCATGACAATGCTGTCAAGGTTTGTGAAAAAACGTGTCAGCCTTAGAGAAAAGCTGCTGCTCAGAGAAAGTGTCGGAACAATTTACAAGGGCGATATGAAGTCACTTGTCAACACCGTTTTAACAGGCACAATAATGTTTGAAATGCTTGGAGCGGTTATTCTTTCAACACAGTTCATACCGAAAATGGGCTTTAAAAACGGCTTATTCACATCAGTATTTTTATCTGTATCAGCCTTTTGTAATGCAGGCTTTGATGTACTTGGAAGAATAGAAGCAGGCTCATCACTTATAACCGTCAATAATAATCCCGTTATCATTCTCACTATATCAGCCTTGATTATAGTCGGCGGTATCGGCTTTATTGTATGGGACGATATTTACAGAAGAAAAGCAAGATTCAAAAGATATTCACTGCACACAAAGCTGACAATTGTTACAACACTCGCCCTGCTTACTTTCGGTACAATCATATTTTTAGTACTGGAATGGAACAATACACTCTCGGATATGCCTGTATGGCAAAAGCTGCTTAATGCATTTTTCTGCAGCGTGACACCAAGAACAGCCGGTTTTAACAGCATAGCTACAGGCGAAATGAGCGGTGCTTCAATAATGCTGACCTATGCACTTATGTTTATAGGCGGCTCTTCAGGCTCTACCGCAGGCGGTGTAAAAACAATAACAGCAGCAATACTTCTGTTATGTGCAGTATCCACTCTGAGAAACAAAAGAGATATTGAGGTTTACGGCAGACGCATATCCTTTGATGTTGTAAGAAAAGCGGCAGCTATAACTGCCATTAATTTTTCAGCAATTTTTGTTTCAACAATAATTATAAATATCTGTCAGCCCGGCTTCGGGTATTCTCACATTCTTTTTGAATGTATATCTGCCATCGGCACAGTCGGAATGACAACGGGAATCACGCCCCTGCTTGATATACTGCCTAAGATTGTTATTGCAATGCTTATGTATATCGGAAGAATTACATCACTGGTATTTGCATTTTCAATCATATTCTCAATAAAAAAACCTCAACTAAAAAGCCGACAGGCAACATAATGATTGGTTAGGAGATACGAAAAACATTATGAAATCTATTTTAGTAATCGGTGCAGGAAAATTCGGTCATCATATTGCAGAATATCTTTGTGATATGGGCAATGATGTAATGCTTGTTGACAAGGATGAAGCACTTATTGATACGTATGCTGATAAGGTTACGGAAGCTGAAATCGGTGATTTCACAATTAAAAATAATCTTGAAGCACTGAATGTTAAAGACTATGACTATATTTTTGTATGTATCGGGATTTCCAGGATAGTCTTGTTGTCACAAGCTATCTTAAGGAACTCGGTGCGGGTTATGTTATCGGAAAGGCATCATCACTTATTCACGAAAAATTCCTGTTGCAAAATGGTGCGGATGAGGTAATATATCCCGAGAGAGATAATGCATACAGAATGGCTGTCGAATATAACGACACATCAATTTTTGATTATTTCAAGCTCAGTGACGATACGGGAATTTATGAAATTGTCCCCCCTGACAAATGGATAGGTAAATCTCTGGCAAACATTAACGTCAGAAAAATTCATAACATTACCGTTATAGCCTATAAGGATGGTGACAGGGTTGTTGCAATAAACTCACCCGACTACATTTTTTCAAAGGCTCAGCATATTATTGTTATGGGTGAAAATAAAGATATTAAGAAAATTTCAAAATAAGGAGAGTGACGGAAATGTTATTCAAACCGGACTATGATGAAAACGGCAAAAAAGTACTTTGTGAAATGAACGGTATTAACAGTGATATGTTAATGGACATTTATGTTAAAAAGCTTAACGAAGGCGAAGTACTTGATATTTTGGAGGAGGATAATGAGTGTGCTGTTCTTCTGCTATCAGGCAAGGTCAACTTTACTGTAGCAGACAGCATCAACGAGGATTGCGAAAGAAAAAATCCTTTTGAAAAAACACCTTATGCTATTCATTTCTGTAGGGGCACAAAAGCAGTTATCACTGCTTTGTGTGACAGTGAGATACTTGTACAGATGACAGATAACGAGAAAACCTGGGCGCCCGTATTCTACAATCCCGACAACTGTCTGTATCAGGAATTCGGCAAGGGACAGTGGAACGGCACAGGACACAGAATTGTTTCAACAATGTTTGACCTTGACAATGCGCCGTATTCAAATATGGTTATGGGTGAGGTATTCAATCAGCCGGGTCGCTGGTCAAGCTACCCTCCGCATCACCATCCGCAGCCTGAACTGTATTACTATCAGTTTGACCATCCTGAAGGCTTCGGAGCAGGCTTTGAGGGTGACACACCTTACAAAACCGAAACGGCACCTGCCTTTGCATACGCGGCGGTAATGCCCACCAGCAGGTTACTGCTCCGGGCTATGAAATGTATTACGTATGGCTTATCCGTCATATTGACGGTGACCCATGGGATAAAACAAGAATTTATGTTCCGGAATATGAATGGCTCGCAAATGCCGATTAATTATACATTTTAGGCATAAATATACATTAATTTGTTCTGTATTTATTGACTTTATAAAATAATTATGCTAAATTAATCAAAGGACAAGGTATTCCTGCCCTTGTCCTATTTATTTGTTAATACATAAAATATGGAGGAAGAAAAAATGAAATGGCAAAAAAAGTTTTAGCTGTTGTTCTTGCTGCTTTAATAGCTGCTGCAGTATTTGCAGGCTGTTCAAAAGACGAAAAAAAGACGAATGCACCTGCTGCTGAAAAAGTAAAAGTTATTAACATTGACCTTTCAGACGAGTTTATGCTTTAGGCGTTAACAAGGATGATGCTGATTTACTTGCAAAAACAAACGAATTTATTGACAAAATTTTAGAGGATGGCACTTTTGATGAAATCTGCACACACTACTTTGGTGGCGGCGAGCCTGTAGGTGTTACATCAGCAGTTGAGGATGCATCAAAGGATCAGCTATAGTTGCAACAAATGCAGAGTTTGAGCCATTCGAGTTCAAAAAGGGCGATCAGTTCTACGGCATTGATATGGAAGTTGTTAAGGCACTTGCAGATTCACTCGGCAAGGAGCTTGTAATCAAGGACATGAAATTTGACGCTGTTGTTCTTTCAGTTCAGCAGGGCAAGGCTGATATCGCAGCTGCAGGTCTTACTGTAACAGATGACAGAGCCGCTCAGGTTAACTTCACAAATTCATATTACTCAGCATCACAAAGACTTGTTGTTAAGGGTGATGACACAACATTTGATGCTTGCCAGACAAAGGAAGATGTAGATAAGATACTCAACGCTCTTGATGCATCAGCAAAAATCGGCGGACAGAACGGCACAACAGGTCAGTACTATGTTGAGGGTTCAGAAGACTTTGGCTTTGACAAGCTCCCTGCAACATTCGTTGGCTATGACAACGGCTCACTCGCTGTTCAGGATTTAATTAACGGCGGTGTTAAATATGTAATCATCGACGCTGCTCCTGCTTCAGCTATCACAACTGCTATCAACGCGCAGTAGCTTAATAAGCAACAATATAATACCTCACCTAAAATCGGGTGAGGTATTTTTTATAAGGAATTTAGTTATGAATTTTGGTAAAAAGATAGAAGTATTTTATGATTTTTTTATAAATTCACGGTGCTTACAACACTGTACTGCTTTGTCTTAAAAACACCTGTATAATAGCAGTACTCGCTTAATTATCGTATAGTCATCGGCACAATTCTTGCAACAATAAGAGTACTTCCTAAAAATAATATAATTGTAAAAATTCTTGATAAAATTGCAGGCTTATATGTAAGCCTTTTCAGAGGAACACCTATTGTTGTTCAGCTTCTCGTATTCTATTATGTACTTATGCCGCTTATGTCACTGCACCTTAACTCCGTTGCGGTTGCAGTTGCGGTATTCGGAATGAACTCAGGTGCTTACATATCGGAAATTATGAGAGCAGGCATTCTTTCAGTCGACCGGGCAAATGGAGGGCGGACGTGCTGTCGGTCTGAGCTATTCAACAACTATGATGAAAATCATTATTCCTCAGGCAGTGAAAAATATTCTGCCTACTCTTGGCAACGAATTTATTTCACTGATTAAAGAAACCTCAGTTGTAAGCTTTGTAGTGCAACAGACCTTTATGTTGCATTTAACCGAATAGGCTCAAACAGCTATGAATTTATGGTACCTTATATTGTTATGGCATTGATTTACATTGTTGCTTGTTGTAATCATTTCAATCTTTGTTAAGATTATGGAAAGGAGCCTAAGAAAAAGTGATAAAGGTATGTAATTTAGAAAAAAGCTTCGGTGATAATCACGTTTTAAAAGGAATTGATTACGAAATCAAACAGGGAGAAAAAATCGTAGTTATCGGTCCGTCAGGCTCCGGAAAGAGTACATTTTTAAGATGCCTGAATCTTCTCGAAACACCTACA
>PDYJ01003144.1_pt1 | contig 13612 bp, 28 predicted proteins | sample 1430841 | NCBI WGS metagenome assembly PDYJ01 (sample SAMN07237672, study PRJNA390542) | Gut metagenome, whole genome shotgun sequencing project. | isolation source: fecal pellets | host: Mus musculus | place: USA: New York, NY | collected 2016-10 | reverse complement strand
TTTTTGCAGCGGTTGGCAAAGTTAGATAAGTTTAAGGGTATTCTCTTTTTGATAGTACAGAAAGTGAAATGAGATTTTGCGCGAATTTTTAGTCATAGTAAGACAAAATTTGCTGTTTTAAGTAATGAAACTAGTAAGCAAAATAGAGAAAAGATTCTTAGTGATTTTAGAGCAGGACGAATTAAGTTTTTATTTGCGACTGATTTAGCAGCTCGTGGGTTAGACTTACCTGATGTTAGCTATGTTATTAACTTTGAAATTCCGAGTGAAGTAAATACCTACTTGCATCGGAGCGGTAGAACGGGCCGAATGAATAAATCAGGAACTGTTGTCACTCTTGGGGACGATCATGACTTTAGAGACTTGAAAAAATTACTGGCTGATACTTACCAAGTTCAAAGAGCATATTTTGCAGGCTATAGTTTAACGACTGAAAAACCAAAACGAAAAAAAGAAGAGCCAGAAACTCAAGAGAAGAAAGTAAAGGAAATTAAGCCTAAGCATAAAAAGAAGCGTTGGCGCAATAAGAAAAATAAAGGATATCATCCTCGAAAGGATAGAAGAGAAAAATAATGTCATCTTTAGTTAAATGGCTAGAAACTTATGTTTTGCCACCTGCATCGCGTTTAGCTCAACTACGCTGGCTAGTTGCAATGCGAGATACTTTTATTTCTTTACTGCCAATTACAATGGCCGGTTCAATTGCAATGCTATTTAATAGCATAATTAGAGCAGCTAAAGTACAAATGCATTGGGATACTTTTTATTCTTTAATGCAGCCTGTAGTAGCGATTGACAATATCATTTGGGAAGGTACATTTGCCCTTTTTGCGGTTTATTTTGCAATTTCTTGGGGTTATCACCTAGCTAAGACTTATGAAGTGAACCGATTTGCAGGTTCTGTCGCTTCTTTAGTTGCTTTTGCAATGAGCATTAGTGATTCTGTTAAATTGCACATTGATGGGGATGTAGTTGATATTAAAAATGCTTTTGATATCAAACAATTTTCTACAATGGGGCTATTTACAGCTATTATCTTTGGCTGTATTGGAACAGCATTATTTATTACATTTTATAAGGCTAGAATTAGACTAAAAGTAGATAGTAGTATGCCGCATGCAGAATGGGTTGCATTTAGTACTTTGATCCCGATCCTGCTTTCTATTTTTATTGTAGGTTTTGTTAATTATGCTTTTCAAAGGCTTACAGGAACCTATTTTGGTAATTGGCTGCTTACTACTATTCAAAGACCCTTGGTTAATTTAGGACAGGGCTTTGGAGTTGTTTTATTAGTTACATTTTTGGTTCAGATCTTCTGGTTCTTTGGAATTAACGGGATAAGTGTGCTAACTCCAGTAATGGATTCTTTGTGGCTGACACCAGAAAATATTAATGTTACAGCTGTTAGAAACAGTGAGCATGTTCCTTATATTTGGGTTCGCGACTCTTTTAATGTTTTTGCATGGTTTGGTGGAGCAGGCGGAACTCTGGTATTAATTATTGCCATTTTAATGTTTTCTAAGCGTAAAGATTATCGAACAATAGCAAAGATGGCTGTAGCACCAGGAATTTTTAATATTAATGAACCTATTATTTTCGGTCTGCCAGTTGTTTTTAATCCTGTCTATTTAATTCCGTTTGTTGTAGCTCCTTTAGTAAATGTATCATTAGCTTATTGGGCTACACAGGCTGGTTTAGTTAATCCGGTTCAAATTTTTGTTCCAACTGTAATGCCGCCACTTATTGGACCGTTCTTAGCTTGCAATTATGATTGGCGTGCTATTGTACTGGCTCTCATTAATATGGTAATTGCGCTTCTTATTTGGATGCCGTTTGTTTTTGCGGCAGATAAGATTGCTAAGCAAGATAATAATCAACGGAATTTCTATTTACCTCAATATTAAATTTATGATAGTGAAAAGCTAGTTTTTATGTTAAAGTAGAAACTAGTCCTGACCCCGTAGTTCATCTGGATAGAACAATGGTCTCCTAAACCGTAGAGGTGAGTTCGAATCTCACCGGGGTCATAAAAATAAGGAATTAAGAAGCTTTAAGAGTTCTAAGTGTTGATTTAATAGGATTTAAAGCTTTAAAAAGCATTAAAAATTTTATGAGTGATGCACAAATGATGCACATTAGAATAGTTGGTCGAGTAGGCCAACTATTTTTTTGTTTTCCTTATCTTTATATTCATCAAGTAGATTTGCGTAAGTATCTAAGGTAATACTTAAATTTGAGTGACCTAATCTTTTACTGATAGCATAAATATCAACGCCTTTGTATATTAAATAGCCAACATGAGTATGTCTAATGCTGTGAACATGGTAGGAAGGTTTATTTATACCTACTGTACGTAAAAGCTTTCTGAGAGTATTATTTATAGCATTATTAGATGGTGGCATATGAGTGGCTTTTAGTCCAAAGACATACTCTTCATTGTTTTCTTTGAGTTGTTTAATATAAGTGAGTAATTTAGGAGTAACAGAAATATTTCTATTTGAAGATTCGTTTTTTGTTGGTCCTAATTCATGAGTTGCCTGATCCAAAGATTTATTAATACTAATCACATTGTTTTCAAAGTCTATATCTTCCCAATGTAGGGCGGTTATTTCGCCGATTCTAGCACCTGTAAGGAAAGCTGTGAGAATGATATAGCGACTAGTATATTTAGGGTGCAGATTACTTTCACATTCCTTCAATACTTTTTCAATTTCTTCAGCACTTAGATAAGTGACCTCTCTTTTTTTATTTTTATTTCCGACAACTTTAATGTTAGCTGTAAAATCCCTATTTAATAGTCCTTCATTGATTGCATATTGAATGCACGCTCTAATAGTTGCGTTTAGTTTTCGGGTTGATTCGGGAGCATGATTATTACCAAAGTCGGTAATAATTTTTTGATATTGAATTCTTTGAATATCTTTTATTTTTTCGGTACTAAAATATTTTTCGACATGTTTTATATATACTTGATATCTGCGTTCAGTAGCTGGACGTACACCTGGTAGCCTAAACGTTTCAATCCATTTCTTAAAATAAGTAGCAAATTCAGGATTTTTAGTTACATCTACTCCAGATAGCGATTCCGATTCAAGTTTTATTCCATATTGAGTAGCTTCTGCCTTAGTTCGGAATCCACCTTTTGATTTTTGTTTCAGTTTAGAGACATTTTTCTGCTTTTTTGGATCATATACGGTATATCTCTTTGAAAAACGTACTGTCCAAGTTTTACCTCGTTTGTATACTTGGGTCATAATAATGCTTCCTTTCAAAAAAAATGAGAACTTATGTTCAATGAACTTAAAAATAAAACCAGTTGTTACACTGGTTAGTTACGCTATTCAGGCTCAATATCTTTATATGCATTTGCAACCGCTGATTTATCTGCTGAATAAGTTTCTGTATAGTGATCGTATGTACCTTTTGGATCATTTACGAAGCTGACCAGTTTTTCAAGCTTGTCATACGCTTTTTTATAGGCTTCGTAATCGTATGTACCGGTATCGTAATCATTCATTTCTTTAAGATACTTTTTAAGCTTCTTCAAATTCATTTGTGCAGATACAATGTCATCGGCATTTTCTGCTAAAGCATGAGTAACAGTCTTAGTGGCATCAAAGTCTTCATCATTATCCATTGCATCAGCTATGTCTGCTTGCCAAGCTTCTTTCACATAGTCTCCAACTTTTGTAGTCTTATCCGCCGTTTTTTTGTAAAGCTCAGCAAAACTAATTGCATTATCTGTAAATTCATCATCGGCAGTAGCAATAGTTTGTTGAATATCGTATTGATGATACGCGCCATAACCAAAGCATCCTACAGCAAGAGCAATTGATGCAATAAAAATAATTAAATTAATTTTGTTATTACCTTTTTTCTTTATAAATAGAATTAGAAAAGTAATAAAACAAATAGTAAATAATGCACCTATTCCATATAAAACATAGGAAAGTGTATACATAGCATCCTCCAAGCAGCTTTTAGCGTCGATCAGTTAATTGGACGTACAAATAGGAATCTAAAGTTTAAGATTAAACCCTACGTAGTCGGAAAAGGGGAGAGAGCTTTTAAACGGTTAAAGTCATAATCTGATAATAAAGAAACATCTTCTATTACATGGTTAGTATAATTGATTTTTGCTGCTACCATTTCATTAAGAGAAATCTCATTTCCCTTATAATATCTGGCTATAAATATTGATTTTGAGCTTTCTTTATATATTTCAATAATATCTCGGTATCTTTTTTCTTTTTTATAAAGCACAGCTAGTCTTCTAATAGCTTTTGGCATTAAATAAATTAACTTTAGCCATTCCATCTCTGCTGTATCCCATTCTCCAGATTTATAGTAATAGTCGCCTAGATAATATACATTTTTTGAAAAGGCTATAATAAAATCTAGTTTTTCACTATCTGTAGTAAGGTTTGTATATATATTTGGATTAGCAAAAGCTGGATTATTAAAATCGATTTGTGATTTTGCTAGTTCTACTTGCTTTTTGGTGGATATAGGATAACCAGTTTTGGGATTTGTACGTTTCTTTTTCATTAGGCTTGTTCTTCAAGTAGATAATAGCAGTCTCTAGGGATGCCGAAAGCTTGGGCGAAGGTATACATATTGTAGAAGTAGATCTCGTGTAAATCACAGTATTTAGTTAAAAGGTAGAGACTGAATTCATTTGCTTCTCGTTCTAAGCGATAACGATTGATAGAACTGGCGCTAAATTCTTTTCTAGAGTGCCTTAAAAATAAATGTCCCAACTCATGACCTATAATAAAAGGAATTTCATCTATATTTTTCCAGTTAGCATTAATTACAGCGGTGCGATACTCAGGAAAGGCTTCGGAAGGATCATCGTTTTCTGCGGCGTAAGAGAAAGTAACACCGTACTGATGATCCATGGCGTAATTCATTAACCACTTAATTACTTGATTTCTAGCTGCTGTTTTCTGTTCAGGTGTTTGGTACATGAGCTATTGGTCCTTTTTTGGAAGATTATGTTTTTCTGCGTACTGTTGGGCAAGTAAGCGGAAAGTATCGTTTAGATCTTCCGAGATAACTCCTTTGTAGGGCAGGCCAAGATCTTCGTAACCAAGTTCTTTTTTTGAAGAAGGCATAGATAGGTCAAGCAACGAATCAGAAGAAATGTTAAAAGCTTTAGCTAATGCTTTTAATTCATCACTAGATACCTTACGAGTACCTCGCTCTATTTTGTTTAAGGCAGTACGTTCTATGCCTGTTTTTTCTGATAGTTCTATTTGTGACATATTACGATCTTCACGTAAATTAATGATCTTTTTTGCAAGAGTTATTCTATCATCTATCATTTTATCCACCTTGTTTATTGCGCTTTTCACAATAAATATAACACTTTTTGTACTTTTTTTCTAAAATAGCACAAAAAATGTTGACAGTGCGAAAATCGCAATGTATTATAATAAATGTAAATTGAATTGCGAAAATCGCAAGTTAAACAGAGGTGAGAAAATGACTAAAACAATAAATCTTCCTTTGATTAAAGCTACCAGATTAAGACTGGGGTATACAAATGAAGAAATGGCGTCTGCCTTGGGATTAAGTGGTGCAGATAAGTATTATCGTAGAGAACAAGGGGAATACAATTTTAAAGCGACTGAATTACCAGCCTTATCACATGTTTTACATATTCCGCTTGAAAAAATTTTTACTTAAATTTGTGCGATTATAGCACAATAAAAGGAGAAGAATTATGAAAGATTTAATTCAAATAAAAGTAGAAAACGATCAGCAACTAGTAAGTGCACGAGATTTACATAAAGCTTTAGGGTTTAAAAAGAAATTCAGTGGATGGTGGGAGCAAAACCAAGATCAGTTTGAAAAAGGTATTGATTTCAACGAGGTACCAAAAGGTTACATCGTTGAAAGTGGCAATGGAACAACGAGAGCATATGACGATTATTGGTTAACAGTTGATACCGCTAAAGAACTTTGCATGATGTCTAGAACTGAAAAAGGTAAGACAATCAGAAAATATTTCATTCAAGTCGAAAAGAATTGGAACTCACCAGAAATGGTAATGAACAGAGCGTTGCAAATCTCGAAGGCTACGGTCGAAAAGCTGAAAGCAGATAATAAAAGCCTTTCTTTACAACTTGAAGAAAGCAATAAGAAGGCTAGCTATTTAGACATCATCTTAGGAACACCAGATGCATTAGCGATTACGCAGATTGCCGCTGATTATGGTTATGGTGCAGTAAACTTCAACAAACTTTTAAAACAAGTTGGTATTCAGCATAAAGTTAATGGCCAATGGATTCTTTACAAGGTCTACATGGGTAAAGGCTATGTAGTAAGTCAAGCTTTTACTTTCAAGGATCACTATGGCAAGGACAGAAGCAAGACAACTACTTACTGGACTCAGAAGGGGAGAAAACTTATCTACGATGTGCTTAAAGATAACGATATTCTGCCGTTAATTGAACGTGACGATATAGCGTAGAAAAAATCTCACCTATAGATAGAGAAGTGAATTCATGACAAAAAAGAGAAAAATATCAAAAAAAGAGGCAGAAGAAATCCGCCTCGCAATTGCCGAAATAGCTATAGATCATTCTTTAAAAGATATTTGCTATATAGGAGCATTACAGCTATTCGGATCACATTTATTTTTAAAGCTTATACATAGTCGTTGTAAGTGCCTTGAAAGAATAAATCTTCGGCTCCTGCAGCTACTGATAAAACTTTATGACTTTTATTATGAATCTTAATCAGATCACCTATTTCGATTGGGTACTGGGTAATAATTTGACCATTAATTACGACCGCTTTAACAGTTGCTATATCTTTTCCGTTTCTTGCAATTGTTGCGATAAGTCCCATGTTGTTTAAAAGGTTCTGAACTTGTTCAAAAGTTATCATACATCTCACCTCCTTTCTCAAGGAGATAGAGAAATTATAGCAAAGGGGAGAGAGAGTAAATCATGAAAATAAAAAAGTTAACTACAAATCAATTGAAAAAATTACGTGAATATCTATTCACTAAACGCTTGAGTGCCACTAACAAAGAAGAATGGCAAAAGTATGCTGATATGTCCGATGAAGTGAGTAAAGAGCTTCAAGTGAGAGTTTTATAAAAAAGGAGAAAAACTATGGAGATTATTATCCCTCCTGAACAATTAAAAAAAGCAATTAAAGAAGCTGTGATTGACATGGGACTTGTTCCTAAATCCACGCTAGTTGGTCGATCAATAGGAATTGATGAATTTAGAAAAAAATATTGTGGTGGTCGCAGTAGAGCTTGGGTTAAAGAAGAAATTTTTTATAAATTCAAGCCTGATTGGGTAGATAACATTCATCCCGGACGGGGAAGAAAGATAACTATTTTTGAATATCCTGCTGCTGAATGGATGGATAAGCACAGAAAAGAAATTAATTGGAGGTCAGAAAAATGAAGAAGAAAACAGATTGGTTACTTGCAATTATCTGCTCAGAGATAATTGCAGCAGGCTTAGCAGTAATTACTATTTTTGGATATTACTTCTGGAGTTTGTTCCTTTAAGAAGGTAAGAAATATGACTCATGAAACAAAAAAATACAGGGATCCATTTAAAGGGATGAGCTTTAAAGGAAAACCTGTATCAAAAGAAGAATATATTGCAGCTTATGAAAGTTATTTTAAGCGCTGTTCCCAACGATAAGGAGAAAGAAAATTATGAACTTAGAATCAAAACTAATTATTAATAGCAACGCATTTTTTACTAAAAAGACAAAAGCACCTCTAGTAAACGATGAGTACGAAAAAATGTTTGAAATGGCTTTGATGACAACCAAAAAGCCGTTACCGACAGGCATCAGTAACGACTTAGGGAAAATTTCAAAGATTTATTAATAACTAAGGAGATTATACCACATGGAAGAATTTGAAGATAGTCAATTAAGAGATTTACAAGAAGTAGAGGGCATTGTCTTACGAGACGTGCATGGCGAACGAGTAGCAATTGGTAAGGGATTTCCTTATGAGAATATTTTTAGCTTTATGGTTCAGTATTTTAATTTCTATACTGCTGATGACTTCGCCGAAAAGCTTGGCTACAAAGATGGTGACGAGATGTTTAAATATTGGTTTTCTCAAAAAACAGAACTTACTGAGTTCAATCTAGTTAATTGGTGCATGGATTCTTTTAAGGGAATTTATGCTGAAGATTTAGCCGAGCTGTACGGTCAAGGTTGGAACCACGTTTACTTGAAATAAAAGGAGATATATACCATGGCAGAAATGAGCGCATTTCAAATCAACGCAAAGATTGAAGAACTACAAAATAAAAATTTAGATCCTCAAGTTCTTGTCGATACACTTGAGAGTTTGGAATTAACTAGGAACGAAAAATTAGATGGAGCAGCTGGGTTAATTGACCGTTCTGATATGAAGATAACACTTGCTAAAAGAAAAGCAAAAGAATGGGCAGAAGTGGCTCGTGTTGAAGAGAATAAGAAGAAACGGCTTAATCGGTATATTACAGAGGTAATTGATGGGGCAGGAATTAAAGAACTTGTGACAAGTGAACATATTTTTAGACCAAGAGATTACAAATCATCTGTTGTCGTCGATAAATTAGCAGATTTACCCAAAGAATACATTACCTATATTGAGGATGTAAAGGCCGATAAAAAGAAGTTATATGAAGACTTGAAAGCCGGCACAGAAATCAATGGTGCACACTTAAAGGCTAATAGAGGAACAACAATTAAATAGATGAGGAATAGTTATGACTGAAGAGAAGAAAAAAGTGGCGGAAATATCCAAAAAAGAAGAAAAAACTGAAGAAGCTAAAGAAGGTGTAGAGACTAAAGCCGCCAATGAGACAGAAAAGGACCTCCCTCTAGCAATCAAGATTGCGAAAGCAGCAAATGACATGGGTGCTATTGCTAAGGATGGAAAGAATAAAAACCAAGACTTTCAATTTATTTCTGAATCAGCAATTAAAGCTGCGGTTCGAAAAGTAAGCGCGAAGTATGGGTTTACTATTTTTCCAAAACAAATAAAAAAATATAACTCGATATGAACGTGCAACATCTCGTGGCGGGACATTATATTTTTATGATGTCATGCAGGAATTTGTAGTCACAGATGGAAAAGAAGAAATGATCGGTGAAATGATGGGAACTGGTTCTGATACAGGGGATAAAGCTTTTAACAAAGCGGTTACTGTTGCACTTAAGAACTTCGAAAAACAATTATTCAATGTATCAGACAAATCAGAAAATGATCCTGATAGTGAAACACCGCCGGAAACTATAGGTACAAGAGGTAATAATCAACAATCTTATCAAGGCCAATACAATAATTCCCAAAATTATCGGCAAAGAGTACCTAGAAAATTAAGTAAGACACAACTTGAAAATTACGCTGTTGAGTTCTCTAACGGTCAAAAACACACTTTAAAAGAAATATTTGAGAGTGCTAAGACCAATGATGTCACTAAGAAATGGCTTAATAGTGGCAATTATGATTCCACTACTGGAGCTTATATAAAACAGTTGGAAGCAATTTATAAAGCCGAGCAAAAGGTTAAAGCAGAGAGTCAAAAGAGTCAGCAAGCACCAGATCAATTCGAAGATATTATTGCAAAGTAGGTAGATTAAATGGGCAAAATGCATAAAGTCTATGACAAAAACTTCACAATATTAGATAACACTATTTTAAGAGATAATCGTCTTTCGCTACAAGCATGGGGTCTATTTGCTTATTGCTGGAGTATGCCAGATGACTGGATATTTTATGAAGATGAATTGTTAAAGCATTTTACTAATAAAAAAACATCAGCTCAAACTGCTAGGAAAGAACTTGAAAAATTTGGTTATTTAAAAAGAACAAGAAAAAGAAATTCTAAAGGCCAATTTACCGATCCAGATTGGACTTTAATTCCTGAACCTACATCTGATTTTCCAACATTGGAAAAACCCACATCGGAAAAACCAACGTCGGAAAATCCACCACTACAAAGTACTAATCCCACTAAGTACTCATCTAACAAAGTACCCACTAAAGATATAGGTCAGGTAGAACCTGACAATATCCCCTATAAGGAAATTATTGCATATCTGAATAAGAAGACTGGTAGAGACTATAAACCAGCTGCTGCTAAAAATAAAAAGCCTATTCACGCAAGATGGCAAGAAGGCTATAGACTGCAAGATTTTAAAAAAGTTATTGATAATAAATGCTTTAGTTGGGGTAATGATCCAAAGATGTCTCAATATTTACGACCAGAAACAATATTTGGTCCTAAATTTGATGGATATCTGAATGAAAATAGCATCCCTGCTAATGCTACACCTTATGACCTTAAAAGCTTTGAAGATCTGAAATTACCGCAAGATGATAATTTGCCATTTTAGAAAGGAGTATGTATGAAAGAAGTAAAAGTCGCTTCAGCACTTAACATTAAAACTTATCCTGATACATGTCCTATACACACATCATGTCACCTCATGGGTATAGACGGCAAAGAACCCATCTGCCCTAAGTGCGAACAAGAAAAAATTGAGCAAGAGAAAATTGCAAAAATTGAAAAGTTTAGGGAAGACAGCATAAGAGCTGTTTTAAGACGTAAATCATTAGTTGATGATAAAGATACCTTTAAATGTTCTTTTGAAAACTACAACACCCAAAATGGGACGATTGAAGCATCTATAAAGCAAAAAAGCTAGAAACAATTGCTGGAGAATATTATCTACATCCCGAAAAGAAGTTTAACTCTGTGTTGTACGGCACTCCGGGAACAGGTAAGACACACTTATCCATGGCTATATTGAAGGCAGTAAACGAGAATTCTAAGCCACCACAAAAAATGCTTGTTTCTGAACGCTGAAACGTTGTTTAGCAAAATTAAGTGTTCTTTTAACAATCCATCTAGTTGGTGGACAGTTGATAATGTGCTGGATTTAGTTAAGTCTGTTGACTTGCTAGTTTTAGATGACTTAGGAACAGAGTCTTCAATGCGTCAGCAAGGAGACGAAGCAAGTAATTTTGTTCAAGAGACGCTTAAAGAGATCTTGGATAAACAACGTAGAGTAATCATCACAACTAACTTAGGTAGCGATCAGCTTAACCGAGTATACAACCCTAAAGTTGTTAGTCGAATTCTTAGAGGATCAGCTGGCCATGTTATAGATTTCAGTGATGTAAAAGATAAAAGAGTATTGGGGTATTAATTATGAAAAATAGATTGAGAAGAGGTTAGATATAGAACTAATTTAACTTTAAGTTCAGCTAGTCGTCTATTAGGGATTAACTCAGATACCTTAGCAAAATATGAACGTGGAGAGCGTGAGCCTAGATTAAAGACATGGCAAAAGCTAGCTAATTTTTGGGAAGTTTCAGTCCCTTATCTCCAAGGCTTAGACCAAGAATGGTATCAAGCTGAATGTTTAGAATGTGGCAAAGTCTTTAGAATTTTGTCAAAAGAAGCAGACGAAGTTAACTGCTGCCCATTTTGTAAGAAATTTTATTTTTCAATGTCAAAAGCAAATTAAGAAGAGTATGGAGATAGGAACATGGGAAAATTTAACTTTAAAAATTATGACAGAAAGAATAGAAATTATGGAAATAATGGTTTAAATATTGATCGACTTTCAAGAGAATTAATCGATACTCCCAGAAGATCAACAAATCATGGCCACAGAGGGATGCCAAAGTCAAGCTCCTAGAGTCGGTGTTAGCTTACAGTTTATGTCTGGGCATTTTTTTAAAACGGCTGAATTTACAGTAGAGGATATTGCTGAAGCATTGGATCGAGGTAAATACTGGCTAAAGCAGAAAAATGGCGGAGCAATCAATCTAAGATTTGTTGCCAGCTATAGTCCATACAAGTTTTATCCAAAAGACAACGCTAGACCAGGAAAACAACGTTACGAATATTAAAATATTACATTTTGCACTAAAAGGAGATTAACTATGACCGAACAACAAAAACAAGTATTAACAGCTATCGCAGGATTTATGTTATTAGCAGCTTATAAGATCGATAATACTGAGAATGAGAAAGAAAAAAGTGATGGAGTAGAGATGATAGTTGGCGGAGTTTCTCAACTTATTGAAAGATTTGGTTTGGATGAGGACGAATTGACCGCAAAAGCTGGGGTGGCTTTAATACTGGACAGTGTTTTTGAAAATTTTGACACTGAGGCAAGTAACTTCATGGATGAATTGCGTAAGAACTTAAATGGAGAGAATTAATATGATAAGTCTTAAAACTACTAAATGCATAAATTTTGAAACAGAAAAATGCATTAAACCTAATTACTTTAGTAATACATCGAGTATAAGAGACATCAAGGTAGGCGGTGAATGGAAGTACAAGTTTACTCCTCAAGTCAGTCTATCGGATCAAACACTAATTAAAAACCGCGATTCGGGGCTAGAGGAAGCTCTTGAATTTGTTACTAGGCATGATGTCGTAGACATGAATTCTTTTAAAGAAGTTGATGGCGGAATGACAATTGAATTTATCTATAGAAAGAGTAAATAACCATGAAAGTAATTGATAAGCGAACAGAAAGAAATAATGACTGGAATGTTGGAGATGTAATTTGCTACTGGGATGATCCAAGTGAAAAACATTATGGATTGGTTATTAAACCAGATCTCCGTACTAATGGTGGATGTGGAATTGTCGCAATAGGAGGTAACAGTGACAATGGTGTCTTATCTCACTTTGTTGCATGTACCAATATGGAAGATTTACAAGACTTCATGATAAATAAATATGTTTGTGTGGAACGAGTGAATGCAAAGCTGGTGATTGAATAATGACTCCAAGATTATTAGAGGGTACAAGTGCCCCAATTTTTTATTTCTTTAAAATCTATAATCCATACTATTTACATGAAAAAGGCTTAGATAGATTTAGTGACGGAAGCAGAGTACAAGCTGCAATCAATACGTGTGATGGCACAGTTATAATTCCCGATGATAAGACGCCAATCTTATATACAGGCTTGGGAGTATGGGAAGTACTTAGCTTTCGGAGCATGGTGATAGAGGAGGACTAATGCAAGACTGGGTATATGCAGCAGTGTTTTTAATCCTGCTAGTAGTAGTTATTTTGATTGTAGGAGGATTGTGATGCTTCAAGAGAGAAGTCATGTAAATTATGTGTGGCAAAAGATGCGGCAAGAGTTACCAACTAGAGATGTAGCAACAAATTATATGGAAGTAGTTACGTGTGATTATGAATATTCCATGCATATTATTCTCATGCGTCGTCATGATTTTCTAGCAAGTGCATTTTTTGAACATAACTTTGATGAGAGAAACGCTAACCATCGTCTTGGATCAAAGGAATAGGCAGATATTATTTCTGTAATGTTGATTACTTAAAAGAAGTCGCATATGATTTTGCAAAAGTTAAAAACTTTAAAGATCAATCGCTATTTTGGAATCAGCTTTATCCTGATTTTATGGAGGAAGAACGCGAGCAAGTGAAATTCATTAAAAAACATAATTATCTAAGGAAGAATTGGTATAGAAGAAAGTGAAAGTGGAATTTACGATTGAAGGACCGCCAGTAGGCAAGGCTAGACCTAGGGTTACTAGACGAGTAACTTACACTCCTGCAAAACATCACACTAT
>PDYJ01003228.1_pt1 | contig 13625 bp, 17 predicted proteins | sample 1430841 | NCBI WGS metagenome assembly PDYJ01 (sample SAMN07237672, study PRJNA390542) | Gut metagenome, whole genome shotgun sequencing project. | isolation source: fecal pellets | host: Mus musculus | place: USA: New York, NY | collected 2016-10 | reverse complement strand
CGTGGATAGCCGTTTTTATTAGTAGATTAGTATCGAAGTCCTCGGCTGAAAGTTTGTTTTAGGCGTTGCCATTGCTCTTTGAGCCACTGGAACACACGGGTACCGTTGATGTGGAGGTGAAATTTGTTGTCGGTTGGATTGCGCTTGATTTGCACCTCTGCGTTGGACACATCGAAATCTTGACGGTATGTTTCCGAATGTATGGTTTGCTCCCTCCTTAAAATATCGCGGCTTCTGGTCAAGCAATGCACGGGTTACAGTGTCCGACAAACCGACCTCTCGGCATTCTCTCGCCGCCTCCAACATCGGGAGCACATCGGGAAGAACGTGTTGAGGTCGGTTTCCAGATAGTTGTGTATCCGGATAGTGGAGGCTTCACTCTCCTTTTGTCTGCGGAGGTTGTCGGATAGGTTGGACATCTCACGGCGAAAGTCCTGCTCCCTTGCCTCGACACGGTCTTTCAGCTCCCGGATTTCATTATCCTTCCGTGCAACCTCGGCTTCAAGCCGCTTGGTCTTGCTCCCGGTGAAGATGTTGGCGATGTTGCTGACGGCTTCTTTCCGTTGTGCGTCACGCTCGGCTTTGGCTTCATCACGTTCACGCATGGCGGTTTCTGCCTCCTGCCGTGCCTCGGTGGTTGTGCCTCGTATGCCTTTTTCTCGACGGTCAGCCTTTCGGTGTCCGCTGCAAGATTCTCCCGCTGTGCCGAAAGTCTTGTGGCTTCTTCCGAAAGTCCGGCATTGGTATAGGCAAGCGATTTGTTTTCGGCGGCGAGAGAAGAATTTGCCTCGGTCAGCCGGGTGTTCTCGGAATAGAGTTCGCGGTTTGTCTGCCGGATTTCCTCGTTTACCTGCCTCAACTGCTTCTTTTGAGCGTCAAGGGCGATTGCGCTGCATTCAAGATGACCGACCTTGCTCTCCAACGATTTCTTCTCCTTGTCGAGTTTCTTTTTCTCGGTGGAGAGTTCGGCAACATCCTTTTCAAGTCCGGCTTTCTCCCGCTGGCATTGGCGGTAGTATTCGTGTTGGTCTATGTGCCGTGCTTCCGAACCCCGGATACCTCGCTCCAATCCGTACTTCGCCATTGCCTCGGCATAGAGGTCTTGGTAACGGCTCATCGCCTTACGCTCCATTATGTCGTCTGCACACAGCGGGGGCGGTTGGTCGGCTTGGTGCGGTAACGCTTCTTCACCGCCGCTTCCCTCGCTTTCTTTTTTCTCTCGGTGGTGACAATCGGAACGACCGCTATGTGCAGGTGCGGTGTGCGCTCGTCCATGTGCAGGGATGCGCCGACAACATTGTCGCTGCCGAATGTGTCACGAACCCACTTGATGTTGTCGGCTATCCATTGGTCTTTGCGTCGATGATTTTCTGCATACCCTCGTTGTCGGAGGTCATCACCATGTTGAGGCAGCGCACCTGCCGGTCGGAGATTTTTCGGGTTATCCCGGCGTTGGCTATGCGGTATTCGACAGCCGCCGCAAGCCCGGTTATCCCGTCGGGATACTCGACCAGACCGTAGCGGTTGAGGTGCGTCCGCCCCGGGTCTGCGTTGTCGGGATGGGAGCTGCGCTCGATATGCTTGGCTATCGAGTTCAAAGACGAGTTCGCCTTGATGATGTGGAACACTGCGTAGCTCATAGGCGGACGAGTTTAAGTTGCGGAGCAATCGGAGTGTACGGCTTTCTGTTAAGCCGTTCCGGGGATTGACCTACGGTCTTTCCCCGGCTGCACTCGGCATAGTCCGGGCAAGCCCGGCTCTGCCCTCGTTGGCGCGGGGATTCCAAAGGGGTTGACCTCTTTGGCATATTGGGGATATTTTCAGCGTATCGGAACGATATGCGGCTCGGAAAATTCCCTAATATGCTAAGGAATTTCCCGCATGGCTGTAATTTCCGTGCGCGGCAGCACGGATGGGACTGCTCCCCGGATATGGGTCGCTGGGCGGTAAACCACTGTAACGGGTATAGTGGTACACCGAGAAAAAACTCTGTTGTCATCATTTCAAATTCAGGGATAACCCCGTGCATTCCTTGCACTCTTGCACGGTCGGAGTGTGCAAAAGTGCAAGGTGTGCATGGGGTAAATTCAAAGTTTGGAATAAGAGCCGTAGGCATCGCGGGTGAAGAAAACGCCCCGTCTGTCACGAAGGAATTTCTTGAACGTGCGTTCCGCCATACCGCATTTTCCCGGCTATGGCAACTCCCTCGGCGGTGGTGAACGTGGCGGGCAGTTCCGACATCACGGCAAGCTGCACATCGGTCAGCGCGTCCTCGCCGATGATGCCCTGCACCCTTGTCGCCGTTACTCGGAAATACTCCAGTCAGACGGATTGCCCTATCGACCGTAGCCGCTCTATCGCCTTTTTCTTTTTTGCCCCGCACGCCCAGTCGGAGAGGCGAGCAGAAGGCAGAACCGCACGGCATAGATTTCAAGTTTGCTCGCAATTGCCGTGAGCGTGTCGCTCCCCTCGGCGTTGCACCGCTCGTCGATTCATTCTGCCAGGAATAGAGGCGTTGGAGCGCGTCCGGCGAGAACGGCACACCCTCGGGCATTATGTCGCCGCCGCTGTCAGCCGCAGGAACAATCCCGGTCAGTTTGCCGACAATCTCACGCCACGCCGAAAGGATGTCGAATGAGGGCGATTTTCTCTCGCTGTTCCATTTCGCCTTTGTCTGGTCGTCCGGCACCACATAGAGAAAACGCTCGGTGAAACCGTTTGAGTTGCGGTTCCTGCGGCAAGCTCACTCAGCACTTTGGGCTGGATCGTGCCGATGACGCAGAGGAACGGATTGCGGATGAAGACACCGCTCTGGCTGCTCTTGCGGTCGGACATGGCTACCTTGTGGTTGAATACCGACATCCAGAACTCCGATTCGGAGCCGTTGTTGTAGCGGTTGAAATTCTTGAACCACCCGGCAAGCTCGTCGGCATAGAGGCACAGCCCCCTCGGATTTTCCGAAAGGATACGGTGTACCGCCTCCGGCGTGACATCCTGCATTGTGAAGCGGATGCGCCTCGGTTCGGTCGGGTTCGTATCATAGCCGTTTGCGGCTCTCTCTTTCGGCGGCAGCTCCAACGCCGCAAGATAGCGTTTCATAGCCTCGGAGAAGATTGCCGACTGCTCCGCATCGAAATCTATGAGCGGCTGCATGGCGAAGCTTAGCGGATGGCTCTTGTTGGCTCCCGGACGCCCTACGAGTGCGACGAAAAGAATACAGTATTCCTGCCAGCCTGCCATGTGTTCGGCGTTGTGTGTGTTTCCGACAGCGGCGGCAACCGCCGTCAGCATCGACATTGGCGAGATAGTCTTTCGGAAATCCGAGGGTTCGTGTTCGCCTCGTCTATGATTTCACGCATCTTTCTCGGAAGCACATCAAGGGGAAAGGATTGCGGGAGGTCTTTTCTGCGGTTGTTTCTTCTTTTTTCATCGCTTCCCTCCTTTCCCTGTTGTGGCGGGTACGAGTACGCCGACGGCGTTTCCGTCGATGAGGCGCGCCTCCGCCCACTGCAACAGCTCGGACTTTTCTGAAATGCAGCTTGGAGCCGAATTTCTGGAACGGCACGGTTCCCGCGCTCGTTTCCTTGTAGAGCTGTCCTTTCTTTATCGGGTAGCCGTTGGAGTTGAGGAACTCCAAAGCCCCCTTCATGTCAAGTGATTCACATTCGTTGTTTGCCGTGGTAACGGCGCGTGCGGAAGCGTTGGCTTCCTTTTCGGCGAGATATTCCTCCACCGACCCCCTTACGAGAAGTTTGAGGACTTCCACCAAAGGGAGATGCAAAAAGTCAGTCATGTTGATTCGGATTGTGGATGTTTGAGTGGTCTGGGGATTGTTTAGCGCATCGGGCATGGGCTTTTAAGGATTAAAAACGTTTGCGGTGTCATCATACAGATGTGGGGGTGTTGTCAATAGGGTTAATATGTGCCTTCCAGCCCATGACTACACCCGGAGGGATGAGGCAGGTCGGCGGTTAAACTAATATCGGACACTCGTCCGTATGCTTACTAAAATGGCGAAAACCACTGAAATATCGGCTCTGATGCCCGGCTCTTGCCACGGGATATAAGGCAATAACGGGGCTGTCTGTTATCGCGTGCGGATTTTCCCGCGTTGATAACGGTCTTGAATATGCCTGATTATATCGGCGATAATCACCTTTCGCAAGGGTGCGGTCGGCAGAGGGGGAACACTGATGCCGCTGTAATCATCTTAGCGGTTTTAATCATTGTGCCCGGCACGTCGGCTGCCATTGCTCCGTTACTTTCAACAAGGAGAAATCCGCGATGGTTCGCAGTGTCCGGCTTTGTCCGCGTTATTCCGCTATGCGTCCTACTTTTTCTTTTCGGCGGTCATTTCTCCTTTCGGCGCAACGAAAGTACAATCCCTATACGGATTATCCAAGTTTTCAGTAACTTGCGACTGCGTTTGACTGTCGAATGACTGAAATTGACTGATACCCTTGTCGGATTGCTATATTAAGATACGAAAAATTTTTGAATTATGCAAATGTGGAGCGAAATCGGGCGATGAGAAGAAAAAGGACACCGGGTATCCCTCCCGATGTCCGACCACTAAATCCACAATCAAAATTATTTTGACTGCGATTCCGTATGCAAAGTTAAGCTTTTTAGCTCACATCTACAACCATATAACACTCAATCCCGTGGAAATTTATTCGGGGCTTGCATAGCTGACACTGCCGAGGCTGTTTATAGCCTTAACCATAAGGTCGTCATTAGCTCGTGTGTATTTTTCTGTATGCCGTAAGCTGCTATGCCCTAAAAGGGTCGATACCGTCTTTATATTCGCTCCGCGATTAAGCAAATTAACCCCGAAACTATGACGTGCGCAGTGCCATGTGATATGCTTGCTAATGCCAGCTCTTTTAACCCATCTTTTCACAGCCTTTAGGCAAGCGGTATGAGAAGGTAGCGGAAATATTAGACTATCGCGTTCCTCCTCTGTCGCCGGGTTTCCTACAAGAGATAGAATATCATCGTTAAGAGGGATTATTACACCACTCGCCGAGCTATGCCCGCGTGTTTTGTTCTGCTCAAAAATCAGAAGTTTGTTGGCGTAATCAATATTCCGGAAAGTTATATCGCTTACATCACACCAACGTAAACCGCAGAATAAGCTAAAGAGAAAAGCTCGTTGTATGACAGGATTTTCATTGGCGTAATGTGTTGCCATCAATCTTTCTATCTCTTCGGGAGAAAGGATTTCTTTCTTCAAAGTCTTTTCGTCAACCTTGATGGTAATACCTATGCAAGGGTTCTTCGACAAGATTTCTTTTTCAATGGCATAAGCTATGACTTTCTTGAAACGCTGGAATACTGATTGTGGGCCTTCACCTTTGCCGTGAGCTTTCAGATACTCCACAAAGGAAAGCATCATTTCCTTTGTCAGTTGCTGAGGTCTTATGATTCGGTCATACATCATATATGCCGGAGTTTCGCTGAGAAAAGCACGGAAGCGACGATGAGCCATTTCAATCATGCGTTTGTCTGCTTTGGTGTATGTGTCTATGTATTCTTGAAAGAAATCGTGGAAGTTGGCGATACGCTCTTTCTTCAATCGGTAGCCTTCCCGGTCTTCAAGCAGACGCTGTTCTCTCTCAAATCGGATTTTCTCGGCAAGAGCCAACGTATTCTTGTTCTGGATGCGCTCCTGTTGGGTACGGGGTGCAATCCAGATGTATAGGTTCAGATTTTCTTTTCGGCGGTCATGCTTGATTTTGTATTTTTGTTTGCCTTTCATCGCACCTTCGGTGTAATACACTGGGTTGCCGTCATCATCAACGACGGGAGTTTCGGTTCGCCCGAGGTAAAACTCAAGATAAAGGCTGGCCCGTCCGTCGCTCAGTACAGACTGCTGTAGTTTAGGGTTTTGTTTGTTCTTTGTCTTGATATTTGCCATATGTGTAAACTTTTCTTTTCCACAAATTTACACATTCAAAAGTAATTCGTAAATTTGCATTAAAGAGTCATTAACAGTTCTATAACAACTGTGGTGTACTAAAAGTGTACTACTTGGCAAAAAATATCGAAAACGGCTATAAATGAATAGAAGACTAATTACATATAACTATCTGAAAACCATTGCGAATGGTTCTATTCATTTTCATGCGTTTTCATATCAATATCCCGGGTCCGGGTACAAGGCAAAAGGCTAAATATTTGATTTAGAAATATTTAGCCTTTTCTATTTATCCAAATATCTAATCTGCTGCCAGACCTACATAAAAAACGATAAACAGGAAAACCAAACTACCACTCAACAGATAAAATGGAACAACTTATAAAAAAGGGCCCAAGCCGAAAACCCGGTGCATATGTTAAATTGGGCAGTTAGAAGTGTTAAATTTTTAGGCGTAGAGTTTGACCAATCGGAAGATGAAGAAGTCTCGGTCTCTGATGCCGCGCATTTGTGAGCGAAAGATCTTGACTTTAGAGTTGAAAGCCTCGGCAGAGGCATTGGTCGCACGATGACGGAAATAGTTCAGGATTGTTGGGGCGTGGTTCTTGAATGTTTTGATTACCGAGCGGAAGTTGTTGTTACCCAATGCCATTACCTTTTCATACCACTTGTTCATCCGCCCCATGGCTTTTGTCGGTGAGATTTTATCATTGAAAATCTTGCGCAACTCCATAGCAAGGCTGTATGCAGCCTTCAATATTGGATAGTATTTGAACAGTATGTTGACACGATGGCGCTGTATGTCAGTCCATTTGTTCTGCGACATCATCAGAGTGTGTTTGCTGCGGGCCAGTATCTGGCGCATGGTCTCTCCGTTGGAGTACGTTACCGGCGGTTCGGACTTGTCGCGGTTGTTTTCCTCTGCGATGAGCTGTCGGCGAATGTCGATGCGGATTTCGTCAACGGCCTCATTATAGACCTGCTGGACATGAAAACGGTCGTTGACTACATGGGCGTTATAGAACACTTCTGCGGCTATGAGCATCATTGATGGCGAAAGATCGCAGGTCACTTCCTTGACCCTGCGTCTGAGGGAGCGCACCATCGCATTGACGAGGATTGATATGATCTCGTCACTCTTTGTTCCGGGAATGGCTGCCGCAAGTGTTCCCTTGCCTCCGTGGCCGTCCTTGTTGGTCAGGAACGTCCATACCTCGCCGTTGCTCAGACACGTCTCGTCAAGGCTCATGTAAGGGCCGATATTATCGGCATTGAAATAGAACCCACAGCCAAGCTCCTGTTCGCACCAGTCGGTGTAACCGCTTATCTTATTGCGGTACAAGTCGGCAAAATGTTTGCCGTTGACGCAGTACATCTGCGCTATCTGTTTAATCGACAGGGCTGTTGTCTCCACCTTCGTCTTTTAAAAAAGCCACGAACTCGGCGCTGAGTCGTGTTCCTTCATCGTTGGGAAGTTCGAGATTGTAGCTGAAGATTTCGTTGGTCTGCTTGTCCCACCACTTGTTCTTGCGCATGTGAAGAAATACAGGCCGTCCACGCATCGGATAGTCCTGTATTGTTACATAATCCGTATAGCCTCGCGCTACAATATTTGGATTACGATAGTCTTCATCAGACAGTTTCTTCTTTTCGTCAAGCCATATGTCATAAGACTGTTCCGTGCGCTCGAAGCGCACCATTTCAAATAGTTCGTCCATGCCCTCGGGCAGGCACATCCATATTGCATCTGCGGTTTTCATGCCACAAATTTAACACTTTTCTCAAAATTCATGCACCGGGTTTTCGGCTTGACCCTAAAAAAGTCCTCGTATCGAAGTTGTGGATGCCCTCCGTGGATTTGCCGTAATGGCTATCATTTTGGTCCATAATCTGGAACACTTCATTTTTCCTGTATATCCTGACAGTTCTCCGGAATGGCTGAATGTACTGGATCAGGGAGCATTCAATGTAATTTTCAGCCTTTTCGCAGGAAAGGCATACGCCATCTTTGCCCTGCTGTTCGGATTCACATTCTTCTTGCAGGTATTTTTCAGTAAATGGTGGCTTGACAGACACAGGCAAGGTCCATTGGAATACATCTGGCATAAATGGACCTGGATAGGAACAAATAAATATTAGTTAGGCTTAAACAATAAGCCTTCTAAATACAATCTATCGTATTGATTTGGAAGCTCACTAATTTTTGACCGCAATTCCTCATCGGAAATAAATTCATTATAAAGGTACGTAGAAAGGTTCTCTTCTCCTTTATGTCTGCAAATCCATTCCAACAATTGTGGAGAATTACGGTTCAACAGTTCTCTAATATGCCAACTAAGGGAAGTAGACAAGGAAGCGTCAGCCTTTAATGACACCTCGTTCCATAAATCATATACCGAGCTATCTGACATCGGGAAACGCAGAAAATAATCGTAATATAAAAATAAAGTATCGCATAACTGGATTTCATCGTAAACTAACGCTGATGTAAAATCACAAGGTTTCGTTTCAAGATGAAATATCCCATCGGGGGTAATCGTATATTCAAACATATTGACACGCCTGAATAATTCTTCATCCATATCAGTCTGAATGTTGTGTTCCCCTCTGATATATGTATTTATCACAGCGAACAGATTAGACCCCATCGATTTACATTCAGTATCATCGCTATAAAATTGTTCAACATTATTGACAGCCTCATTAGAGAAAGTTGCACCATATCCCCAATTGTAGCCTGTAAATATACAATCCTGTACCTTACCGCTTTTATCATGAGAGATTAAATAAATGTTTTGACCGTCACCATCATCTATTCTATATGCCCCGATTAAACAATTATCATAAATTGGTATAACTCCAATTAATGTATTTCCCATGCAGCCGAGAGAATCTTCCCAAATATCTTGATAAATATAGTTTCCTATCAGTTTATTGGCTACATCTGTATCAAGATAAAACCCTCCATTATGTTCAAATTTCTTGATGTCATCAAATGTAATAGTGTCGGGTGATATGCCCAATTGTGTTAGGAAGTTAGAACTATCGCGGTGTGCTGTATCGGAAACAGAATTAAAATTATCACAAACCTGATCTATCCTAGAATTTGATGATGTGTTTTTTGTACAACTTGAAGCAATATAGACAACTGATATTATCGCCACCATGACAATTTTAAGAAGTATTATAGATCTCATTGCGATTGTTTTTTGCAAAAATACATTAAATTTCAGAGTCACAACGGTTTTAATGGATTATTTCCGGAAAATATCATCCCGGACACCAGTCTAATGTCAATTGACATTCTTCTTCCCGTAGATATATCTTGCCAGGCCGAATATATATCTGCGAAAGCCGGGGCGGTAGGCAATCAGACGGTCAAACCAGCCAAGGTGCGGATTAATCAACTTGATAACATATCCCACGAAAAACATGGCGAACAACGTACCAGGGCCAATGATGTTCCATTCCCAGCAGCCAAAGAAAGTAAAACTGCTTATCACAGCGAGCACCACGAGCGTGGTATCGACAATTATTTTCATCTTGGCGAACGGCATTTTCGTAACCTGGCTCAGTGCCACTGTTATGCCTTCGCCAGGCATTGTGACCGAACCACATTTCACTTCAAAGGCTATACCTAATGCCATAACCAGACAGCCCGCAAACTGTGATATCATCTGCAGAAGAATGTCCTGGCAGTCAAGCCACGACATGAGATAGAAGTTGATATCAATGAGCCATCCAAAAAGAAAGCCGACTATTAGCTGGAACAACTGGATAAGCTTGAACCGGCTGCCCAGAATCAGAATCTGCAGACCTACCAAAACGAAGTTCATAACAATGGTGTAGCCACCGACGCTCAACGTCGGCATTAAACCTGATGCCCCGGCCATTGAGAACGAAAGCGGTAAAGACGAGATGACACTGCTGCCAAGGGCCGACTTGATACACAATACTACCCCGAAAGTCATAAGATAGAGAGAGAATATTAGCAGTACATGCTGCCAAAGAAATGAAATCACTTGTTCTTTTCTTGTCATTGTCAATGATGAATAATGTTGCCTTGTCTCGGCGATTTTATAGCATAAATATTGTTTTTTATTAGTACTGTTGCTGCAAATGCAGGATAGGAAAAGGTTTGCCGGACGAATCGGACTCATCCCGCCCTATGTCCTTATAGCCCATACGTAAATAAAATCGTAAAGCCTGTCCGTTATCTTCATTGACATCCACTTTATAGATATTGCATTCGTTGACGGCATAATCCACTAATGCCTTGCCGTAGCCATGCCCTTGCTCTTCAGGAAGCACGAACAACATTTCCAACATACAATCACTTAACCCCATAAATGCGGCAATCCGTCCGGACCCATTGCGTATCACAAACAGTCTGACTGCCGGGAAATATTGGTTTCTTACTAATGGCCTGAAGTATGATATGTCATCTTCATTTAGAAAATGATGCGAACTGCGTACCGCCTTCTCCCAGACAATCAGCAATTCATCCAAAATCCCGTCTGATAAGGACTGTAATTTCTCTATCTCCATTTTAAGTGATCCTAATTACGTGAAACCGTTTGCAAAGTTAGAAAAGTCCATGATACAGCATTCACCTATTTAAAGACTTTTCACTTCGCATACCGTATCTTTTGTGTTCTTGGCCTTATTTACATTTGCTGGAATGGGCCATATAAAAGAGTCGCTAAAGAACAATGGAAGCTACAGCATCATATCAGCCTCAGATCCTTTGCTATCCGGCTGGCCTCAATCGAGTTCTTCACCTGCAGCTTGCCTAAGATCTCCTGCCTGTGACGGCTCACCGTGTTTATGCTTATGGATAGCATCTCTGCTATCTCTTTGCTTGTCAAGCCTCTATCAATAAGGCTCAATACCTGTTTTTCCCTGACTGACAGTATCCTTGTACCTTCCTGCCTATCCAGTTCCGTCATTTGGCCGGTAGCAGAATTGATTATCATACACTTGGCAGGAATGTCAGACAACAATGGGCCGTAAAGGCACAAAGCCAGCCACAGGCTGTCGCCATTTGGGACAGAGACATAGAACATCCGATGCAATACAGGCATATAGCCATTCATGCCGCTTTTCATACGGAGTTTGCTCATCAGATAATAGTCCTTACGCTTATGTTTAGGCTGACGCCTGACAAAATGGAAGAAACAGAGCTCCTGCAGATGCTTACCTGACAGGTCGTCAGGATGGATGAGCCGGAACACCTCCTCTTCCCAAATTGAAGAGACAGTCCCATCGCTTACGCGGCATCCCGCCCCAAGCACCTTAGAGAAACCTCCATAATATATGTAGCTGACATTCGTGCGCAAATCACTCAACACTGCAATAACATTCTCCATCCGTGCATAATTGCAGGCTATATCCTTGTATCTGTCCAGCATCTCGGCATACGGCCGGACTTCAGCATATTCCTGCGCGGAAAATTCCTTATCCAATATATCTCGCGTATCCATGGGCTGACAGAAAAAAATGGTTATTTATAATCATTGTACAGTATATGGCAACGACTTATCTTTGCAAATGTAAATAAAATCAATGGTTATTCACGATAATCTTAAATATGAAAATAAAGAAATTATTATTGGGAGGATTGATGATTGCCGCATCATTTACCGGCATGGCACAATCATTGGAAAATATGCAGTGGTTCAATGAGCCGGAACAATGGGATATCAAAGGCAACACACTGTCGATGGAAGTCACACCCCAAACCGACTACTGGCGTATATCACATTATGGTTTTACCGTGGACGATGCCCCATTCCTATACACATTGCGCGGAGGGGAATTTGAAGTAAAGGTGAAAATATCCGGAGACTACAAGACCCGTTTCGACCAGTCGGGACTGATGCTGCGCACCGACCATGAAAATTACATCAAGGCTGGCATCGAATTTGTGGACGGCAGGTACAACCTCAGCACGGTCGTGACCCATCACACCAGCGACTGGAGTATCATACCGCTGGAAAAGCCCGTACCGTACATCTGGATAAAGGCTGTCCGCAGGTTGGACGCCGTTGAAATCTTCTATTCCTTTGACGACAAAGAATACACACTGATGCGCAACGCATGGCTACAGGACAATCGCCCGGTCATGGTAGGGATAATGGGGGCATGCCCTGACGGCAACGGCTTCAAAGCCAGGTTCGAGGACTTCTCAATCAGGCATCTGCCCGATTTGCGCAGATTACAATGGCTAAAGGAAAACAGCGCTGCAAGCAATTAACTGCGGATGCCTAAATCAGGCCTTCCGCCACCTTGTCAGCCGCTGTAATCTTCCTTACGCAACGGCACGGGTTGCCATATGAAAGCGTGAACGGTTCCACATCCTTTGTCACCACGCTTCCGGCGCCGATCACAGCCCCTTCCCCGATGCTTACCCCGGGAAGCACCACCACGTTGCTCGCTATCCACACATTGTCACCGATCACAATCGGACGCGCACACATCAGCCCGCTATTGCGTTCCTCCGGGTCACATGAATGTATCACGGTACAAAGGCTGACATTCGGCCCTATAAACACATTGTTGCCAATCCTCACCTCCGCCTCATCAAGCACTTTAAGGTTGAAATTGCCTATAAAATTGTCTGCGACATGTATATTGAACCCGAAATCACAATGAAAAGGCGAATTGACAATTACGTTATCCCCCATAGAGCCAAACAGGCTACGGAGCACCGCACACCGCCCTTCCCTGTCAGACGGACGCAATGAATTCAGGGTGAAGCACTTTTCACCGCATTCCGCCAGATATTCACCAAAGACCCCGGCGAAACCGTTTACCCACTCACCAGAACGCAACCGCCCTATGTTCCCATCCTTTTCCATATTATAACACATATATTTAGTATATGTACAAATATACATTAATTTTGCGGCAAATTAATGACAATGGAACATGTTTTCAGAAAAGCTGCCCTGACGGATATTGACAGGATAATGGAGATCATCGGCCAGGCAAAAGCGATGATGGCAAGGCTAGGCAGGCGTCAATGGGACGGATCGTACCCCCTGGAACAACATATCTCAACAGATATAGAAAACGGAAACGGATATGTGATATGCCATGGCGGCAAGGTGGTGGCATATGGCGCAGTCGTGTTTACAGGAGAAGAGGCTTACCGCAACCTGCGCGGCGGCACATGGCTATCGGAGGGCCAATACGTTGTGCTGCATCGGCTTGCAGTGGCAGAAGAGGCAAGAGGCCAAGGCTTTGCAGGGATATTCTTGAAAGAGACCGGACTTATGGCCATCGGCAAAGGCATACACAGCTTCAAGGTAGACACAAACCACGACAACAGCCAGATGCTCCACATCCTGGAGTCGGAAGGTTTCTCATACTGCGGAAAGATACACTACCATAACGGCGAAAGGATGGCTTTTGAAAAGCCCCTGTAGACATCACCTTTTCTTGTATTTGTCCTTAATGTCCATCCACCGCGGGATGTAAAGACTGACCCCATAGAATTTTTTATATCTGTCCAGCAACCTGCCCTGCCAACTGTCGGCAAGGTGATGGGTGTCGTGGTAGCGGTATACAGTCTCCTCCAGGGCTGACAAGAAATCTTCCAGGCACTCAAATGGCGGATAGTCTGATTTTCCAGAATACCATGGAGTAGGCCTTATGTTTACAATGACATTATTCTTATATTGGACTTTCAGTGGCCATTTTT
>PDYJ01003714.1_pt1 | contig 13643 bp, 17 predicted proteins | sample 1430841 | NCBI WGS metagenome assembly PDYJ01 (sample SAMN07237672, study PRJNA390542) | Gut metagenome, whole genome shotgun sequencing project. | isolation source: fecal pellets | host: Mus musculus | place: USA: New York, NY | collected 2016-10 | reverse complement strand
TGCCGGACTGCGTATCTGTGGCGGTGTATCTCCGTGATATTGCGTCGGCCTGTTCCGCACGACTTCCGTTTCCGGCTTGACCTGCTGCCCTTCGTTCTCCTTGTCGGCGATTTCGGGCGTGGGCGCAAGTTCCAGTTGTATCTTGCGGTCGAGGGCGGCAAGTTCGGACTTCAACTGTTTCAGCTCGACCTCCTTCTTCCACACCTTGCCGTTATCTCCTGTAACTGCGGTATCTCACGTTCCAGCACCTCATTCTTCGCCTTGTACTGGTCGATGATGGGGGGTATCCTCTCAATTGCGTTCAGGAAGTTGCGGGCGGCGGCCAACGGGTCAGCCATCGCCAGATGCCCGTTGTTGTAGGTGTACTTGTAGTTTCCTTCAACTACAAAACGGTTGTCGGTGAACTCCAAGCCCTCTTTGAGTATCCTCTCACTCACTACCTTTATCGGGAAACCGTAAAGCTCTCCGACCTGTGTGTAAAGCCCGCCCGTCGTGGTGTTCTTGGCTATCTCCTGCAAACGCTTTCCGATGACCTTCTCGTCTGTGGAGTCCACTCCGTCCACCTTTATCATATTAAGGCGGTTGCCCTCCTTGTCGGTCTGCACCACTGATAGGAAGCGGTTCCAGTCCTCCGTCATGGCATCAATGAAAGCCGTGTTGTTGCGCAGCTCACCCGTCTTCGACTCCAGCTTGAACTCCGAATCACGCCTGCCTTTGTTGAACGACTTGCGTTCCCCTTCGAGCGAGGCGATGCGCTTTTCAAGTTTAGCCTTGTCCAACAGGTCGGTGTTGCCGGAGAGCAATGCCATATACTCCGAGAAGTTCATGCCCGATTTCTCGTCCATAGCACCCTCGTCGATGGTACGCGCACCCATCGCCCCGCTTTTGAGCTGGCTGATGAAAGTCTGCTTGCAGTGCAGGAGGTTGAACTTGTAGCTGTCCAGCGACTTCTCCACCGCATAGATGATTACATCCACGTTGTTCCCGGCAAAATGCTTGGCTATCTCATTCCCGGCTCTAACACCCCGTCCGTCACGCTGTTGCAGGTCCGACGGTCGCCACGGCGTGTCCAAATGATGAATTGCCACACATCTTTTCTGTGCGTTCACGCCCGTTCCGAGCATAGAGGTTGAGCCGAACAACACGCGCACCGTCCCAGCGTTCATGGCATCTATCACCGCCTTTCGTGCCTTGTCAGTCTTGCATTCTTGAATGAAGCGCACCTCGCTTGGCGGTATGCCGTAATCCTCCGTCAGTTTGCGTTTGATTTCCGAATAGACGTTCCAACCGTCCCCCGACTGGTATGTCCCCAAGTCCGAGAAAACGAACTGCGTGCCTTTCTGCGCATCGTATTTTTGGTAATACTCCGCGATCATCTTGGCGCAGTGGCTCGCCTTGTTGTCGGGGTGGTCTTCATAATGCGGGTCTATCATGCGCATGTCGAGAGCCATCTTCCGGGCATAGTCGGTAGCGATGAGCATCTTCGCCTTTTCCTCCGTTTCCGAAAGCGGCAGCCTGCCCAGCAGAGTGGCGTCGCCCGTCTTGGCAAATTCCATCAGTTGCTTGATGAAATACTCTTGGTCGGGTGTGGGCGGTATGTGGTGCAGTATCTTCTTGTTGGGACGGTCCACGCCCACGTCCTCTGCCGTGCGGTAGTCCGTGATTTCATTATAGAAAGCGGCAAGCTCCGGCACTTTGATGAAGTAGCGGAAACGCTCCTTCTGCACCACGTTATTCGTCACGTTAAATTCAAAATCCGTCGTCTTTTTGGCGAATATCGCCGCCACGCATCGAAACAGCGGATGTCCTGCCGTTCCAGCTCCTTCGGGCGCAGGTACTTGAACAGCAGGTACAGTTCCGTCAGCGAGTTGCTGATGGTCGTGCCGGAAAGAAAAGTTGCTCCCAAGTCCTTGCCTGTACGTTCTTGTATAGTGCGTATGGCGAAAAGCATATTGAGTGCCTTTTGGCTACCCTCGCTGTTCCCCAATCCCGCCACACGGTCGTGGCGCGTGTTGAAAGTCAGATTTTTGAACTGGTGGCTCTCATCTATGAAGATGTGGTCGATGCCCATCTGCTTGAAATCCACCACGTCATCCGTGCGTGACTTTATGGCGTGTTCCACCTTCTCCAGCTTCGCTTCAAGGTTGTGCTTGCGCTTCTCCAGCCCTTTCAGCATCGCCCGCGACACGTTCTTTCCCTGCTGCCGCAGCACTTCGAGGTTTTCCTCCACCGTGTCAAGCTCCGCTTGCAGGATGCGCTGTTGCAACTCCGGCGACTGCGGTATCTTTCCGAACTGGTCGTGCGACATGATGACACAATCGTAATCGTTGTTTTTGATGTTGTTGAAGAAACGCACACGGTTGGCAGTCGAAAAATCCTTCTCCGAAGCGTACAGAATACGTGCGTTGGGATATGCCGCCTGATAGGTGGCTGCAATCTCCGCGACGTTGGCTTTCAACCCGATAATCATCGGCTTGTGTGCCAAGTTAAGACGCTTCATTTCATGCGCGGCGATGCACATTATCAGCGTCTTTCCGGTTCCCACCTCATGGTCGCAAATTCCGCCGCCGTTCTGTTTCAGCATCCAGACGCAATCCATCTGCGAGGGATAGACGCTCTTGATGCCCCGGCTTGCCAGCCCCTTCAAGTTGAGGTCGGGAAAAGTCTGGTGCGAGCCGTCATATTTCGGGCGCACGAAACAGTTGAACTTGCGGTTATACATCGTCGTCAGCCGTTCCTTGAACTGCGGCGACTGCTCTTCCAGCCATTCGGAGAAGCCGTTTCGTATCTCGTCAATCTTGGCGTTGGCGAGCTGTATGCCCTCGCTGTCGCGCACCTTGATGTCATTGCCATGCTCATCCTTGCCGATGGACTTCATCATGTCGGGGCAGGTGTTGTGCAGGGCGTGTTTCAGAAGGTGCATACCGTCATAGTTCCGGTAATACCCCTTCACCAGAAACTCGTCCGTGATTTTCATGGTGCGGTATCCGCACGCCACCGAAAACTCGTCCATGCTGGCGGAGTAGGCGATTTTCACCTCCGTATCGAACAACCGGCTCATGTAGGCGGCATAGACACCCGTAGGAATCCATCGTTCCCCGAAATTGAAGTCCAGATCCTCGAAGGCGATGCGCGGCGGTTCGGCATCTTTCAGAGCCTCCAACGCCTGTTTTATTTCCGGCATACGCTCATTTTCGGGATTGTCGCCCATCCATGCCTCTATGCGCTCCGCCTTCTCTATCACGTTCCCGGCGATGAAGCGGTCTTTGATTTCGTAACCGGTCACGAGCGGATTGTAATAGATGCGCCCTTGCAGGGCTGTGAGCAATTCCTCCGCCGTACTGTCGGTTATCTCCCGCATATAGTCGAGATTGACCGTGCCGAACTTGTTGAGCGACGCGGAAAGTGCCTCTTCGGGAGAACCTACGTTGGTATGGCTCTCCACCGCGAAGGAAACGGGACGTTCGAAGATGTCCGCCTTGACGAACTTCCCGTTCTCCGCCCGTTCCAGCGAAAGGATGTCACGACCGCCTGCGTCCATCATCACCAACTTTACGTTCTGCTTGGCGTTGAGGTTGCCGTAACGCATGACAAATTCATCGTAACAGGTGTTCAGATGCTCTCGCCACGGAACATTCGCCTCGTGCCTGTTCGATTCATAACGGTACAGACGCTCGTAGGCGTCACGCAGCGACACATACAGCAAAGCCTTTTCCTTCTGGTAGCCTTTCAGGTCGAGCGGCTGGAATGTCGCCCCGTATGGGGTGATGTCCTTCAGGTAGCCGATGTTATGACGTCCCCAGTCAGCCACCAGCGACCCTTCGCGCAGGTGCATCTCCGGTGTGCGGTGGTAGGCACGGGGCGATAGGTCCACGACTTCCTCCTTCGGCTTCTCCGCTTCGATGTCGGGGAAAAGGGAAGTCGCCACTGCTTCCGATGGGGTATCTGTAACGGCAGGTGCGGCGACTGCCTCCGGCTGTGCTTCTTCTTGCCGTGTTTGCTCACGGTGAGCTTCCGACACGGCTTTCACTTCCGTCTTTTCCGCCGCCACTTGTTTCTCGTTATGCTGCCTCGCCAGCTCCCGAAGTTCCTTCCTGCGTTCCGGTGTCAAACCCATCATCATCTCATAGAAGCCGTTGATGGGAGGATTGGTATCCCAGTCCAGCGTGGCATAGATGTCGTCCGGGTCGGCAGGCTTTGCGGCATTGTCCACTTTCACCTCCTTGTTCTCCGTTACAGTCTTAGGTGTGGAAGCAGTCGGTATAGCAGTGACTTTCGGTGTTGCCTGCACCTGCGGCTTAGGCGAAATGCGCCTTGTAGGGCTTTCTTTCTTTGCCGTCTTTTTCTTCTTGGCGGTTTTCGATTGGCTGACTTCTTCCGTCATACCCCAAAGATCGAGCAATGATAGCTGCACCCCATCAGAATATTTCGGACGTGGCTCTATCTCCGGCTTTTCCTCTGTGGGTTGCGGTTTCTCCGTCGGAGTTTCAACTGTTTGTGAAAATACCGTTTTCTGTGTTACAGCAGGACGCTCCGCCTCCTTTTGAACAATAACTTTTTTTTCCGTTCCCGACTGCCGGATTGTTCCCGAATACAGACGCATGGCGAGCCTGTAATGGAAATCCTCGTCGAGCATACGGCGCAAGTCCCCGGCTATACCTGCGGTCTTGCCCTCATGCAGATAAACCATAGCGGGCTTCCCGTAGGGGTCGGTGTCAAGTTTCGCCGTCGTATGCACGATGCGTTCCGGGTGGTGGATGAAATAGGCGTTGTCTGTCAGGCCGGTTTTCGTGTCCGTCTGTATCACGGTCATCAGCCGCTCGTCCTGCGACATTTCCTTTTTGTTCAGGTTCTTTTGCAGGACAATCAGGTCGCTGCCCACCTCTGTCCCCGCGTTGTCCGTGAACAGGTTGTTGGGCAGGCGTATCGCGGATACCAGATCAGCCTGACTGAACAGCTCGTTACGCACGGAGGTCTTGGTGCTGTTCAATACCCCTTGCGAGGTGATGAACGCCACGATGCCGCCGTCACGCACGGCATCCAGCCCTTTGAGGAAAAAATAGTTGTGGATGGCTTTCTGGGCGGAGCGTCTGCCGAATGAGTCGCTCCGCTGAAATTCAGGGTCAAACACGGCGATGTCACCGAAGGGAATGTTGGACACCGCCAAGTCGAAATAATTGTTGAACGGTTTTTCGATTTTCTCAAAACCGCAGGTACGCATCTTTTGGTCAGGATAGAGATGCCGCAGGATTGTACCCGTGAGCATCCTTCTCAAAAGCCATCACATCCGCATTGGGGCTGTGCCGCAGCACGGAGTCCACGAACACGCCGACACCCGCCGACGGTTCGAGCATACGGGCGGGGCGGACACTGTAATCCGCCAGCACGTCCGCGAGGGTGTCGGTTATCTCTTTGGGAGTGTAGAAAGCGGTAAGTACGGACGCTTTGAGCGAGTCCACAAACCGCTTGTACTCCGTTTCGTCCTTGCTGTTCTCACGGATAAGCCTGTGCAGCTCCACCGTCGGGGCGAACAGTTCGAGGTCGGATTTCGCCCAGCGGACGGCATCCGTCAGTTCCTTTGCAGGGTTGAGGATACATTTCAGACCGCCGAAACCGCAGTACCTTTGAAGTATGGCACGCTCTTCGGTTGTCACTGTCCTGTTTTCCCTGTCAAGGATGAATGCCGTCCGTATCGCCTCGATGTTGTCCCGCAGTTTCTGTTTGCGGTTAAACGCCATATTCCCCGATATAAAGGGCGGTTGCCCCCGTCAGCTCCGTGTAGAGCAGGTCGTAATCGGAAGACAGGGCGAAATTGTCGTCCGAGAGGTCATAGACGGAAAACACGTTGCCGACAAGCGGCAGGAGTTTCTGTATGAAGGCTTCGCACTTCTCTTCCGGCACTTCATCGGCAAACTCGTTTTCCACGACTTCGCGGAGCATGGCGTACCGGGAATAGCGCAGCCCGCGCAGCAGCGTGTCCATCGCCAGCTCCTGCGCACCGTCGGCGGGATAGCCTTCGAGCCTTGCCTTTTCATACGTTTCGGCGGCACGGTCGGCGCGTTCCCGTATGAAGGCGGCATCGGAAGCCTGTTCAAACTTGTTCGTGCGGAGATAGTCCAGCAGGTACAGACCGTAATAGGAAAAGTCGGTCTGACCCTCGTTTTTCTTCTTGTTGTTCATTACTTTGGAGTTTAGTGGATTGATATTTAACGGGATAATCGGTTGGAAAAAGGAAGAAAAAGGCACTCGGTATCCCTCCGAGTGCCACCACTAAATCCAAAGTATGAGTGTAATCCGGTATCGAAGAACAATTCATTACTCTGAAAAGTGGCAAAGTTAGCATTATTTCTTCCGTCCTGAAAATTTCTTGCCCTTTTTTAGCCTCCGGGAACACAAAAGCCGTGTTATATTCCCCGTCAAAGGCGACCACGGCATCGAAGCTCTTGCCCTGTTTGCTCTTGAAGCCTTTGAGCAGCTTGGTGTGCCCGTCGGTGAGCAGGTCTTTGATTTCGTCGTCGGACAGGGTGCGTCCCGCTTTCAGCCGGAACACGGGCAGTCCGCACTCCGTGTTGTCGCAGCGTACCACCTTGCCGTAGAACCGCATCCTGCCCGTGCCGCACTTGGGACACGCGCAGCCGGAGTCACGGCTGCCGAAGAGCTTGTCGCACGAGAGCAGTTCGGAGGTGATTTCCCGTGTGTACGCCTCTATCTTCTTGCGGAAGGTGTCGGCGGACAGTTCCCCGCGCTCGATGCGTGCCAGCTCCTTCTCCCATTCGCCCGTCATGGCTACATCGGCGATGCGCATCGTCTTGACAACGGAGTTGAGGGCAAGACCCTTTTCAGTGGGGACAAGCGATTTCTTGCAGCGTTCCATGTAACCGCGCTTGAAGAGCGTTTCGATGATGGAGGCGCGTGTGGCGGGAGTGCCGATGCCGCAGTCCTTCATTGCCTGACGCAGCGCGTCGTCCTCGATTTCCTTGCCCGCCGTTTCCATAGCGGACAGCAGGGTGGCTTCGGTGTGCAGCGGCTTGGGTTTGGTCTTTCTTCGGTGATGGAAGAGCCTTTCAGCGTCAGCGTGTCGCCTTCCTGCCAGCCGGGGATGGTGGTTTCCTCTTGTTTTCCTCGCCATATACGGCACGCCATCCGGCTTGTTTGACAACGCTGCCTTTCACGGTGAACTCCATTCCCGCACATTCCGCCGTGACAGCGGTCACGTCCTTGACGCATTTTTCGGAGAATGCCTCGACCATACGTCCGGCAATCATCTGATAGATGGTGCCGTCCTCTTTGGAGAGGAAGAGCGGTTTCTCGCCCGTGACGAGCAGGGCGTGGTGGTCCGTCACCTTGCCGCCATCCACGCTGCGGCGTGTCGGGACGGCTTTCGCCCGCACCTTGTCTTTCCATTCGGGCTGCGTGCCGATGAAGGCGAGCAGCTTGGGGATTTCGGCGAACACGTCTTCGGGAATGTAACGGCTACCCGTTCTCGGATAGGTTATCAGTTTCTTCTCGTAGAGTTTCTGCGCGATTTCAAGCGTCTGTTCCGCCGTGAAGCCGTGCTTGGCGTTGGCTTCTTTCTGGAGCGTGGTCAGGTCGTACAGGAGCGGAGTTTCCTCCGTCTTCTCCTTGCGCTCGGCTTTCGTTACCGTTGCGTAGCCTGCCGCCCTTACCTTATTATATAGCTCCATAGCCGGCTCTTTCTCTTCCATTTCTCGGAGGAAGAGAGTTTCACGACCTCACCATCGCAACCGTCCGTTGCGATATGGAGCTGCCAGAAGGCTTCGGGCGTGAAACGGCGGTTCTCCCAGTAGCGTTCACACACCATCGCCAATGTGGGGGTCTGCACCCGTCCGACCGAGTACGTGCCGTGTCCGGCGGCGATAGAAAGTGCCTGCGTGCCGTTGATGCCCACGAGCCAGTCGGATTCGCTCCGCGCTTTGGCGGCGAGGTATAGGTTGTCATACTTGCCGCCGTCTTCGAGGTTGCGCAACCCCTCACGGATAGCCTTGTCGGTGAGCGAGCTGATCCACAGGCGCACAAACGGGGTTTTGCATCCCGTGTAGTGGTAGAGATAGCGGAAGATTAGCTCACCCTCACGCCCGGCATCGGTTGCCACAATGATTTGTTCGCTCCCATTGAAAAGCCGGGTAATGATTTTTATCTGCGACACCACGCCGCTGTCGGGCTTGTAGCCCTTCTCCGTCCTGACCTGACGGGGGACGAGCGTGAAGGTGTCGGGGATAATCGGGAGGTTGTCACGGACGAAGCCGCGCACGCCGTAGCCGTCGGGCATGGCAAGTTGGACGAGGTGTCCGAATGCCCATGTCACGCATAGCCGCCTCCCTCGAAATATCCTTCCTCTCTCTTTGTCGCGCCCACGATGCGGGCGATTTCACGTGCCACGGAGGGCTTTTCTGCAATGATTGTCTTCATGCTTTTTCTTTTTTAATGATTACTTTTTTTACTTTGGATTGGATTTAGTGGCGGACACGGGATTATCTTCATGCCCTTGTTGTTTTTCTTCGGTTTATCCTGCTGCTGTTGCTGGCTGGCGGTCTTCGGGGCGGTCTGACCTTTCTGCAAAGGCTCTTTCAGGTTCTTTGTCGCCTCGTTGGTCTTGCCCTCGTTGTTCACCGCCACCTGCGTGCGGCTCTCGTTGGACGGGGCGACCTGCTGGGCGTTGTCGGGGTTCGTGTCGTAGCGGTACGGACGGCCCTTCTCCGGGTTGAACTTGATATACATCGTGGCATGGAAGCCCTGCTTGTCGGTCACGTTCTCCAGCTTCACGGCTTTGCCCTCCACGTAGTCGGCTTTCTGTTGGTCGGTGAAGTTCACGCCGCTCCATTTGCTGATGGGGCGAATGCTGCCGTCCTCGTTCGTCCACGTGTTGCGGCGTTGCTCCTTCTTGGTCTGGGCGGCATTCTCCCCGCCTTGCGCCTGACTTTTCGACGTGTCGCTCTTGGCTTCCTGCGTCTGTGCGGTACGGGGCGACCTGCCGGTTCCCGGCACGAACTCCACACCGCGCTGCTCCACGTTCACTTGCAGGGTGGTGACGAACTTCCTGCCGTCGTTGCGCTCGATGAGCTTGTCGCGCACGGGCAGTCCGGCGCGGAGCATGTCCTGCTCCTGCTTGGTAATTTCCGTCTTGCCGATGCGCTCCGGGATGCGCACCTTGTTTGCCGGGATGTCCGTGATCTCATTCGTCTTGCGGTCGATGCTGATGTAGGAGGGGATAATCTCGCCCGTTTCCCTGTCCACGATGTCCACGACCCTGCCGAGGTTGCCCGTTTCGCGCAGGTTCTTCCGGTCGTCGTCGGAGAATTTGTGTTCCTTGTATTCATCTAACTTCTGCTCCTTGCGGATGAAGTGCGGCACGAGGCTGATGTTTCCTCGCCGTCCTTCTTGAAGGAGAGGCGGGCGTCCAGCTCGAATGATTCGCCGCCGAAGGTGGGTTTGACCTTCACCAAGTCGGACTTGCCGTAGTTGAGCATCTTCGTAAGGTTGCCGGACTTTTCAAGGTCGTCACGCTTCACACCCCATCTGTCCTCCAGTTCCTGCCAGTTGATTTTGCTCTCGTCGATGGGCTGGTAGCCCCGTTTGCCCTGCGTCTGCTGCGGGTTTTCCTGTTGTTCTTTCTGTTGCTCCATGTTTTCCTGTTTTTGAGGTACTTGTTTTTCTACCTGTTGTGAAGTCTGTTCTTCCTGCACCTTCTTCTCATAACCGGAGGTGTCCACCTTGTGAGGGGCAAGCAGTTCCTTGTTCCCTTCCGGGTCTTTCAGCAGTTGCTTCATCACCTCCAAGATATTTTCGGCTTGGTCCGCCGCGATACGGTAGAAACCGAAGCGGCTGGGTTCCTTGCACTGCCGGAAGAAGTTCTTGAAGAAGTTGTCCAGCACGTCGCCATGTCGGTCGAATTGCAGGAAACTCTGCGCGTTCTCCGCTTTCGCGGGGTGCGCTTGGGTGTGCCGTCCACGTTCAGCCCGGCTACCACGCTGATCTCGCCCGTCTTCTCGTCACGGACTACCAGCACGTCCTTTTCGTCTTTTTTCTTTGCCATCTGAAAAATGTTTTAATGGGTTATTTATGAAAGAAATTATGGATACGAGCCTTGTAGAAGGCTATATCTTCCTTTTTGAAGTCCTTGATATGGTTGGAAAGGAATGTCAGCACGTCCTCCTCGCTGTAATAGGTTTTCTTGCCCAGTGTCTTGTAAGGCAATGCGCCGACGCTGCGGTAGCGTTGCAGGGTGCGCTTGCTTATCTGGAGCAGCATACACAAGTCCTGATTGTCGAAAAGGCGGATGCTTTCCGTGATAGCGGGCTGTTTCCCCTCAGCCTTCATCGCCAGCAGCAGTTCGTCCTGACGGTCGAGCCGTTCCATCAGCTTCTGCATCCAGACCTCGAAGTTGTTTCGTGTGAGCAGTTCCATGACCTATGTCCTCCGTCCTTTGGGGCTGCCGCCCGTGCGCAGCGTGTGGTTCCGTTTCAGTCCTGCGGTGTCGCCGCGTCCTCGTTGACGGCACATGCTTCAAGCAGGCGGTCGATTTCAGACTGCCGGTAGCGGCATTTGCCGCGCAGCACGACATAGCCGATGCGTTGCTCGCTGCGCATACGCTGGAGGGTGCGGGTACTCACGTTAAGCAGGTGCGCCGCCTCGCGTGTGGTGAGCAACCTGTCGGGCGATGCCGCTTTCTTGTCGCCGGAGACGGCACGGACGTGTGCCGCAATCTCCGCTATCTGTTCCGTCAATGACCGGAAGGCGGAACTTTCCATCGTTATCACTTTCATATTCAGTCCTTTCTTTTTGTTTCTGCGGCAAAATTCGGCAATAAACAAAAGGGGCTTTAACAACTCACTACGTGACTCACGTAAGATTTTTACGGAAGATGGCTCCGTAACCCGGTCAAACGGCGCAACAGGCAGCCTTTCAGCGGAAAACGGTACGTGTTAAGGGCTGCGTCGTTACCTTTGCGGGCAAACCGATAATTTTATGAATATGGAAATAGTATCTATCGAGAAAAAGACTTTCGAGATGATGGTGGCGGCATTCGGCGCACTCTCGGAGAAGATCGCCGCCCTGAGGCGCAAAAGCGACTCGGGGCGCATGGAAAAATGGCTCACGGGCGAGGAGGTCTGCGGGCAGTTGAGAATCAGCCTGCGCACGTTGCAGACGCTTCGTGACAGGCGGCTTATCGGCTACTCGCAGATAAACCGAAGGTTCTATTACAAGCCGGAGGAGGTGAAGCGGCTGATACCGCTTGTCGGCACGCTCTATCCGCACGGCAGATGATTTGATTTATTCACCCACTGAATCCGAAGTTATGATGAACGAGAACAACGATGTTTTTACGATGGAAGACGAGCCGATAGCCTCTGTGGTGCAGGATATGCGCAAAGGCTCTAAATGGCTGTCCGCATTTCTGGAAAGTTACCGTCCTCCGCTGGACGGGGAGCGTTACCTGACGGACGGCGAGGTGGCGGAACTGCTCCGCGTGAGCCGACGCACCTTGCAGGAATACCGCAACAACCGTGTGTTGCCCTTCATACTTTTGGGAGGGAAGGTGCTTTACCCGGAAACGGGGCTGCGCGAGGTACTGGAAGCGAACTACCGCAAGCCGCTGGAGTAAGGCGGCCAACATGAAAAAGGAAACGGGCGACACCTTTTGTGGTGCTGCCCGTTTCCTTGTCTTATGGGGTATGTGCAATCAGCAGTACCCGGCTTTTCCGTTCTGTATGAACATCACGTATGCTTGCCGTTTCTCTTTTGCGAGAGCCTTTCCCACCAGCCATGTACGGAAAAGGTGGGTGTTGTAGGTGTTCAGCCGGAAAGCAATCGGAATGATGATTTCAAGCGCGTACACGTCCGCGTACAGCCCGTTTTCAAGCTGCATGTAGCGGCACACCTCGTAGTCGTTCAGCACGTCCGACTTGCGGACGGCTTTGATGGCTGCGTTCACTGCCGGGACGATCGTATGGAACAGTCCGGCGATTTCGGTGGCGGTCATCCACACGTCGTTACCGGTTACGCTGACCGCTTTGTCCTCTATGATGATTATGTCACGTTTCATGGCTTCTCTTTTTAGATGGTGCAACCTGCAAATTCCTCAACGTTGTTCAACCTTGCCGCAAGGTTCTCCATGTCCTGATTGAGCTTCTCTTTGGTTATCTTCGCGTAATCTGCGTCGTCTTTATGCTCTTGTGTCCGAGCATGGAGCTGACCGTTTCGATAGGTACGCCGTTGGAGAGGAACACCGTCGTGGCTGCCGTGTGGCGGCTCTGATGCCACGTGATATGCTTGGTGATGCCGCAACGCTTGGCGACGGCACGGATACCTGCAAGGCACGTGTTATAATGCGGGACGGGGAATATCCTGCCGTTCTCGCACAGACCCCGGTATTTGCCGATTATGCGGTTGGCGATGTCAAGCAGGCGGATGTTGGACACCACGCCCGTTTTCTGGCGGTTGATGTTTATCCACTCGTGTTCGTCGAAGTAGGTGCGGATATTCTCTTCCGTGAGGTTGCGCATATCCGAGAACGACAGCCCGGTGAACGCGCAGAACAGGTAGAGGTCGCGGTACAGTTCCTGTTTGGCGTTTTTCAGTTTCCCGTCCATGAGCAGGCGGATTTCCTCTTTGGTAAGGAAACTGCGTGTCGTTTCCTCCTTCTTTGATTTCATACTCGCGGAACGGGTCGCGTGTCAGCCACTCGTTGTTGATGGCGATGAACACCATCGTCCGTAGCGGGCAGACGTACAGCCACACGGTATTGGTGCAGCAGTGCTTGTCCGTGCGCAGGAACATCTCGAAGTCGGAGATGAAAGCCGGGGTAAGCTCTTTCAGTGCGATGTCCTTCACATGGTAGCGGATGTCAAGGAACTCTTGCAGGTGTTTGTAAACGGTGCGGTACTTCAGCAGCGTGCCTTTGGCTTTCATGCCTGCTTCCACCTGTTTTTCATAGTCCTCGTTGTGCTGGCGGAACACCTGCATCAGCGTGTGGTAGCGGTGCTCCAGTCCGAGAAAAGCGTTCTTGACCTTCTCTGCCGTGACGAAGTTGTCACGCTCCATGATTTCCTGATAGTGCTTGTTGATGCGCACCCGCATCTTGTCAAGCATACGGTTCGTTTCGAGTGCCGCCGTGCTTCTGCCCGTGACACGCCCCCCTTTGGTGTCCCACAGCTTCGGATCGACACTCAGCTTGCAACTGAATTGTGTCTGGTTGCCGTCCACCGTGATACGTCCCATGACGGGAACTGTCCCGTCTTTCTTCACTACCTGCCGTTTGAGATAGTAGATAACTGAAAATGTACTCTTCATCGTCCTTAATTTTTTTGGTTTCAAAATTAGTTGGTGAAGAGTCCTTCTCTGGTACGCAAAACGGTGAGGAACGGCGCAATCTTTTTCCGTAACCGGATTTTTCGCGTGAGTTGTGGGTAACTCACTATCCCTCTGCGCCTTGTTTCTCTATCCGTACCCGTTTGTCGCATTATCGGGCATGGTTACGAACAAGTAACGTTGCGGCGTCAGGATTTGGCTTCGGCAGGGATTGTAATGGCTTCACGAATTTTCGCCACTTAAACCAAAACCCTTGTAACTCAATTCTATCACTATATCTTTCCGCATTTCACTTTTTTGTAGTAACTTTGTCA
>PDYJ01003134.1_pt1 | contig 13719 bp, 14 predicted proteins | sample 1430841 | NCBI WGS metagenome assembly PDYJ01 (sample SAMN07237672, study PRJNA390542) | Gut metagenome, whole genome shotgun sequencing project. | isolation source: fecal pellets | host: Mus musculus | place: USA: New York, NY | collected 2016-10 | reverse complement strand
CCAAACGACTCCTCTTTGCCAGCGCTTCATTCAACCGCTTCTGGAACCGCATGGCCAACTACAAGATTTATGATGAGGAGAGCGGTGTGAGCACCTACATGCCTGTCAACATCAGCGGAGCCTATGAGGCCAAGGCAAGAGTGAACTACTCACAGCCGTTTGACAGGCAGCAGAACCTGTGGTTTTCAACCTCCACCTCGGCTGAATACACCCACCTGCCCGACTATGTAAGCGTGTCGGGATCGGAGTCGGCGGTGCGCAGCCTCGTCCACAACACCCTCATCTCGGAAAGCCTCGGCTGAAGTGGAATATCGGCAAAGGGGTGAGGACCTCGGTGGCGTTCGACGCCAATGGCGCACCGTAAGCTCGCCACTCGCCGCCTTCAACGACCTCAACATTTGGAATTTCAAGACCGGTGCAGCAGTGACGGCCCGTCTGCCGCTCGAATTTGACCTGTCGACCGACTTCAACTACTACCGTCAGTCGGGCTATGAAGACAATTCGTTTAACAAAGGCCACTTTGTGTGGAATCTCCGCCTCGAACGCAGCTTTATCCACGGCGCCCTCAATGCCAAGATCGACGCCTACGACATCCTGGGGCAGATATCCAATGTCACCGCCACTGTCAACTCTCTGGGAAACACCGAGACATGGACCAACTCAATGTCGCGCTATGTGCTTCTGTCGCTCGCGTGGCGCTTCACTATAATGCCTAAGAAATGAGATTCACCCGGCAATATGACCAGATGGACTGCGGGCCGGCATGCATACGCATGCTGGCCTCAGCTCATGGTAAGCTGTTTCCTCTCTCGTGGATCAGGAGCCAGGCCTGCCTGACACGCGAGGGGGTGAGTGTGGCCGGCATCCGCCGGGCACTCGGCGCGATAAAGATGGAGAGCGCCGCGCTGCGCATGACCCTCGATGAGCTTGACGACAAATGCCCTCTCCCGGCCATCATCCACTGGAATCAAAACCACTTTGTGGTGGTGGAGCGGGTGGGCCGTCGGCGCGGCAAGCGGGTGTGGCGGATAGCCGACCCTGCTTTCGGACGCCACAACATCGGCGACGAGGCCATGCTGTCGGGCTGGACTTCGGGCACCGGCAAGGGGTGGTGATAGCCGCCGAGCCTGCCGAGGGATTTGACGCGCAGCAGCCGCCGCGCGAGCGCCACAGCTTTGCCGCCTTCGCGCGGCGCCATGTGTGGCCCTACCGGTGGTCGCTGGTCAAGAGCGCGGCGGTGATGCTCGGCGGCCTCCTGCTGAGCCTCGCCCTCCCCTTTCTCACCCAGGCGATGGTCGACCGCGGCATCGGCAACCGCGACCCGGGATTGATAGTGATGATCCTGGTGGCTCAGCTCGCCCTCGTCGGGGGCTCGCTGGCCATGCAGTATATAGGCAGCCGGGTGGCGCTCTACATGAGCTCCCACATCTCGATAAGCGTCATATCGGCCTATCTCGAAAAGCTGCTGCGCCTGCCGGTGACTTTTTTCGACACCAAGAGCCCGGGCGACTATCAGCAGCGCATAGCCGACCATCAGCGCCTCCAGAGCTTCCTGACTGTCGACTCGCTCCAGACCCTCTTCGCACTCCTGTCGGTGCCGTTCTATCTGGTGATCATCGGCAGCTACAGCCTGATGGTGGTGGCGGTGTATGTGGCCCTCACAGCCGCCGCAATCGGATGGACGGCATGGTTTTTTCGGGCGACGCAAGGCCCTCGACTATGAGCGGTTTCAGCTTGAGGCGCGGGCCCGCAACCGCCTCATGGAGATGACCGACGGCATAGTCGACATCAAGGTCAACGGCTTTGAGGACTACAAGATAGGCCAGTGGCGCCACCTCCAGATGGAGCAGTATGCCATGGCGCGCAGGGTGATGAGCCTCGACCAGCGTCAGGGGATAGGCTTTCAGGTGATAAGCCAGACGCGCAACATGGTAATCCTGTGCTGGATAGCGCTCGGCGTGGTGGAGGGCTCCATGACTCTGGGCATGATGATGAGCGTGTCGGTGATCATAGGCATGGTGAGCGGACCGCTCGGGCAGCTCACCGACTATCTGCGCCGCCTCCAGGACGCCCGCATCAGCCTTGAGCGGAGCGACGAGGTGCACCTCTCGGCCGACGAAGACTCTCCCACCGACGCCGAGGTGGATCCGACGCGCCCGATGGATATAGAGCTGCGGGGAGTGACCTTTACCTACGGCGGCATAGGATCGCCGGCAGTCGACGATGTGAGCTTCACCATTCCCGCCGGCTCTTTCGTGGCCATAGTGGGCGAGAGCGGCAGCGGCAAAACCACTCTGATGAAGCTCCTGCTCCGCTTCTATCCACCGGGAAAGGGGCAGATACTCCTCGGAGGCAAGCCGCTCGACACCTACAGCGCCGCCTCGCTCCGCAAGGCCTGCGGAGTGGTGATGCAAGACAATTTTGTGTTCAGCGACACGGTGGAGCGCAACATTGTGCTCGGAGCCACCACCGACCGCGACAGGCTGGCCGACGCCATCGACATCGCGTGCCTCGACGGCTATGTGGCCTCGCGCCCGATGGGGGTGGCCACCATGCTCGGCTCGGAAGGCAACGGACTCAGCGGCGGCGAGCGGCAGCGCGTGATGATGGCCCGTGTGGCCTACAAGCATCCCCCCTACATAATGCTCGACGAGGCCACTTCGAGCCTCGATGCCGAGACCGAACACCGCATCACCACCAATGTGGGGGAGAAATTCAGAGGCTCGACAAGGGTGGTGATAGCCCACAGGCTGTCGACCGTGCGCGATGCCGATTTCATAGTTGTGATGCGCGGCGGCCGGGTGGTGGAGACCGGCACCCACAGCGAGCTCATCGCGCGGGAGGGGTATTATCTCACCCTTGTGCGCAATCAGCTCGAACTGGCCCGCTGAGCTCTACGGCGAGCCTGAAAACCGTAAATCAGGTAGTGGAAGCCGAATAAATGGTAGGGCCTGCTTGACGTAAAATATGTAACTTTGCGCCATATCAACCCAGTCAACTCAAACCATTATTATCACAGATATGACCCGATTTCTCACTATCCTTGTCGCAACGGCTCTCACTGCCGTAATGGCCACTGCTCAGTCGAAGGTGTACATGACCCGCGACATCTCCCCCGAAGCCCTCGTGAAGGTGTATAAAGCGCTTGGCAGGCCTGCCGACGGCCACCGCGTGGCCGTGAAGATCAGCACCGGCGAAGCCGGCAATCCCAACTATCTCAAACCCTCGCTGATAAGCCAGCTCGTCGACACCGTGCGCGGCACCATCGTGGAGTGCAACACCGCCTATCAGGGCAAGCGCAACACCGTCGAGGCCCACTGGCAGACAATCCATGAGCATGGCTTCGACTCCATAGCCCCTGTGGATCTGATGGACGAAGAGGGCAGATGATGATACCTGTACGCGACCGGCGCCACATCAAATACGACATAGTGGGCAATCACCTCCCCCGCTACGACTATATGGTCAATCTCGCCCACTTCAAAGGACATGCGATGGGCGGCTACGGCGGAGTGCTCAAAAACGCCAGCATAGGAGTGGCCTCGGCCGACGGCAAAGCCTATATCCACACCGCCGGAAAGACCGACAAGACCGCGGAGATGTGGCAGAACATCGCCGAGCAGGATCTCTTCCTTGAATCGATGGCGGCAGCGGCCCAGGCCGTCGACGACTATTTTGGCGACAACATCATCTACATCAATGTGATGAACAATATGTCGGTCGACTGCGACTGCGACGCCCACCCGTCCGACGTGCTTCTCAAAGATTACGGCATCCTCGCCTCGACCGATCCGGTTGCCCTCGACAAAGCCTGTGTTGACATCATCTTCAACATGCACCCCACCGACGGCAACGACAATGCACCCCTGATAGATCGCATCAACAGCCGCCACGGCACCCACACCATCGACCATGCCGCTGCCATAGGCCTCGGATCGCTCAACTATGAGATAATCGACCTCGATAAAGAATAATCCTCATGAAGGCTACAAGACCAATCATGGCCTTGGCGCTGCTGGCCCTCCCCGTCGCCCTTTGGGGCGCGGCGGAGCGGCCCGACAGCACCCGGCACTTGCAGGAGGTGGTGGTGACCGGCACCAATTCATCGGGCATGGCAGCCAACCTGCTCCCCTACACCGTCTCAACCATCGGAGAGCGGCGGCTGGAGTCGTCAGGCGAGCCGCGCATTCTCTCCGCTATCTCTGGCATGGTGCCAAGCCTCTTTGTGTCGGAGCGCAGTGTGCTCGGATTCGGAGTGAGCAACGGTGGATCGGGCCACATCAAGCTGCGCGGCGTGGGTGGCGACAGAGCCTCGGCCGTGCTTATGATGGTCGACGGCCAACCCCAGTTTGCCGGCATCTACTCCCACCACATCGCCGACTTCTACGGCAAGGAGCATGTGGAGCGGGTTGAGGTGCTCCGCGGCCCCGGCTCGGTGCTCTACGGCTCCAATGCGATGGCCGGCGCCATCAATGTGATCACCCGACAGCCACGGCGCCATGGAGTCCACACCACCGTCACCTCGCAATACGGGTCATATAATACATGGCTCACCTCGGCCACCAACACCATACGCCTCGGGCGGTTCTCGTCGCTCCTCTCGGCATCTTACGACCGCACCGACGGCACAGTCGACAATTTTGACTTCCGTCAGGCCGACGGTTATGCCAAAATAGGCTACGACATATCCGACCGATGGAAAGTCGCGGCCGACTATACTCTGATGCACTTCAAGGGCAATGACCCCATATATCCGAAGCTGTCGGATCCGGAATCGACCGACATCTACCGGCAGAGCATCACGCGCGGTGAGGCGTCGGTCAGCGCCACCAACAGCTATGGCTCGACCGACGGCCTCGCGAGGGTGTATTACAGCTACGGGCATCACTATGTTGACGATCCCCGCCACTTCCGAAGCACCGACGACCGATTAGGCGTGATGGTCTACCAGAATTTCCACCCGTGGAACGGGGCCTCGGCCACTGCGGGATTTGACTTCGACTCCTATTCAGGCGCTATCCCCATGTCGGGAGGCAACCACCACACCGAAGGATCAATGTCGACCATCTCGCGCAAGCGCATCACGGAGTATTCGCCCTACCTCACCCTCTCGCAGAGCTTTGCAGGCGACCGGCTCAACATCAACGGCGGCGTGAGGATGGCAAACAGCGACAAATTTGACACCCGGTGGGTGCCTCAGGTCGGAGCCGCTCTCAATCCGGGCCTTGACTTCACCATCAAGGGCAATCTTGCCATGGGCTACCGCAATCCTTCGTTCCGCGAGCTCTACCTCTACCGCATGGCAAATCCTGACCTCCAGCCTGAACAGATGATGAACTATGAGGTTTCGGTCGGCAAAACCTTTTCCCGCTATCTCACAGCCGACCTCACGGCCTACTACAGCCGGGGGCGCGATATGATACAGGTGGTTGACAATAAAAATGTCAACACCGGCCGCTTTATCAACAAAGGTATCGAGATCTCTGCACGAAGCCACCCGATCGACAATCTATGGCTCTTCGCCTCCTACAGCTATCTCCACACCTCGCTGACCGATCTGGTTGGAGCGCCCAAAAATCAGTATTATCTCGGCGCCGAACTGACGCTGCTCGAAAAGGTGAATATTGCCGCCGACCTCAAGGGAGCCGGAGGCCTGTATGTGGCGCCCGGGATGGACCATCAGAGTTTTGCGCTGGTCAATATGAAGATTTCATGGAGCATATGCCGCTACCTCGACATCTTCACCCGTCTGGAAAACATAACCGACGCACGCTACACCATCAACCGCGGCTACGAGATGCCTGGATTTACCGCCATGGGGGGCTTCAAGGCCAGCTTTTAAGCCGGCCTGCGCCCTATGGCAGCCACCGCAACGATGATGACCAAAGTGAGCAGCTCGGCCATAGGGATGGCAAGCCACAGCCCCGGCACCCCGAGCAGCTGAGGGAGGGCGATGAAGCCGGCCACGGTGAACACTATGCCTCTGAGCAACATGTAGATGATCGATCGCACCGCCCTCTCGCAGCTCTGGTAGTAGCCGATAAAGGTGATGTTGAGGGCAAACGGAAGGGCGCATAGACCCAGCAGCGGCAATCCCGCCGTGGCATATCCATAGGCGGCATCGGCCGGATCGAGAAACACTCGCGCCAACACCCCGGAGCCCTGCCACATACCCAACGAAATGACAACACCCGACATCACTGCGGCGCCAATGGCTATGTTGAGTGCCTGACGCACTCGGTCGGGCCTCCGGGCTCCGTAGTTGTAGCTGATGATGGGCTGCGACGACTGCGCCACGGCGTTGCTTATCGAGAAGATAAGTGGGAAAAGGTAACATCCGACGCTGAAGGCGGCCACGCCCGCCTCGCCGAGCAGGGAGAGAAACATATAGTTGCCCGCCACCATCACCACTCCGATGGCAAGCTCGGCTATGAATGTTGCAAATCCAATCTTGGCCATATAGCCGGTATTGCGCAGCGAAAGCCGCAGCGATTTGCGGGTGATCCGCAGACGGTAGAATTTGAGCTTATCGGAGAAAAAGATGAAATAGGCCACCACCATCAGGCCCGCCACAATACACGAGATCGAAGTGGCCATCGAAGCGCCACGGATGCCCATGCCGAGCGGAAACACCATGTACCAGTCGAGAAAGATGTTGAGCACCGCCGCCACGATCTGCACCGTCATAGCATAACGCGGCGAGCCGTCGAGGCGTATGAGCATCATTCCCGCACACTGGAGGTAGAAAAACACCAGCCCCGGAAGTAGCCACAGCAGGTAGTCGGTGGCGAGCCCCTCGAGAGCCTCGCTGCACCCCAACAGATAGAGCAGAGGCCGGGTGAAAAGCAGCGACCCTATCACCACAAGACCGAAGATCACCGCGCCTGCTATATAGGCCTGAGTCATGATGATGCGGGCCGCCTTGACATTGCCTTCGGCAAGGCGTATGCCACCTATCACCGAAGCTCCGATGCCAAACATCAGCCCCACCCCGGTGCATATCAGAAACAGGGGCGCAACTATATTGATGGCGGCAAGTGCATTGCTACCCACCCCGTGGCCCACAAACATGCCGTCGCATATATTGAGGGCCGAATTAAACACCATGCCTATGAGCGTAGGGAAGAACATGGCACGGAAAAGCTGCCCTATCCGGCCGTTTCCAAAGTCGAGTTTGTCGCGTTCCATAAATTGTGCGTGTTATCGGTATGCTCCGACACTTATTTTTTCCTTATGCAAGGATGTCGGCTTCATAAAAACAGTCAATCAGCAAGTGAGCTTCACGGCGGCGAGCTCAGAAGCAAAAGAGTGGAGACAGGCTTCGATCTGAGCGAGGCGCTCGGCTGAGGGCTTTTTGGTTCCGCTTACATACTGGGCCATCAAGCTCTGACTGATACCGAGCTGGCGTGCGATGGCAGAGACCTTGATCCAGTTCAGATGCATGAAGAGAGCATAGAGGCCGGAGCGATTTTCCCCGCCACGGAGTATGCAATCATAAGATATGTCCTCGTTGAGCTGCGGCCAATGTATGCCCTCATCGCAAAGATAGAAGTCGGCAAGTTGCTCCGGAGAAGCAGCAGCAAGTCGCGACCATTGGCTGACGGGCATGGTGCCGGAAGTGCCGTCAGGCATACAGATGCTGACGAAGTCGCTGGAGATGGTTACAGATGGATGCTGCATGATTATTATTTATCAGAGTTGTTAAAGTAATCATTCCATCGCTCGGCAAAGAGGTCTTTGTTTTCTTCAATAACCTCACGGGCTATCTTAAGTTCGGAAGCGGAAAGGCCACTATTTGAAACAAGTTCGACCGGAAACAGGGTAAACTTGGCTTTAGCTCCCAATGGTCCTTTTCCTTTAAGTTCAGGCATATCAATCAAAGATTGTTTAAGAATAACACAAAGTTAGGTAATATTTTTATAACCCACAAAAAAAGACGCAAGAATAGAATTGCAACACTTAACACAATCACATATCTCCCAGAGCGGAGCTACTGGCATCAATTACCACATTCCGCAATAGTTTATTCCACTTTAAATTAGTAATTTTGCGCAGTGATATGGCGGCACTTCCGTTCGCCTGTCTTCCAAAAATCACAATAGATCCATGAAAAAATCATCAATATTCCTGTCATTAACCCTGGCCTCCTCGTTGATGTGGGGAGGATGCGGCGACCATAACTCCGACCCCAAGCATGACCAACCGGAGGCAGTTGAAAAAGAGACCGGATTTGCCCGAGGAGCCGACGTGAGCTGGGTCACGCAGATGGAGGCGGAGGGCCTCAAATTCTACACCCCCGGAAATGAGCGCAAGGAAATGGAGTGTATGGAGCTGCTGCGCGACCATTGCGGCGTCAACTCCATCCGCCTGCGCGTGTGGGTCAATCCCGCCGATGGCTGGAACAGCATTGACGATGTTGTGGCAAAGGCGCGCCGGGCCGATAGTCTGGGCCTGCGCACCATGATCGACTTCCACTTTTCCGACACATGGGCCGACCCGGGCCACCAGGAGATGCCCAAGGCATGGCAAGGACTTCAGATAGACGATCTGTGCGTTGCCCTTGGCTCCCATGTATCTGCCACACTCACCGCACTCGACCGCGCCGGCGTGAGCCCCGAATGGGTGCAGATAGGCAACGAAACCACCCCCGGCATGATGCTCCCCGTCGGGTCGGTCGACAACCCGGTGGAGCTCACCCGACTCAACAATGCGGGTTATGATGCCGTGAAAGCAGTGGTGCCCGACGCCAAGGTGATAGTGCATCTCGACGGCGGCCATAACCCATGGCCCTACGACCGCATGTTTGATCTTCTCGAGAGCTATGGTGGCCGATACGACATGATAGGCATGTCGCTCTACCCCTACTGGGCCGCACAGCAAGGAGGCTCAGGCAGCTGGGCCAAGGTGGCCGACGACTGCATCGCTAATATCGCCCACCTCAAGCAGAAATACGGCAAGCCGGTGATGATATGCGAGATAGGCATGCCCTACGATCAGCCCGACTCATGCCGCAGCCTCATTGCCAAGATGATGGGGGCAGATGTGGAAGGCATCTTCTATTGGGAACCCGAGGCCCCTGCAGGTTACAACGGAGGCTACACACTCGGATGCTTCGACGGTGGTGCCCCTACTGTGGCTCTCGATCCATTCAAGACCCGGTGACGGTGATAGCGTTGCGGGTCAGTCGAGGCTCTTGAGCCACTTGTCGAGCATTCCCGGGCCATAACCAACCGAGCGCTCGATCAGCGTGCGGTCGGGACCGAAAAGGAAAAATGTAGGATAGCTGTTGACCTTATATTTGAGGCACACCGGGCCGCCGGGGCCATGGCCGTCGTAGAGCGAAGTCCATGTGATGCTGTCGCGCCCTATGGCCTTGCGCCATTCCTGTTCGCTTTCGTCGCATGAGAAGTTGACAAAAGCCACCTTGCCGGCATATCGATCCTTGATCTCTCCTATTTCTCTGGCAGCGGCTATGCACGGCCCACAGTAGACCTGCGAGAAATCAATCAGAATGTAGGGCTCGGAGATCGCCATGAGATCGACCATGCACCCATGCTGGTCGCGGCATTCGATGTTAAATCTGCTCAGGCTGTCGCCCTGTTCGATGGTCGTCACATCGAGATACCTCTTTATAGCCTCGCCGTAGCGGCTGCCGCGCTGCTCCGGGAGCAATGCGCCATAAATCGCCCCGAGATCGTCTTTGGGCAGATCCATCATGGCGCTCTCCAGCTGCGACAGAGCGTGCCACGAATTTGGATGCTCCTTGTAATATGCCGTCTGGAGCGAATCCACTCTGTCGGCCATGACGGAATAGTCGCGCCGCTCATCAGGGGTCAGCGTCCCATACCGCCTCGACATCTGCATGAGCCGGAGGGTCAGACTCTCTATCTGGTCGTTGAACACCATCATATCATCGCTCCATGGGGCCCCTTCGTAAGTGAGAGAGGCGGTGGCAAGATCGGCAACGGTGCCCGATATGGTTTCCTCCAGGCCATTCTGCACATAAGTGGTGATGGTGCCCGAGTCGGTAAAGAGATACATCCTCGCCGGATCGGCCGCGCGGCTCGTGTCCGCGATCTCGGCCTTGCCGCCGATGACGCAGATGGTGTCTAAGCTCCAGTCGGTATAAGTGGCGCCATCGTGGATGCGCGCGAGGATAAAAGTGGTGTCCGGAAATCCGGCTATGTCGATGCGGGTGGTGAAGCCATCGCCGCCCGCTCCGCTTGCGGCAGCGATAGCCGCCCCCGCTATTATGCTCAAAATAGTTCTCATGACAAATATCCGGCAGACATCTGCCCGCCATCGCCCGCAAAATTACAAAAAAGACATTGACCAACCGCCAAGACTCCTGAAAAGATGCTACACGCGCTGAGTGGCCTCCGCCGGGGAGCTGACTCATTTATCGGGCTTGCTCTTTGGGGGAGGTGGCGAGGGAGCGACTCACGGTCACAAGCCACACTCCGCTGAATATAAGCACAACGGCTACCGCCTTGAGCAGGGTAAAATGGTCGAGGCCGAGCCATATGCCCACCGCCGTGGCTATTACGGGCTGCACGTAGTTGTACATACCCACAATAGTGGGCCGCAGGTTTTTCTGACCGATCATGATACATATATAGGCTATATAGGTGGCTCCTACAACAACGGCTGCCACTCCGAGCCAATCGGTCGGAGTGATGGCGCCCCAATCGGTGGCCGCAATGATCGGTGAGGTGACTGGCAGGGCTATAAGCGACGCTGAAAGAAACATCCATTTCATCAAGGTGACAAGCGAGTAGCGCCGGATAAAGTTGCGGTAGAGGGTGAGATAGAGCGCATAGCTCAACTGAGCCATAAGGATGACAAAGTCGCCAAGAGCCGGATTGGGCGCCGAGACATCAGACGAGGAGGCCGACCCCATCATGAGGATTAACGCCCCGGAGGCTCCCAACACTATACCTCCGGCTTTTTTAAGGCTAATGGGCTCACGGAGCAGAAGCCACGCAAGAAGCATGACCCACATCGGCATAGTAGTGGTGACCAGCGATGCCTCGCCGGGAGTGGTGAGGCTCACCCCCACTATAAAACATCCCTGATTGAACAACACGCCGAGCATTCCGGCGCCAAAAAGGCGAAGCAGATCGGGGAGAGGGACATGCTCCCGAGGCATGAACAGCGATGTGAGCCAAAAAAGGGCCGCCGCACCTGCCATACGAAAATCGACCAACAGAAGAGGTGCCACCACTCCCGAGGCAAGCACGATCTTCACTATCGGAGCCATAAGGCCCCACATCACGTTGGCACCCAGCATGGCCAGATGCCCCTTAACCTTAAAATCACTCATAAATATCTTTCTCACGCTTGGCCGGACAATATGCATCCGGATAGTCGGACTGTAGGGGAAACACGGCGCAAAATTACAAAAAAATATCTTCGCACCGGCACATAACGGGGCGCGGCGATTCAGCCGAGCTTGAACACGAGGCGCTGAACCCCCTCGGCCCATCGGCTGCTGGTGATGCGGAAGTGACCTATCTCGCCCGTGTGCCCCACATGAGTTCCGGCGCAGAGACACTGGTCGTAGCGCCCTATATGGACTACCCTCAGAGTGTCGGAGGCCCCCTCTGGCAAACGGCTCATGTCGAAGCGGTCCATAGCCTCGGCCTGCGTGATATACTCTTCTGTCACCTCCACATCCTCGGCGATGATGCCATTGATATAGTCTTCGAGCGACAGGATCTCCCCGTCGGTCAGGGGCTCGGGCAAGTGATAGTCGAGCTTCGACTTCTTGCGCTCTATATGGGCCGAGAAGGCACGCCCATGGCCGTAACGACGGGCCATCTCGCCATTGAGCAGATGCTCGGCAGTGTGCATCGGAGGATGCTCTTGCTTGTTATGTTCGTTTAATATAGGATTGTCCATACATTATCGTTTCTAAGAATATTGGCAAATATCATTGCATGAGCACACGGCGCATGTCGCCGACAAGCAGTGGATTTGAGACGAGGACAGAGTGATTGCGATCGGTGCGTATCGACTCCACCACCGCTCCCGCTTCTTTGGCGATAAGCTCTCCTGCAGCCACATCCCATCGGTTTAGGTTAAGTTCCCAGTATGCATCAAAAAAGCCGGCGGCCGTGTAGCATAGATCTATGGCAGCCGATCCCATCCGCCTGACGCCACGCACGCACATTGCCACGCGGCTTATCTCTGCGAGGTTGTTGTCGGGATTGTCTTTGCGGTCGTAAGGCATACCGGTGGCCACTACAGCCTTCGACATCTCCGCCTTGTCGGAGCAGTGGATGGGATGGCCGTTGAGCCACGCACCGACACCCTTCACGGCGTGGAAACATTCATTAAGATACGGGGCATACACCACTCCAATCACCGGCTCATGGTTATGCTCCAGAGCTATCGACACACAAAATGCCGGCAGCCCCATCGAAAAATTTGTGGTGCCGTCGAGTGGATCCACCACCCATCGCCATGGACGGTCGTCGTGTTCCCGGCCCGACTCCTCTGATATGATTCCGTGATCGGGAAATACCCTGCGTATATGTGCGAGCACCGCGGCCTCAGCCTCCTTATCGGCAATGGTTACCACATCACTGTCGTTGAGCTTGGTCGCTTGGATCAACCCCTTCCGACGAAAGTAGTTCATATGTATGCGACCAGCCTCGAGAGCCATATCAAAAGCTGAATCAAGCAAATGGTGATACCCCTGAGGGATCTCCTCGCGATTATATCCAAAAGTCATAAGGGTAATAAATATGTTGGTCAACGGGATCTACTCCCAGCTTGCTGCAAAGATACAGCTTTATCTTTATCCGGGCAAATGCCATAGCCACCCCCTGCCCCGGCTTGATGCCATGACGGCCTCATCAAGGTCATCTCATCAGTGACAAATGCGCCAGCATATTCCTAAGCCGGCTGGTTGGTCGGTTTCGGCGGCACGCTTGCGGGGAGTAAGTGGATACATACAGTGAGCCACATCGCAATAATTTGATTCTTTCTTGATGCACTGTGCAACAATGCCATCGTCCTCAAAGGACAGCATTTGCAGTTTTGCCATAGTCTTCTTTATCTTCCGAAGAAGTCGCGGAATTTTTGTTGTTTAGCGCGTTTTCGGCGGCGCGGTTATTGTGCGAGGCAGCGCGTTTGAAATAATCGTATGCCTTGCGCAAATCGACTTCAACGCCAAGCCCTTTCATATACATATTGCCGATTTCATACTCTGCCACATCCGCGAAAGAATCCTTTTTCAATCTCTTATCGCCGGCACCTGCTGATACAATGTCATAGCCGCCGCGTAATCCCTTTCGCATCCTGCACCGCGTTTGTAGCATTCAGCCAATTTCAATTTGGCATAAGTGTCGCCGCTATCGGATGCTTTTTGGAACCACTCAAACGCCATGTCGAAATTACGTTCCACGCCTTCGCCATTGAGATATGCGTTTGCCACATTAGTAATATGCATCGGTATGGCCCATCTCTGCGGCCTTCATATAACAATCGAGGCTTTTTCTTCGTTTCCTTCTCTGCGGTATGTTTGTGCTAAATCGACGTATGAAGCACCATCCTTCTTCTCTGTGGAAAGCTCTTCATATAGCCGAGTAGCCTCATCCATACGATCCGGCAGATAGCTGACAATTTCGACCGGCACGCCCAAGTCGTAAGACAGGGTGTCGGCAAGATTTTTCTTATCCTTGGCAGTGCCATGTTCGGCTTTTGCCCTCAATA
>PDYJ01001628.1_pt1 | contig 13739 bp, 16 predicted proteins | sample 1430841 | NCBI WGS metagenome assembly PDYJ01 (sample SAMN07237672, study PRJNA390542) | Gut metagenome, whole genome shotgun sequencing project. | isolation source: fecal pellets | host: Mus musculus | place: USA: New York, NY | collected 2016-10 | reverse complement strand
ACCCACCGCGCCGCTCACCTTTCAGCAGGCCGTTCAGAAAGTGTTGAAAAACAACTATGCCAACTTCAATGGCCGCGCAAGCCGCGCCGAGTTCTGGTGGTTTATCCTGTTTACCTTTGCCGTGGGAGCGGTGTGCGCTCTGCTCTATGCCATCACCGACTGGACCTTCTTCTCTCTCGTAGGCAGTCTGTTTAATCTGGCCGTGATAGTGCCCACTCTCGCAGTGAGCTGGCGCCGACTCCACGATACCGGCCGCGCCGGAGGATGGTGGTTTATCAACTTCGTTCCCGTAGCCGGTGCCGTCATCTTCATCATATGGTGTGCACAGCAGGGCGAGAGCGGTCCCAACCGCTTCGGCGTGCCTCCCGTGGCATGAGTCGCCGATGCTCCTGCGAGTCCTGAAACCGACCTCTCATACAAATGCCCGTGGCGCTTGCGCCCCGGGCATTTGCACGTTTGCGGATAAAGCGCTAACTTTGCATCCATTATGATCAAGCATATTCTTATCAGCCTCATAGCCATGGCGGCAGCTGTGGCGCCCGCAATGGCGGGAATCGACGATCTGCCGGTGACCACTGTCGGCGGCCGCTCATATCATTACTATGATGTGGAGCCCAAGCAGACCATCTACTCGATATGCCGCGACCTCGGCATAAGCAAGGCGCAGCTCCTCGAAGCCAACCCCGAAGTGGCCGAAAAGGGGGTGAAAGCCTATCAGCGCCTGCTCTTTCCGGTGGCCGGTTCCACGCCCGACATCCATGTGGTGGGTGAGCGTGAGACCATCTACGGCATCGCGAGCCGCTACGGCTTGACCCCGTCGCAGCTCGATGCGTGGAATCCGGGCATACGCGACGGCATCCGCAAGGGCGACCGCCTCATAGTGAGCGACCCCTCGGCCAATGGGGGAGCGGTATCTGAGGTTGCTACGTCGGCTCCGCAGCAGAGCTCAGGCGCGGCGCCGGTGGAGTATGTGGTGAAAGATAAGGAGACCTTCTACTCCATAGCCCATAGCCACGGCATCTCCGTAGGCGATCTGGAGGCAGCCAATCCTGAGGTGACACTCCTTCGCCCCGGCATGAAGCTGGTGATCCCTGCGGCGGGCAGCGCTGCCTCCGCTCCTGCAGCGACCCCATCAAATGTGGTGACCCTCCCCACTCCGTCGCGCCCCGAGATGCCCACGATGCAGCCGTCCAATCCCCCGGTTGCGGTCGAGGCTCCGGCAGAAGTAGCCGAGGCATCGGCGGTCAACATAGCCGTGGTGCTCCCGTTTATGCTCAACGATAGCGAGCGCAATCGCCGCGCCGATCTCATCACAGAATTTTACAAAGGCTTCCTGCTGGCAGTCGACTCACTGCGCCACAGCGACAAACCGATCCACATACAGACCTACGACACCGAGGGCGACGCCGCCACCCTGCGCTCCATCATGGCTCGCCCGGAGCTGGCAGAGGCACAGGTGATCATAGCGCCCGACAATGCGGCCCATCTTGAAAGCCTCGCCGCCTATGGCGCCGACCATGGCATCGACGTGCTCAACCTCTTTGTGGTGGCCGACGGGAGCTATGTCCGCACCCCCCACCTCTATCAGGCCACCATCCCCCACGACGCCATGTACAGCTCGGCCATCGAGGCCATGACCCGCCACTTTGCCGAGGGGTATAAGCCGGTGATATTGTCGGCAACCGAGGGATCGGCCGACAAGCAGCCGTTTGTCGATCAGCTCACATCAGCTCTTCGCCGGGCCGGTATCGACTATGCCACCATCGACTACAACGGCATCCTCGGCCTCGACGATCTCGCGTCGCTCGACCGCGACGGCCGCTATGCCTTTATCCCCACCAGCTCGCGTCAGGCCGATCTCAACCGGGTGCTCCCGGCGCTGATAGAGCTCAAGGGGGCCATGAGCGGCTACGACCCTGTGAGGCTCTACGGCTATCCCGAGTGGACCACCTTCCGCGGCGAGACCCTCACCAATATGCACACGGTCAACACCTATGTCTACTCGCGCTTCTTCACCAGCCCCGAAGATCCCTGGGCCAAGCGGGTGGAAGATGCCTATGAGCGCTGGTATGGTCAGCCCATGGCCGCTGCAGTGCCCCGTCAGGGCCTTCTGGGCTTCGACACCGGCATGTTTCTCATCCCGGCCCTCGCCAAGGAGGGCTCGATAGCCGACGCTCCGGTCTATCACGGCGTGCAAAACGCATTCCGCTTCATCCGCCCCGCCGGAGTGAGCGGTCAGGTCAACGACGACCTCTACTTTGTCAACTTCCGTCCGTCGGGCCTCACCGACCGCATCAGCCTCTGATGATGAACCATCTCCGATCTCTCTTAGCCGTGGTGGCGATCCTTGCCACCTGGCTCGCAGCAAGCGCCCAGCGCGAATATGACCCCCACTTCTGGTTGGGGGCGCGCGCCGGCATGACACTAAGCCGCATGGAGTTCTCGCCCCTGTCGACCAGTCGATGCTCCCGGGCAAGACGGTGGCTTTCACCGCCCGTTATATCGAGGAGAAGATCTTCGGCCTGATAGGGGAGCTGGTGGTGACGCAGCGCGGTTGGCGCGAGGATTTCGGCGACGACTACCGCGATCAGTTCCACTACGACCGCACCCTGACCTATATCGAGCTACCGGTGATGACCCATATCTTTTTCGGATCCCGCAAGGTGAAGGGCTTCTTCAATGCCGGCCCCTCGATAGCCTTCATGATAGGCGACAAGATCAAGGCCGATTTTGACTATACCGATCCCGAGAATGTAAAAGGATTTCCCTACCGCTACCGCCGCACCGAGCAGCTGTCGATGGATATCAACAGCCGCTTCGACTATGGCATTCAGGCCGGTGCGGGAGTGGAGATGTTTTTCGGGCGCCACTCGGTTTATCTCGAAGGACGCTATTACTACGGCCTCGGCTCAATATTTCCCTCCCATAAGAGCGACACCTTCACAGCCTCGCGCGGCACCTCCATCATAGTGTCGCTCGGCTACTATTTCCGCGTCAAGTGATGGAGCGGGAGCCTCTTTTTGTCCTGCGTTCGCGCTCGCTGCGCTACACCGGGGTGGAGATCACTCCCGGCGAGCCGGAAGTGGTGATACCCCGCGGCGTGACCGTAGTTACAGGCCCCAACGGCGCGGGCAAATCGACCCTCGCGCGCATCATAGAGCGTGGGCGTAACTTCCTCACCAACAAGATAGACTGCACCATAGCCTCGCCTCGGGTGACGGTGATGGAGTTTGGCGACATCCACTCCCTCTCGGGCTTCAAGGCGGGCTACTACCAGCAGCGCTACAAGGCCACGATGAACGACGAAGTACCGTCGGTAGGGGAGTTGCTGGCATCCCGCACCGGCTCCGGACGCTGGCGCCGCCTTGTGGCGCTCTTCGGGCTCGGCGGAGTTGAGGAGAAAAAGGTCAACTTCCTGTCGTCGGGCGAGCTGCGCAAGCTCCTTGTGGCCAATGCGCTCGTGGATGCTCCCGATCTGCTTGTGCTCGACAATCCGTATATCGGGCTCGACCCTGCAGGGCGCGCCGCTGTTGACAGCGCACTGGCTGTCCTCGCTGCCGAGGGCACAACGAGCCTCATGCTCCTGCTTCCCGATCCCGACGACATACCCTGTTATGCCGACTGCGTGCTGGTGATGGACCGCTGCCATCTGTTGCCTGCCGGCACCGATCCGGCACCTCTTTTCAATTTCAGTCTCGACACCACAAAGTTGCCGGAGCCCGCCGAAGGCCCCCATGAGGGGCGCAGCGAGGTGTTTTCTTTTGCCGACTGCCCCGTCACCTCTGCCGACAGGTTGCTTATCCCGTCGGTGACATGGACCGTGTGTCAAGGGGAGCAATGGGCGCTCACCGGCCCAAACGGCTCGGGCAAGTCGACCCTTCTGAGCCTAATCCATGCCGACAATCCTCAGGCCTATGCGCGCCCCGTGAGGATATTCGGCAAGCGGCGCGGCACCGGCGAGTCGATCTGGGACATAAAGAAGCGCATAGGATATATCTCGCCCGAGATGCACCTTTACTTCAACGGCGCCCACAACCGGGTGGCCGACATAGTGGCGCAGGGTCTCAACGACACAGTGGGGATGTTTCGCCGCATCAGCGGCGAGCAGGCCGGACTGGCGGCCCGATGGCTTGAAATCTTCGGCCTCACGGCCATAGCAGACCGCCGCCTCAACACCCTCTCGGCCGGGGAGCAACGCATGGCGCTCCTCGCGCGTACTCTGATCAAAAATCCGCAGTTGCTCATACTCGACGAACCTCTCCACGGGCTCGACAGCGCCCGCAAGCGCGGTGCGATAGCCGCCGTCGACACCTTGTGTCGCCGCGACCGCTCGGCTCTTGTGTTTGTGACCCACAACCCCACGGAGCTTCCGCCGTGTGTCGACCGCACCTACAGTCTTGCCGGGCCCTCTATCTGATGGCCTTTATCATCTCGGCGAGCTCGGCGCGCACCACCCTCAGGCGCATCAGAGCCCTCGAACCCCGCTCGACCCCTTGGGGTTGCTCCGCAGCTGCTCCTCGGCAGCATCGAGCCTCATTCCCTTGTCGCGCACCAGATAGCATATCATGGCCACCTTGTCGATGTCGGCGGGGGTGTAGAGCCGCTGTCCCGACGTTGTTCGCCGCGGCTTGATAATGGTAAACTGCTTCTCCCAAAACCGGAGAGTAGTAACCGGGATGCCGAGAATCTCGGCCACCTCGCGTATACGGTAATAATTCTTCTCTAAGCGTTGCATCATGGGCAATTAGATTGCAAAATTAGAGAAAAAAAAGTTAATTTTGCACCTTGATTTGCTCCCCTTATAGCGGAGCACCATATCCACACGCAAATAATAGATCAAACAGATATGCTGACAGCCAAGCAGATACGCGAATCATTCAAGGATTTTTTCGCTCAGAAAGGCCATAAAATCGTACCCTCGGCCCCTATGGTGGTCAAGGACGACCCGACGCTGATGTTTACCAACGCCGGCATGAACCAGTTTAAAGACATCATACTCGGAAATGCACCGGCGCGTTATCCCCGCGTGGCCGACTCGCAGAAGTGTCTGCGCGTAAGCGGCAAGCACAACGACCTCGAGGAGGTGGGTATGGACACCTACCATCACACCATGTTTGAGATGCTCGGCAACTGGAGCTTCGGCGACTACTTCAAGGCCGAGGCCATCGACTGGGCATGGGAATATCTGGTGGATGTGCTCGGCCTCGATCCCGACCGCCTCTATGCCACCGTATTCGAGGGCTCGCCCGAAGAGGGCCTGAGCCGCGACGATGAGGCCGCCGGATATTGGGAGAAGCACCTTCCTGCCAGCCATATCATCAATGGCAACAAGCACGACAACTTCTGGGAGATGGGCGACACCGGCCCCTGCGGTCCCTGCTCCGAAATCCATATCGACCTGCGCTCCGACGCCGAGCGTGCCGCCAAGCCGGGCGCCGAGCTCGTCAACCACGACCATCCGCAGGTGATCGAGATCTGGAATCTCGTGTTCATGCAGTATAACCGCCGCGCCGATGGCAGCCTTGAGCCCCTTCCCGCCAAGGTGATCGACACAGGTATGGGCTTCGAGCGTCTATGCATGGCACTCCAGGGCAAGACCTCCAACTACGACACCGACGTGTTCACCCCCCTTATCGGCCGTATAGCCGAGCTCGCCGGCAAGCGCTACGGCGACGACGCCAAGGTCGACATAGCCATGCGTGTGGTGGCCGACCATGTGCGCACCATCGCCTTCTCCATCGCCGACTCGCAGCTCCCCTCCAACGCCAAGGCCGGCTATGTGATACGCCGCATCCTCCGCCGCGCAGTGCGCTATGCCTACACCTTCCTCGATCAGAAGCAGGCATTCCTCTACCGCATAGTCGACACCCTGATCGACTCGATGGGAGAGGCTTATCCCGAGATTGCCGCCCAGCGCGATCTGATCATCAAGGTGATCAAAGAGGAGGAAGACGCATTCCTCCGCACCCTCGACAATGGTATCCGCCTGCTCGATGCCGCAATCGCAGCAGCCCGCCGCGACGGCAAGACCGAGATCTCGGGCAAAGAAGCCTTTACCCTCTACGACACATATGGCTTCCCCCTCGACCTCACCGAGCTTATCCTCAAAGAGGCCGGCATGACACTCGACCATGCAGGATTTGATGCCGAGATGGCCGCCCAGAAGGAGCGCGCCCGCAATGCCGCTGCCACTGAGGCCACCGACTGGGTGGTTGTGCGCGAAGGCGAGCCCGAGTTTGTGGGCTACGACTCCACTTCGGCTCCCACCCAGATACTCCGCTACCGCAAGGTGAAGCAGAAGAAACAGGAGTTTTATCAGATAGTGCTCTCGGTGAGCCCCTTCTATGCCGAGATGGGCGGTCAGGTTGGCGACCGCGGCACACTGAGCAACGACGACGAGACCATCGAAATCTACGACACCAAGCGCGAGAACGGCCTCCCCGTGCATCTGTCGCTCACCCTTCCCGCCGATCCCTCGGCCACCTTCACCGCCGCTATTGACGAAGAGGCCCGTCGCCGTACATCGGCCAACCACACCGCCACCCACCTCCTCCATGAAGCCCTCCGTGAGGTGCTCGGCCAGCATGTTGAGCAGAAAGGCTCGTTTGTGACTCCCGACCTGCTGCGCTTCGACTTCAGCCACTTCCAGAAAGTGACCCCCGAGGAGCTGCGCCGCGTGGAGCATCTGGCCAACCGCAACGTGCGTCGCGCCATAGCCCGCGACGAGCGCCGCAATGTGCCTATCGCCGAGGCCCAGGCCATGGGCGCCATGGCTCTCTTCGGCGAGAAGTATGGCGAGGAGGTGCGTGTGATCCGCTACGGCTCGTCGGTTGAACTCTGCGGCGGCACACATGTCGACAACACCGGCAACATCGGCATGATCCGCATCATGTCGGAAAGCTCCATCGCCGCCGGTATACGCCGCATCGAGGCCATCACCGGCCCCGCAGTGGAGGATGCTCTCGACAAGATGACCGACACCCTGCGCGAAGTGGGCGGAATGCTCGCGGAAGCAACGATATTGCCGCCGCCGTTCACCGTGCCATCGACGAGAATGCCGAGCTTCGCGCTCAGGTCGAGGAGTATTTCCGCGAGAAGATAGCCGCCAACGCAAGGAGATGATTGCCCGCGCCACCACTTCGGGTCAAGGCATCAAAGTGGTTGCCATGCGCGGCGTCAATCTGCCCGATGCCGTGAAAGCCACCGCCTTTGCCGTAAGAGCGGCCTCGCCCGACAACACAGCATTCATAGCCGCCACCACCGATGTGGCCGGCAAGCCCCTACTGACCGTGATGCTCACTGACGACATCACCGCCCATGGCCTCTCGGCCGCCAACATAGTCAGGTCGGCAGCCAAAGCCATCAAGGGTGGCGGCGGCGGTCAGCCCGGCTTCGCCCAGGCGGGCGGCAAGGATGCCGACGGCATCTCGGCTGCCTTCGATCTTCTCCGTGCCGCTCTCGACTGAGCGGCGCGGGGCCCCTCTCCCTCTCTCCCGGCTCCGTATAATTACGCTATCTCACAATCAACACTTTAATTTATGAGAAAAATCTACCTCTCACTCACATTAGCCGCTGCAGCCACCGGCATCATGCCCGCTGCTGCTCAGCAGCTCCCCAACGCCGATTTTGCCAAGTGGGTCGATTGCATCCCCTGGACCTCAAACGGCAATGAGAAAGCTCAGGGCACTACTCCCGACGACTGGACTATCTCCAACGTGATTGGCATTGGCGGCCTCGGCGCCACCTCTACCGGCGAGAAGGCCGAAGGCATCGACGGCGGCAATGCCGTGATGGTGAAAAACTCACCCAACTCGCTGCTCAATACCCAGACCGTGCCCGGCTACTTCACCCTCGGCACCACATGGTCGACCTCGGTGATGGGCGCCCAAAATGATGGCGGCACATTTGGCGGCATTGAACTCGCCACCCGCCCCGACGGCGTTCACTTCGCTTTCAAGCGCAGTGTGGCCGAAGGATCGGAGCAGACTGCCACCGTGGTGGCCTATCTCTGGAAAGGTACCTTCACCCAGGCTGGTGTGCCCGGCAATATCATCATGGCAGGCGAGCCCGTCGCTGTGGATATGGTCAACCGCGACCGCAACATCCTCGGCATGGAAACCGCCAAGGGTGGCGAAGTGACCAAGAGCGAGGGCGCTGCCTCGTGGCCAAGGTTGTGCGCCCAATAGCCGAAGTGGCCGATGAGTGGACCAACCTCACAGTGCCCTTTGAATATGAGAGCGAAGAAGCTCCCGAGATGCTCAACATCATCTTTGCCGCCAACGATTATTTCGATGCCGCCAAGATAGATCAGGGCAACACTCTCACCGTGGCCGAGCCCAAGCTCGTGTATTGGTCGAAGCTCTCGGCCATTGAGATCGGCGGCGAAGCCCTCGCCGGATTCGACGATGCCGTCTACACCTACCATGTTGCCGAACTTCCCGCTCTCGACGAAGTGAAATACACGGTGCTCGGCGCTGCTGCCGAGGCCACTGCCGAGGAGGTTGACGGCGAGATCGTGATAACCGTGACCAACCTCGACGGCACCGACGAGGAGGGCCTCGCCGAGCATATCTACACCATCACCACCCGCGAGGCTGAGCCCGCAGGTGAAGGCGTTGAATATACAGGCAAGCTCACCGTAGCTCTCGCAGGCAACGAAATCACTTCTGAAGGAGGCGAAGATGCAACCATCCTCATCATCCCACCGCCGACGACAAAGCCACCGTGCTTCTCCCCAATCTCTCGCTCGGCGATATGGGCGATCTCGGTGAGATCAAGGTTGAGAATGTAGCCACCACCACCTCGGCCGACGGCACCACCACTTATGCCGCCACCGTCAAGGACTTCCCCGTCATGGGCGGCGCTATCACCGCCGAGACTGTTGAGGTGAGCGGCACCACCGCCAATGGCACCGCCAACCTCACCATCAATGTGACATGGAACGGCCTTCCCATCGTGTGCACATTCCGCGGCGATGTATCGGCAGGAATCTCGGGCGTAGGCGCCGACAACAGCAATGCCCCGGTTGAATACTACGACCTCCGCGCGTGCGTGTTGCCGATCCCTCGGCCCCCGGCTTCTATATCCGCCGTCAGGGCTCGGAAGTGAGCAAGATTATCGTTCGCTGACAGCGATTATCACACAGCACAAGCAGCCCCGGGCCCCAAAGGCTCCGGGGCTGTCTGTTTGTTGCGGCATCGCTCATCCGTCTGAACCATCGTGCGGATATATGCTTTATTATATCAAATGCCCAATGATATGATCAATCAGACAATATACTCGAGATTCAAAGAAGTGGCTGACTCACAACCTGCGGCCCCCGCCATAATCGAGGATGACCACATGCTCACATATGCCGAACTTGATGATTTATGCCCGATATGATGAAATATTACGATCAACCTCTTTCCAACCCCATCAGCCATGACGCATGACATAGATTTTGGTCACCATGGCATCCGCTGCCGGTGTTGCAACTGCGCGGAGGGTTACGACGCCTACCCGGCGCGTAGCGCCCAAAGCCCCCATAGGGGCGCACCTTGAGGTTAGCCCCACTCAAAGGCGCGCGTAGTCGCCGCAGAGTGGGGTCAAGCAGACGAAGAAATAATGCTCAGCGTCAGCCGAGCTCCTTGGCGACCTGAGGTGTCGCGCTTTGGTGCTCGGCTGACGCTGAGCGTTTTATAAAAGCCTTCCCAACCTCGGGCTGCGGCGGCTAACGCACGCTCTTGCCCGAGGCTATCATCAAGGAGCGCCGCTGCAGCGGCTTGGCGGCTACGCGCGCTCATCATCGTTGCGGCCATTGTCGCCTGGAGGATGCTTCGTGGAGAGTCTCTGAAAGCCGTATAGTCGCAGTTGTTTAACTAATTGAGCGGTGAGGCCTTTGCGCACATTGACATCGTGCGTTGTTCACAACTCCAACGGGCTATCGTGGCAGGGGGAAGGCTCTGTCAGGTGTAGGGAATGAGCTTCACCAGCTGCGCGGTTGAGGTGGCACGGGCTATGGCGGTGGCTATCCGACGCCTATCTTCGGCTTTAGCCGATGTCCCACGCAGAGTGAATGGGGCAGTGTCGAGCGCTATGACATGATTGGCCGTGCGGTCACGGAAGGTATGGACGGTGCCCACCGTCACCCCATCGGGAAGAGTGGCTGTGAGGTCGGCCTGCCGCAGCGCGTAGTGTCGCCACCGCTCCCTGTCGTGAGGTGGAACGGGGGAATCGACCGCTACCAGACGAGCCGACAACACAGTGTGGGCGATGTCCCGGGAGGAGAGGATGGCGGCGGCTTCGGCGACCTCGGCGTTGGTGCGGGTGAGTAGTGCAACGCTCCACCATTTTTCAGTGCCTCTGTGGCCGCATCTACTGCCAGCTCCACTACATGGTTACTTTCGGACGTGACAATAGGTTCAGCCACCACCGGCGCGGGCCGATGGCGGAGCCTCAGCCTCGCCACCCGGGTGCCGGAGCGGGCGCGCAGGAGCGCGAGGGTGTCGCTCCCGGCGCCGGCAAAGCCGAATATGGCCTGGGCAGGGTCGGCGAAATAAACCACCCGACACCCGTCGGGATGAGCCAGCCGGTCGAGCAGCCGCAGCAGAGTAGGGGAGAGGTTTTGGGTGTCGTCGATCAAAATGTCGGTATATAGAGGCAGGTCGGGGGTCGGGACCGAGGCGAGATGGTCGAGCAGGAGTGGAAGCAGCTCTTCGTCGGCGCAGAGCAGATGTACGGGGAGGAGGGAGCAGATCAACGCCCGCGCCGATCCAACAAAACAACTATGTTTCCCGGCGCACCGATATTAGAGGCCATTATTGCTGTGGCCTCACGCTCCGAAGTGGTGATCACCAGAAGTCTTCGTCGCGGGTTTTTGGCTATCGCCGCAGCCTCGGCTTTAAGCAATAAGCTCTTGCCGGTGCCGGCTCCCCCTGTCACCATGCGGTAGCTCACTGTAGTCTCAGCGCACGGCGAGGAGATGCCTCCGCTGGGATGGGCAGGTGGAGGGGGCAGGCACTTCGCGCGCACTCCCGACACGAGCCTGCGGAGCAGCTTCTTGATATGGCTGATGATTGCGGCTTTGAGGAGTCGTGGCATATTGAAGGGTGATTGACTGCTGCAAAAGTACATAAAAATCTTGGGATTTTTACACCGGCAGAATAAAAAGGTCAAGGCCGCCGCAACTTATCTGCCTTTAGATACCGTGCTCTTGGCACATTTTTAGTAAATTGAGGGCGATAACCTAAATACCTCATTTCTATGGACAGACAAAAGACTGTGGCAGGCCTTGACGTCCACAAAGATAGCATTTATCTTTGTGTTATGGGACATGACGAGGCCATTATTTTCCAAAAAACGTATGGAACCCTTACTCCCGACCTGCGTCAGATGTGCGCCGATATGGTTTCCCATGGTGTGACCGAGGCGGCAATGGAGAGCACGGCTACCTATTGGGTGCCGGTGTGGAACGCGCTGTGTGACAGCATGTCGCTCAAACTGGTAAATCCTTTTTTCATCAAGCAACTTCCGGGTCGCAAGAGCGACGTGAAGGATGCACAATGGATAGCTGAGTGCCTGCTGAAAAATCTTATCAAGGGCAGTTTTGTGCCGGATTCCGTGGTGCAGGATATGCGCAAGTACAACCGCCGTATCTTCGACCTTAACGATGACATGGTCTATAACACCAATAAACTTGATGCTGCGTTGCAGCGATGCGGTTTTCGGCTGAGCAACTATGTGACTCATGTAAAGGGCAAAAGCTATCAAAGCTGCATTTCCGCCATAATCAGCGGAATTACCGACCCGTTTGAGTTGGCAAAACTCGTTCACGGCAGAACCATCAACAAGCATGGCAAAGACGTTGTAATGGCGGCGGTTACTGCCGATTTCCATCAAGCCGACATTGACCTTATCCGCCAATATAAGGAGATGATTGACATCATCGACCGTCAGATAAAAGAGTGCCAATCGGCATTGACCGCACTTTGCAAGGAACATTTCCCCACCCAGTACGAAAGGCTACAGACCATCCCCGGTGTCAGGGAACGCGCAGCTACAGCTATAATTGCGGAGACCGGAGCTGATATGAGCCATTTCCATAAATCCACAAACCTTGTGGGCTGGTGCGGACTCAGACCTCGCAACGACGAGAGCAACCGTAAAATCAAGAGCAACAAAATCACCCACGGCAACAAGTTCCTCCGAAAGATATTGATTGAAATTGCCTGGACAGCATCGAGAACACGCAACTGCTTCTTCTCCAACTTCTCATATGTGCAATGCACCGTCAAGCGTAAGACGAAAATGAAAGTACAGGTGGCAATCGCCCGTAAAATACTTGTTGCCGTATGGCATATGTTCTCAAACGATGAAAACTTCTTTGATGTCTATCTCAAGCGGCTTGAAAAGGAAGCCGAGGACAGCGACTTCTTCAAGAATCCATTCAATAGATTGAATTGTCCATGGTCAACTAAGATCATTCACAATATACCTTTGCCGACAACATAAGTAACTTTGTGGTGCCGCATGAGCCCGTCTCGCAAAATTATTGCATCGGCAAGGGAGTTGGTCACCGGCATAGGTTTTCAAGCCTGAAGAGGAAATTAACAAACTTATAACGCAATCTATGGCTACGTGCTATGGATTAGGACATTATGCGCCCTTTTATTGAATGGATCTTCGAATCGCCTAATGGAAAGCAGACAGATAAGTTGGGTGACCTTTACTTTTTAGAGGAAAGTTACACTTTTTAAAGAAAAAACAGAGGCCGGAGTGAAAAACTAACCAAATTAGTTGCAACGAATAAAATTAGTTTGTACATTTGCGACATACAAATGAATTAATCCTCCAGCCATGTTGAAGCTAACAACCCGCGAAGATCAGATAATGAAACTTTTCTGGCAAGAAGGCCCGATGACCATAAGGCGTCTGGTGACCTTTTTCCCTGAACCGCGCCCCCATGTCAACACCGTTTCGACCCTCGTGCGTATCCTTGAGGAGAAGGGATGCGTGGCTCACCGGGGAGTAGGGAAGGGCTACGAGTACTATGCCATAGTGACGCCGGCCGATGTGGGGCGATCGAGTGTGTGTGGTGCCATAGCGAGATATTTCAACAACTCCTTTCTCGGCATGGTGTCGAGTCTGATAAAAGACGAGGAGGTTAGTGTCGATGAGCTGCGCCATCTTCTCGACGAGATAGAGAAAAATAAGGATAATAACCCGACATCAACCTCAAAGTCATGATAGCCCGACTCTTTGCCTATTCGCTCGCGGTGAGCATCATGCTCATACCGCTTTATCTCACGGTGAAGTGGGTCATGGAGGCCTTACCTTCCATCGTCTGACCCGGCTGATGCTTACGGGATCGATCGTGGCGTCGCTTCTGCTTCCCTTTGCAGCGGGGATGATTGATGGACTGTTGGTTCACGGAGGATCGGGAGTCACAGCAGAGGCTGGGTTGCCTCAGATAGGGGGTATCGCCGCCGGGCCGGTAGAGTCAGGGAGCTCATGGATACGCATTGCGGTGTGGATCTATGCCGCGGGGCTCATGGTGTTTGCAGCAAGGGAGATGGCCGGTCTTGTGAGCCTTGCCTCGATCATCCGCTCGGCCCACGCGCTGGGGCCGCTGGGGTCGCTGGATCGTGGTGGTCAATGAGGGCCTGAGCGATTGAGCCCATTCAGCTTCGGGCGCTACATAGTGGTCGACGCCGCCGATCTTCCCGGTCTGGAGCGCACGGTGATGGTGCATGAGAGCG
>PDYJ01000043.1_pt1 | contig 13758 bp, 12 predicted proteins | sample 1430841 | NCBI WGS metagenome assembly PDYJ01 (sample SAMN07237672, study PRJNA390542) | Gut metagenome, whole genome shotgun sequencing project. | isolation source: fecal pellets | host: Mus musculus | place: USA: New York, NY | collected 2016-10 | reverse complement strand
TCGGGGTGGAGCAGTGGTAGCTCGTTGGGCTCATAACCCAAAGGTCGTAGGTTCGAGTCCTGCCCCCGCCACCAATTAATCGCCGAAGGCCTATGCCCTCGGCGATTCTCATTTTTTCCCCCTCGGCCAACAGGCCACACCGCGGCGCCTACGCCTCCCCCGCAGTGCTGCCTCCTCCGGGGCAGCCGCAGAATAAGGTCGGCATCGTTATCACAAAATAGATCAGCGTCGGCCGAGCTCCTCACGTTGAGGAGGCTCAGCCGACGCTGATATTTCTCTATTTGACGCCAAGCGCGAGGGCGCTCCACGCAGGGCTTACGTCAGATATCCTCGGGGCGCTGGTAGAAGCGCACCCAGTCGACCTCCATCTCCACCGGAAGCTCGGCCGGATCGACGGCGCCGGCCCACGGGCCGTCGAGCTGCATGCCAATGATGAGATAGAGAGGCCGGTGGAAAGGATATTGCCCCTCGAGATCGGTGTCGATGCGGGGATAGGTAAAGGTGGGTTGGTCGTTTATGAAAAAGCAGAGGCTGTCGGGGCCGAGCTCAATGGCATATGTGTTGAATTCTCCACAGTCGACCACCCGGGTGGTGTAGCGCGGCGGTATCGAATCCTGATGCAGCTCCATGGTGTAGAACGAGTGCACCGAATGATACACTATCGAGTCGTGATTGATATGCTCCATGATATTCACCTCGCCGCCGTTGGGAAACCGGATTGCAGCCGGCCCATCGGTCGAGAATGTGCTGTCGGGCAGCATCCATATCGTGGGCCACGCGCCCTGTGCGCTCCCAACCTTCGCCCTGATCTCAAGACGACCGTTATAAAACGCTTTCTTATCGGCGGTGAAGATGCCGCCGGTGAGATAGCTCGCAGTGTCGGTGGCCGGGGAGCTGTTGACAATACCGCGAAGCACCAGATTGCCGTCGACAAAGTCGACACACGAGTCGTTGGGGCTCATAAACCGACGCCAATTATATTTGCGACGGGGTATTTCCGACCACACCGTGGAGTCGAGGCCGTGGTCGAAGTTATCTTCCCACACCAGAACCCAGTCGGTATCGGATAGGGCAGCTTCGCGGCTGCCCGGGCTGCAGGAGAAGAGGGCCACCGCAGCGAGGGCGGCGGCAGGGATACCTATGAACAGTTTGCGGAGGAGTGTCATACTTACTCGAATGGTTTGGTCACATATCGGTGGCGGCTTTTCAGTCGCCCCACCACAGCCTGCCGAGGTGTCGGCGCAGGGTGGCTATATTTGCTCCGGTGATCACCACAGCAAACGCTATGGCCACACACACCGGAGGGATGAGCGACGCGCCCCCGAGGTCGAGCCCGGCCAGCGCCGGGCGCCACATCGTGCGGGCGATTATCATTATAAATATCGCAGCGAGAGCAACGGCGCCGTTGACGCCCGCCAGCAAACGCCCCAGCGGGCGCCCTACTTCGCGGGGCGAGTAGCCAAGCAGCATAAGACGCTCAAGGCGGCTGCGGCTCTTCTGGAGGATCAGATAGATGCTGAGAAAGAGGATGGCCACAGCCAACAGACTTATCACAGCCCCGATGGCGCTGACAACCCCTCCGGCAATGGCCGAGAAGCGGGCTATCCGCCCGGTGCCGGCGTCGGAGCGGTCGGCGCTGGTTTCGAGATCATGGTCGGCAAGGTAAGCATCCATGCTGTCGGTGAGCATCGGATCGGCCTCAACGATCAGGCGGCTCGGCGGTAGCGCCTCCTCGCCGGGAGCAAAGCGGCTGTTGGCCCAGTCCATGAAGCTCTGCGGCACAGCTATAGTGTTCATGCGCGACGAAAAACCGGCTATCCCTCCCGCTATCGACGCCCGGAGTCCGTCGGAGCCTGAGAGGGTAAAGGTCATCGGCACCGTCTGCATCACCTCCTCGCTCAGCTGCGGGAGGCCTTGAGGCGCGGCAAAGCCGAAGTTGTAGAGCGCCAGATATTCCTTGCTTATTATCACCGGAATAAAGGGATCCTGTGGGTCAAAGCCCCACCGGCGCGGGCGGACATCAAAAAATTCGTCGGGAATCGACTCCATGAAGAGGTAGCTCGACATGCCGCGCGCCCGAGATCGACCGAGGCATTGACCGTAAAACGCGAGGGGGTAAACTCTCCCACCCTGCGTGCCCACGGCTGGGCCTTGATGTCGGCTATCTCGGCGGGTGTGAACGAGGCGGGTGTGAGCCCTATCCCCTCCACTTCCTTGCTTATCACCTCAAATGAGGATGAAAAGAATGGATCGGCCGCCTCCGAGGCGCCAGCAGTAGTTGTGGCGTCGGTATAAAACATCAGGGCGGTGACTATGATTGCCAGGCCTACCATATTGGCAACGGCATAGCCCGCGAGCTGCCACACCGATATGTTGCGGCGCAGAAGCTGCCACACCGGAGCCGTGTCGACGGCGCCGGTGGCTGAATGCCGAGGGGTTGTGCTGGAGTTTTTAATCATAGCCTTATGGTGGTGAGGGTGTCAAGGAGCAGGTTGTGTCCCACGGTGGTAGTGATGATTCCGGCCCCGTGCGCGCGGGCCTCCTCGTCAAAGAGGGCGCCCACCTCGCGGTTGTGGCGCGCGTCGAGATGGCTCACCGGCTCGTCGAGCAACAGGAAGTCAAACGGCTGACACACTGCTCTTATGGCCGCCACCCGCTGTTGCTGCCCTATCGAGAGGCGTCCGGCAGGCTCATAGGCCTTGTCGGCTATACCGAGGCGATCGAGCATCTCCGCTATCTGCGCCCGGCTCTTGCAGCCGGTAAGATTGTTTTTGAGACAGATATTTTCCATCACAGTGAGCTCGCCGAAGAGGCGCATCTCCTGCGGCAGGAGCGCCAGCGACCGGCGCCGCAGTCCACACCAACCGTCGACCGTCAGAGTCCGGGCGTCGGTGCTGTCAAAGAGTATCGTGCCCGAGTAGTCGCGCCGACTCCCGTAGATGAAAGCAAGGAGGCTGCTCTTGCCCCCGCCGCTCTCGGCCTCGATGCTCACCCTGCACCCGCGGTCGAAGGTCACCGACCGGCTGAGCCATATCTCCGAGCGGCTTATGGCTTCGTCGGCCTGCATGCCCTCAAACACACGTGGCAGCAGATTGTGGAGTGTGATGCGTTCTGTCATTTCTTTTGCAATCCTTTTCACGGCCCACAAGGAGCCCCGACGCGACGTTGCGCCGGGGCTCCTATCCTTCTTTATGCAAGCTGTAGTGGAAGGAATGTGGTCATGTTGATGGTGTGTGGCTACTGTTTACTTGCCGAGGTGCTCGTACTGGAGGGTAAGAGTGGGCTGGTCACACACTTCAGCGGGGCCGAAATACTGGATCGGGCCGGGGAACACATAGCGGGTGTTGATCGCCCAGTCGTCGCGTTTGGCGGCAAAGCGGCGGAAGGGGGTGCCGTCGAGGCGCACGAGAGCTTTCTGTATCACGGGCTTCATCTCGCCGTGGCGACGCTCCATGTTAAACATCATGGTGATGGGTATGCCACCGGCAAGCCACTGAACCGACGGACGGGTCAGATTGCGGAGGCTCGACATGTAGCCGGTCACGCCTGCAGCGATGAGGCAGGCGGCGTTGTAGCCCAGTGCGTAGCAGTAGTCGGCGTCGAAGTTGGAGGGGGAAGCGCAGCGGCCTTCGTAGCCGAAGAAGTGGTGGAGGGCCGAGAACTTGCCCGAGTAGCTGCCTTCGGCGCGCTTCTCTTCAAGGCGGGTTGCAACCATCTCGCTGAGCAGCTTCTCAGTCTCGATGAGCGACACCTGTACATTGCCGTGGGGGTCGCGGTCGAGGGTGAGCTGACGGGCCACTCCGGCGGGGAGCGACGAATATACGCGCGAGTTGGCTTCCGAGAGGCTCTCGACAACAAAGCGGCGCTGCTCCTCGGCGCTCATGGCGGCGAAGTCGGGAGTGTGGGCAAGCAGGTCGTTGAGCTCGGCTATGAGGCTCTTCATGGCCGGGATAAACTCGATCAGACCTTCGGGATCAGCACGGTGCCGAAGTTGAGGCCGCGGCTGGCGCGCTCGGCAACGATGTCGGCGATATAGTTGATCACATCGTCGAGAGTCATGTTTTCTGCCTCTACCTCTTCCGAGATGATGCAGATGTTGGGCTGGGTCTGGAGTGCGCACTCAAGGGCGATATGCGATGCCGAGCGGCCCATGAGCTTGATGAAGTGCCAGTATTTCTTGGCCGAGAAGCAGTCGCGCTGGATATTGCCGATGAGCTCCGAGTAAACCTTGGTGGCGGTGTCGAAGCCAAATGAGGTCTCGATCACCTCGTTCTTCAGGTCGCCGTCGATGGTCTTGGGGCAGCCGATCACCTGCACGCCGGCGCCGATCGACTTGTAGTATTCGGCAGCACTGCGGCATTGGTGTTGGAGTCGTCGCCGCCTATGATTACAAGAGCGGTGATGTCGAGCTCCTTCAGGATCTCGAGACCCTTGTCAAACTGCTCTTTCTTCTCGAGCTTGGTGCGGCCCGAGCCTATGATGTCGAAGCCGCCGGTGTTGCGGTATTCGTCGATGATGTCGGCGGTGAGCTCAACATAGTCGTGGTCAACGAGGCCGCCGGGGCCCATGAGGAAGCCATACAGACGCGAGTCGCGGTTTTGCTTCTTGATGCCGTCGAAGAGGCCGCAGATCACATTGTGGCCGCCGGGGGCCTGGCCGCCCGACAGGATCACGCCCACATTTACGGGCTTGCCTACCTCGGGATTGGGGTTGCGCTCAAAGGTGAGCTCCGGAAGTCCGTAGGTGTTGGGGAAAAGGGTTTTGATCTCGTCGCGGTCGGCTACCGACTGCGTGGGGGCGCCTTCAACAGCTACAACCGGGCCGGTGAGCGACACGGGGAGCTTGGGCTGGTAGGAGGCGCGGGCTATCTGCAGAGCGCTTTTCTTCATCGTAAGATATTATGTGCGGGTTGATTTATGGCTGCAAAGGTAGGGATATTTTTCGGGCTTCGCAAATTAATTATACTCACCGTCTCACTCTACGCTCACCGACAGCTCCCCTGAGCTATCGTTGCCGTAGATCTTCACGTCGCGGGTGTGCTGGAGCTTGATATCAAATTTATTGGGGTGATAGGCCGGATAGTCGTTGTTGCGGCTGATGCGGTTGCCACGGAAGATGAGACCACGGGTCGATTTGGCATAGAGCAGCGGACACTCGAAGGTGTCGAAGTCATTATCCTCGATCACTATGCCGGGGGTGCCCGCCCCGCCGTGGAAATACTCTTTCTGCCCTTCGAGGTCATGGATCTCGGGATAGATCGAGATCACCGCCTCCGTAAACTGATAGAGGCTCGTCAGGGCGTTGACAAAGCGGTTGCGGCGTATGGTCACGTCGCGGCAGGCCCCGGTCTCATACCAGCCCATGCAGTCGCCACAGAGCAGGATCGCGGTGCCCGAGGTGTGGTCGAAGAGGTTATCCTCCACCACAACCTTGCGGGGGGTGGAGAAGAGGGTGCCGCGGGCGCGGTTGTTGCGGATGGTGTTGCCCGCGAAGGTCACCGACGGACACCACTCCATGTTCTCAAGCCCGAACTCCGAACCCTCTGCGGCTATGGCCGGGTCGACATCGGCAGTGAAGGTGATCAGAAACTCCTTGGCCCCCTTCACCTCCTGACGGTCGGCGGGAGCGATTGAGGCTATGCAGAGCCTCGGGCCGTAGACCTCCATCGTGCGGGCTGCTATCGGCTGCACCGAGTCGCCCGCCTCGCCCCACTTGAAGCCGTAGCTCTGGCCGTGCATGTAGCGGGCGCGCAGGGTGCGCGGCCCCTCCTGCCCCACCACTTTGAGATAGGTGCCGTGGACATTGATGGCGTCGTCCATCATCCCCTCATACAGGCCTCCGGTCGACGATATATGCCCCTTGCACCCCGAGAAGTGTGTGGCATCGGCCTGCGACGTGAAGTAGCGCGGATCGTCGTCGCCACGCAGACACACTCCGAAGCCCTTCAGCTCCACGCTGTCGCACAGCTGCGCCAGCAGCCCCATGCCGCGCGAGTAGTGAACCTTCACATCCTCTATCCGCGTGGCGCGGTTCTCGCTCAGGAATATACCCGGGGTGGGGCGTCCCCATCCTCTCATGGCCACCACTGTGCCCGGTTTCAGCCTCCCGTCGCGCCAGCGCGGGGCACGGTAGCGCCCATTGCCGAGCGCCACAACGCTGTCGGTCGGTATCCACAGGTCGGCGGTGTTAAACACCACATGGCGCGTGTCGGGCTCAAAGGCTATGCCGCTCCGGGGGCGGTCGGTCCACCCCTCGCCACGGGTCTCGAAGGCGGCGGTGCCGGGCGCTGTGCCCGCCTCGACCCACGGCGCCGTCGTAAACTCTATCCCGGCATCGCTGTTGGCCTCCACCGTCACCTGCGCTATGTGGGGGTTGGCGCAGTCGATCGAGAAGTTGGTGAGGCTCACATTGGCCGACCCGGTCACTGCCACCGGCAGCATCGTGCCGTGGAATATGAAGTCGGCCCCGCCGCCGTCGATGGTCACATTGTCCCAGTCGTCGATCGCTATCGCCACATGCTTCGGGTTGTCCTGATCGTGGTTTGATATATAATACTCGCGCGTGTAGCTCCCCTTTTCGTGGAGATTGTAGCGGCCAGGAAGGAAGCGGAGCGTCACCCCGGAGTCGCCATAGCGGGCCTTGATCCTGTCGAGCGCCTTGCGCAGCTTGGGGGCCATGTTTTCCTTGCGGCCGGGGCGTATGCCGTAGTCGGCCATATCCACCACCGTGTTCTCAGCCGCGAGCGTAGCGGCGAGGCTTATCAGGGTTACGGAAGCAATTGAGTGGAGTAGTCGGGTCATCATCTATGTCAGATATGGGTAAGATACTGTTGGTTGTCGGTTCATCTCACGAGGGTCTTCACGCCGTCGATGATATAAAATCCAGAAGCGGGCACTGCACCATCGGGCAGGGGGCGCCCGTCGATTGTATATATCCCCTTGGCGCCCGGAGCGGCCTCATCGGCCCCCGGAGCGGCTATCCCCGCCGTCGGGTCGTAGCCGTCGAAGAGCTGGCGCATCACCGGGGCGAAGCTGTCGCTCCCCTCCACCTGCGCCGAGCGGGTGTAGCACTGCGGCAGTCCCGCCGCGGTGTAGTCCACGCTCCCCTTCACCCACAGGTCGGTCTCGACGGGCGAGTCGGCGGGATCGGTGCTCCTCTCCTCGCTCCTGCTCTCGGTCAGCAGCCCGAACTCATCGTAGGCCGCCATCTCCATCTCCTCCTCCATATATCCCGTGGCGGGGTGGCGGGTAGTGATCAGCCGGGTATAGCTCCCGTAGCTGTCGGTATAGTCCATCTCCATCACCTCCTCCACCGGAGCGCCGTCGCTGTCGGTGCCGGTCGAGGTGGCCGTAAAGCTCCCCCGCTCTCCGTAGGTAACTGTCATGTCGAGCTCACACCCGTCGTCGTCGGTCATTATGGCACGCCGTCATCCGGTTTGATCTCGTGTAGAGGTCGGTGAGCATCAATATCTGATTGTCGCAGGCCTCAAATTTCATGCCCGTGAGCTCAACCGCATCGTCGAGCGCCACGCCGCTGTCGCCGTCGTCGGAGGCCACGAAGCTCTTCACCGCCACCGGATAGTCGCCGGTGCCGTAGCTTATCTCCAGCCACTCATATTCGAGCGGCAGATCGTCGGCATCCAGCACCCGGGGCTTGACCGCGGTGACGCGTCCGCGCTCGTCGCGGGTCACCTCCACATCGAGGGTCACTCTCCAGGCGCTCCACGAGCCGTCGGGGCGCGAGCTCCGCTCCTCTATCTTCACCGGATAGCTCGTCACAATCGGGTCGTAAGTTATATGCATCTGCTCGAGTGCGTTGTCAAAGGCGCCCACCGTCACCGTGTCGGGCAGCTCCGACTTCTCGCTCTCGTAGCCGAGACGTATGGTGTAGGCCGCGCTCCCGGTGGCCGGCGGCAAAGCCGTGGTGATAGCTGTGGCGCGGTGCTGCTCGTCGTAGGTTATCGAGGTCGAGCTCACCGTGCTCCACACCCCGGTGGAGTGGTCGAGGCTCTGCGTCACTATCAGGCCGGGATACCATCCCGCCTTGCCGCCGGGCAGAAGCATGTCGAGCGAGCGGCCAAGGTCGAGCGGAGCGGCGCTCCGGCCCGGTATGGCGCGGGCCGCCGGGTGGCGATGGGTAAGTGATGGCAGGGGCGAGGCGGCCACACCAGTGGCGCCAAGCGCTATAGTTGCGGCAAGAGGCAGAATAAGTTTCATAGCAAGGGACAGATTGGATTGATTATTTCGCAAATCTACTCCAAAATTATCCTTTCCCACAAATAAAAAAAGCTCCGGGAGCGAAAATCGCTTCCGGAGCAGTATTATTCAGCTGCGGTGTGCAGCATAAGGATCAGTCAAGGCTCTCGGCGGGCTGACCACTATAGATGGGCCAACCGGGATTCTGATAGATAACCGAGGTTGCAGCGTTCTTGTCGGGGCTTGCAGTCTCAAGTGCGAGTGTGCCGATGGGCGAGAGATAGTGGGCGCGGGTGAAGCGGTAGCCATCCCATACAGGGTTGCCGCCTACCTGTGAGATCTGGTAGGGACGTACATAGGCGCTGGCTGACTCCGACGACATATTGCTCTCGTTGCTGTTGGCGTCAACAGTGGGTACGATATATTCGCCACCCTCGGTCTTCATGGCCAGAGGGCTGTTGGGTCGTTGTAAACGGTGCCCCAATACTTGATACCCTCGATCTGATAGGGGGTGTTGATCATCTGGTCGAGTGCGCACCAGCGGCGGAGGTCCATCATGCGGAGAGCCTCGGCGCAGAGCTCGTTGCGGCGCTCGCGGCGAACGTTGTAGAGCAGCGGGCTGATGAGAGCGCCATGCGAGTAGGCACCCCAGTCACCCTTAGCCTCTTCTGCCATGTTGGTTGCGGCTACAGTCTTGTTGTAGTCGGCATCAACCTTGGCGCGGTTGCGGAGAGCGGCCCAGTAGCCGGCGGCGGTGCCGTCGACATTGCCGTTCTTCTCAACGCATGCCTCCATGTAGTTGAGGAGAGCCTCAGCTGCGCGGAATATGATAGAGCCGGTGGTCGACTGCAGGTTGCCCTGAGCCTGGGCATAGTTGTAAGCCTGACCCTTCTTCACGGCCCAGCCGGTGGGGCAGCAGGTGAGGTCTTCACCGCCAAACATCCAGCCCATGCGGTATTCGGCGGGCGAGTTGCCGTCGAGGCCGTAGGTGATGATGGAGTGGTCGGTCTTGGTGAAGATCTGGATGCGCGAGTCGCGGCCCTGGAGGGTAGCGGTCACACCCTGATCTTCCCATGCGGGATCATAGCCTGAGCCGGCAGCGTAGATGGGGAGGCCGTTGCGCATGAGGAAGGATGCCACCATGCCGCGGGTCCAGCCCGAACCACCTGCGTTTTTCTGGAACTGAGCCTGCATCTGGGTTACAACGCCCTGCGAGAGGCTGTAAGCACGATAGAGGAGCACCTCATCGTAAGCGCCCGAGTTGTCGGCGCTGAACATGCAGTAGTAGGGGTTGAGTTCGCTAAAGCCGGGGCCCATGCCCTCGGGGGTGTCGGTGTTCTCTACGAGATTGCCTACAAACTTGTCGCCCACGAGCTTGGCCGATGCCATTGCCTCGGTGAGGAAGTAGTTGATCTCGGAGTCGATGTCAAAGCCGTTGAGATCGGCGCTGTTGCCGGGCCAGCCGGGTCCGCCGGGTACCAGAGCAGTGCCCTTGTGGTACTTGAGCCATGTGCCCTCGAAGAGAGCCACGCGGCTGCGGAAGAGGTTGGCGCAGTCCTTGGTCAGACCGTTCTTGCCGTAGGCCGATGCCTCGGGGAGCAGACGGGCAGCCTCGGTGAGGTGGTCAAGGATATAGCGGGCCACCTGGTTGCGGGGCTTGCGCTTCGATGCCTCAAGGGTGATCTCCTTATCGTCGGGCAGCACGCCGTCGAGGATAGGATAGTCGCCGATGGCCTGATAGCCTGCCCAATATGTGTAGGCGAGGAAGAAGTGGGCCTCACCCATAGCCTGGTCGATCTGGGCCTGTGCGCCGGTGATATTGCCGGCATCATAGTTGGGCTGGGCGTACTCGAGGAAGTAGTTAAGACCGCGGATATTGCCGAAGCCCCAGTTGTCGTTACCGCTGCCCACACGCCATTCGCCGGGAGCGAAGCGGCTGCTTGCCGAGCGGCCGGCCTGATTGTCGGTGCCGTTGTCGCTCGAGAAGGTGCCGAGGCCATAGGCATTGTCCGAATGGAGGGGAGGATGGTATAGTAGTTCAAGGTATAAGCCTTGAGATTGTCTGCGGAGGTGAAGTAGTTTTCCGGGATAAGCTTATCCTGGGGCTCCTTGTCGAGGTAGTCGTTACATGCCGAGAGGCCGACCACCGCCGCAGTGGCAAGAAGCAGATTGATATATTTTCTCATTGTTGATAAGAGATGCGGTTTGATTAGAAGGTCACGTTAAGACCGAAGGAGAATACACGCGAGAGGGGGTAAACCTTACCGAAGCCAAAGCCGCTGTTGTATGCCTCGATCAGCTCGGGATCACCCATATCGGTGAAGTTGGTGATGGTGGCGAGGTTTTTCACCCGACACGAAGATGCGTGCGCGGTCGATATAAGCCTTGCGGGTAAGCGTCTGGGAAGGGTGTAGCCGATGGTCACGTTCTTCAGGCGGCAGTAAGCTGCGTTCTGGAGATAACGGGTCTGAGTCTGAGTGTTGTTGGGGCCGCCCCAGTTTACACGGGGATAGTAGGCATCGACATTGGGGCCGAGGGGATCGGTGGTGTCGGCTGCGCGGAAGTAGTCGAGCTGAGGTTTGTAGACAACAGCCTGCCACTTGCCACCGGTGCCACCAACTGCACCAAACATCATTGGGCCACTTGCCCAGTAATCACGCTTGCCTACACCCTGGAAGAAGATCTTCACGTCGAAGCCCTTCCACGATGCGTCGAGGTTAAGACCGAAGCTATAGCGCGGGGTGGTGTTACCGATAACCTTATAGTCGCCCGAGTTCTCAACGGTGTTGACAGGATCGCCTTGGCATCGGGGTTATTGACAACATCTTCGTAACCTGCATCGCCGGGGATATAATACTTGCCATTGAGCTTGTACATACCTTCGATACCGTTGTTGATCTTGCCATCGCCGTTGAGGTCGGCATACATCACGTCACCGGCGGTCCAGCCGCTGTTGGCAATCCACGATTGATTAACCTTCGAGAGGTGCTCCTGCATCTCGGCGTCGGTCTTGGCGATGCCTACAGTAGTAAGACCCCAGATCTCGCCGAGCTTCTTGCCCGACCAATAATTCTGAGTGAGGCTGTAGGTTTCGTTGTTGGGATACTCGTCTACAGTCACAGTGTGGTCGTAGAGGTTGGCGGTGATGCCATAGTTGAAGTCGCCGATGCGGTCGCGCCAGCTGATGGTGAGCTCCCAACCCTTTGAGGTCATCGAGAGGTTGTTGACATTAGGCACGCTTGCACCGAATACTCCGGGAAGGGTGGCGCCGGGGCCTACCATGTCGACTGTCTTACGGTTGTAGTAGTCGAAGCTACCGGTCAGACGGTTGTTGAGGAAGCCGAAGTCAAAACCGATATCCCAGGTGCGGTTCTTTTCCCATGTGAGGGTCGACGATACGAGGCCGGGCATCGAAGCGATGTTGCCCTTGTTGCCACCGTTGATAAGCCAGCCGGAAGAGGCGGGCGAGTAGCCCATAGCCACATAGGTGGGATACCAGTTGTCGGTGTTCTGGTTGCCGAGCTTACCCCATGAGTAGCGGAGCTTGAACTGGTTCCACACGCTGTTGAGGCTCTCGAAGAAGCTCTCCTGAGCCACATTCCAACCGAGTGAGAACGAGGGGCTCCATGTCCAGCGGGTAGCGGAGCGGAAACGTGAGGAGCCGTCGTAGCGGAGGTTACCCTCTATGAGGTAGCGGCCCTGATAGTCGTAGTTGATACGGCCAAACCAGCCTGCGGTCGACCATGAGGCGGCACCACCGCTCACGCGCTGGTTCTTGCCATCGGTAGTGGTGAGGAAGGGGAGGCCGTTGATGATACCGGTGTTCTGGGCCGAGAAGTCCTTGTACTGAAGCCACTCGCTCTGGAAGCCGGCCATGATCTTGAAGTTATGGTCTTCGGCAAAGGTGCGCGAGTAGTCGGCATACACGTTGGGGTTGAAGTAGTTGGAGCGGATGTTGTACTCATACACTCGGCTGCCCACACCACCTGCGCCGTAGGGATAACCGTTAGGGTTGCGGTCGTAGGGGTTGCCGTCGCAGTCCCAGCCGTGGGCCTGCTGCACATCCTGCGACTGATACGAATGGTTGGTGCGGTAGTTGAACTCGGCGTTGATGTTGAGGCCTTCGAGGGGGTGGATGCGGAAGGCAAACTGCTGGTCGAGCTTATCCTCGGTGGTCTTGAAGCGGCCGCCATTCTGCATACCGTCGATAAACGATTCTACAACGGGATAGCCGTTGGGGTCGTGGGTCGGGATGATCGGCCAGTAGCGGGCGATGTTGTGATACATCTCATTGCTTGCGTAGTTCGACACAAACGAGGAGCATCGTAGTTGCCGCGGTACCAGCGGGTGCTGTAGCCAAACGAGAGCCACTTGGTGAGGTTCACGTTGATCTTGGCGTTGATGGTGTAGCGGTGCTGGCTGTCGTCGCCCCAGCGGAGGATACCCTCCTGGCTCAGGAGGTTGCCGGAGAAGTAGAAGTCATACTTGTCGTTGCCGCCGGTGGCCGAGATGTTGTGCTCCTGGGCAAAGGCGGTCTTGCCGAAGTGTTCGTCGAGCCAGTCGGTGTTGCCCATAGGCAGGAGGTTGTTCTCGTCCCATACCTCCCAGTGGTTGTTGGTCGGGTTGCGGAACATGGTGATGAGGCTCGGATCGCTCTGAACTCGCTTCAGATAGTCGAGCTGGTCGTTAGAGAACCAGATCTGACGGTTGGCGATAGCAGCCTGATTCATGGCTACGGCCCACTCGTAGGAGTTGGCCATCTCGGGCATGCGGGTCACATGGCTCCAGCGGAAGTTGTCGCTGTAGTTGATGGTCACCTTGCCGTCGCTGCCGCTCTTGGTGGTCACGAGGATCACACCGCCGGCTGCACGGCTACCGTAGATCGACGATGCTGCGGCATCTTTAAGGATCGAGATGTTTTCAACGTCGGCGGGGTTGAGCTGGTTGAGGTCGCCTTCCATGCCGTCGATGAGAACGAGGGGGCTTACCGACGAACCGGAACCGATGGTACCGGTACCGCGGATATTCATTGAGCGGGCTGCACCGAGCTGACCACCGCGGCTGGAGCCGAGCACGTCAAGACCGGCAGCCATTGCCCTGGAGTGCGTCGGCCACGGTGTTGACCGGCGGGCGGCGATCTCCTTGGCGCTCACGGTCGACACGGCGCCCGTGAGGTTGGCCTTCTTCTGCGAACCGAAACCAACCACCACGACTTCGTCGAGCATGTTGTTTTCGAGAGAATAACGTTGATGTTCTGACCGTTCCAGGTTACTGTCACTGTCTCGTAGCCCACATAAGAGATACGGACGGTGGAACCGACGGGCACATTGGCGAGAGCAAACTCACCGTCGATATTTGTGCTGCCGCCGATAGTTGTACCGAGCACGACAACACTGGCGCCGATCATGGGCTCGCCCTCTGAATCGGTCACCACACCCTTACACGTTTCGGTAGCGGGTTGCACTGCTGCGGAGCCTCGCGGGCGCTGCATAGACGGCGCCTACGGAAGCTGTGGCGCCTGCAAGCGCAACGGCCAACGTCTTAAGATGATTGGTCATAGGTT
>PDYJ01001579.1_pt1 | contig 13811 bp, 9 predicted proteins | sample 1430841 | NCBI WGS metagenome assembly PDYJ01 (sample SAMN07237672, study PRJNA390542) | Gut metagenome, whole genome shotgun sequencing project. | isolation source: fecal pellets | host: Mus musculus | place: USA: New York, NY | collected 2016-10 | reverse complement strand
CATCTCGCCCGACGGATCCACTGTGGCCTTCACCTACAAAGGAGACATCTTCACGGTGCCTGTAAAAGGCGGAAGGGCAATGCAGCTCACTTCCAATGCAGCCTACGAGTCGGCGCCCGTCTGGAGTCCCGACGGAAAGAAAATCGCTTTCCGCAGCAACCGTGAAGGCTCTGACGACATCTTCATAACCGACGCTGCAGGAGGCACTCCGGTGAGAATCACTACCAATTCAACGCATGAGACCCCGATTGCTTTTGTCGATGCAGACCATCTCCTTTTCACGGCGTCCATAGCGCCGTCGAGGCATACGAGCCGCGGGCCTTGGCTGACGCAGACATATATGGTCGATGTCTCGCAGCCCGGAATGCGTCCCGAACTTTACCTTTCCGTCCCTATGTCTGCCGCAAGCGTAGATTCCAAAGGCCGGATGCTCTACCAAGACCGCAAGGGATATGAGAACCTTTACCGCAAGCATGAGCGTTCGTCGGGAACGTCGGACATCTGGATGTACGACGGAGGCAGATTCTCCAAGCTCACCGACTTCAACGGCCACGACCTCAATCCGGTATGGGCTGCCGACGGCAATTCGTTCTATTTCATCAGCGAGCAGGACGGCACGCTCAACGTCTACAAGTCTTCAGCAGACGGAAAGAGCAAGACGCAGCTCACGGACTTCGACCGCCATCCGGTGCGTTCGCTTTCCGCCGCTGCCGACGGGACTTTGGCATTCAGCTGGGACGGAGACATCTACACGATGCGTGAAGGCTCACAGCCTCAGAAGCTTGATGTGTCCATAATAGCTGATGAATATGACAACGACCTCGTGAAGAAATACGTAAGTTCCGGGGCGACTTCGATGGCTGTCTCCCCTTCGGGCGACGAAGTGGCTATAGTGCTCCGAGGCGACATCTACGTTACCGATACAAAGTACAAGACCACCAAGCGCATCACGAACACTCCGGCGCAGGAGCGTTGTGTGGCATTCTCGCCTGACGGCCGCACTCTTGTCTATGACAGCGACCGCGACGGATACTGGCAGCTCTTCACGGCCACGATAAAAGACCCCGAAGAGAAGCGTTTCGCATATGCCACGGACATCGTCGAGGAGACGCTCTACAAATGCGCCACAGCAGCCCAGCAGCCGGATTTCTCTCCCGACGGCAAGAAGGTCGCTTTCCTTGAAAACCGCACGGAACTGCGTGTGATTGACGTGAAGAGCAAGAAAGTCAACACGGCTCTCGACGGCAAGTACAACTATTCATATGTTGACGGCGATGTGTCGTTTGAATGGAGTCCGGACAGCAATTGGCTTCTGGCCACATATATAGGCGAGGGAGGATGGAACAATACCGACATCGCCCTCGTAAAGGCTGACGGTTCGGAAGTCATCGACCTTACCGAAAGCGGATTTTCCGACGGGGATGCGAAATGGGCACTCGACGGCAATGCAATCACCTATGCCACTTCAAAATACGGTATGAAGAGCCAAGGCTCGTGGGGCAATCAGGACGACATCGTTTTCATGGCTCTCAATCAGGACGCATGGGACAATTTCATGATGACTGAGGAAGAAGCCGCTCTTGCCGAAAAGGAAAAGAAGGCCGAGGATGAGAAGAAGGCCGGTTCCGAGAAAGGGAAGAAAGATAAGAAATCCAAGAAAGAGGCTGACAAGAAGGATGAGGTCAAAGCTCTTGAATTCGATCTTGACAACCGCAAATACCGCACCCGCCGCCTGACCGGAAGCTCCGCTTTTGTCGGCGACTATTTCCTTTCCCCGAAAGGAGACAAGTTCTACTATGTGGCCAACGCCACCGAGGGCGGCTCCAACCTCCTTGTCCGCGACACGAAGAAAGGCGACACCAAAGTCCTTCTCAAAGGGGTGAGCGGCGGTATGGCTGCCGACAAGAAGGGTGAGAACCTGTTCGTCATCTCCAGCAAAGGTGTCCAGAAGATCAATCTTGCCAAAGGCGACATCGAGAATGTTGAGTTTGAGGCCGAATACGACCGCAAGCCGTCGCTTGAGCGTGAATATATCTTTGACCATATGCTCCGTCAGGTAAATGACAAGTTCTATGACGCTGACCTCCATGGGGTGGACTGGGAATATTATGGCAATCATTACCGTGAGTTCCTTCCTTATATCGACAACAACCGCGACTTCGCTATTTTGCTTAGCGAGATTCTCGGTGAGCTGAACGCTTCCCACACCGGTGCATCGGCTCCTGCAGGATGGGCACAGCTTTCGACTGCCGACCTCGGTGCGTTTTTCGATGAAACCTATAAGGGCGACGGTCTTAAGATAGCCGAAATCCTCCCCCGCAGCCCGCTTGCTTCCAAAAAGGCCGGGATGTCCGTAGGCGACATCATACTTTCCATCGACGGCAAAAGATAGAGGCCGGAAAGGAGTATTACTCGCTGCTCGAAGGGAAAGCCGGACGCAAGGTGCGCCTTGAGGTGAAGAAGGCCGACGGAAAGACCGCGTTCGCCACAGTCAAGCCTCTCAGTTACGGTCAGGTGCATAATATGCTCTATCAGCGATGGGTTGACCGCAACCAGGCTATGGTGGATTCTCTCTCGGAGGGACGCATCGCATACGTTCATGTGGAAGGCATGAACAGTCCGTCATACCGTACTGTGTATGACGAGCTTCTGGGCAAATACCGCAACCGTGAGGCCGTGATTGTTGATACGCGTTTCAATGGCGGCGGCTGGCTTCACAATGACCTGGCCATTCTCTTGAGCGGAAAGGAATATGTGCGATTCACTCCACGCGGACGATACATCGGTTCTGAGCCGTTCTCGCAGTGGACGAAACCGTCTGTGATGCTTGTCAATGAAGGCAACTATTCCGATGCACACGGTAGCCCGTACACTTATCAGACTCTCGGTATCGGGGACGTGGTGGGTGCGCCGGTGCCTGGCACGATGACCGCAGTATGGTGGGAGAACCAGATTGATCCCGAAATCAGGTTCGGAATTCCGCAGGTTACAAGTTCCGATATGAACGGGAAACCATTGGAGAACAATCAGCTGAATCCCGATGTGCTGATTTACAATGATCCGGCTGACGAGCTTCGCGGACGCGATGCACAGATTGAAGGAGCGGTGAAGCACCTCCTCCGTAAGCTTGACAACAAATAAGAAGCTTGCATATAATTGAATTGCAGGGCGCGACTTCCGGTCGCGCCCTGTGTTTTGGAGAACCACACGAACCACGGGGGCCGAATTACAGGCTAACCAAAGGATGGTTTATGTGGTCGCCGTGGATTTTAAAACTGTGGGTTTTAAAACATTGTCATTTGGAGGATTTTCTGCGTTCGATGAATCGGCGGTATTCCTTCGGGTCTTTGATTTCGTTCTTTTCCCCTTCTTTTCGTATGAAGAGGCGCTTGTCTTTGAAGAGCACAGTGCCTTCGAAAGGACTTACTATCACGCGGCATATCCATATGTTGTCTATCTGTTCGTATTCAATGCGTATGAAGTCGGGGAAGAGGGAAAGACCGTCTACGGTAACTCCTATCAGGCGTCGCAGATGATACTGTAGCATAAGGTTGTATTTGTCCTGAACCTCACGTATGTCGTAGTTGTCGGCTCCGTGGGAGAGGAACCGGAAGTCTCCGTCGAGTCCCTTCGGATATCCCGCATTGTCCACTCCGATATACAGTATTCCTCCGTCAGAGTTCAGGAACGAGGCTATGGTCTGCACTATGACTTCTCCTTGTTTCCTGTCGTCGGCACGCATGTTGTTGTCGGCCGGATATATCAGCGATGTCTTGAACTCATGATACATGTCTTCGCTCACGCTGAGGCGGTTTTTGTCGATGCGCGGCAAAGGCAGTTTAAGGAGCGAGAAGATTTCTTCTTTGATTTCGGCACGCACTTTGGCTATTCCGAGACCTTCGAGCATGTTGTAGGCGCCGACAAGGGAGCGCAGGCGTGAGATGTGTTCGTCTTTGGCCGCTTCGGCACGGCTTACGGTGCGGTCGAGGAATGCCTGGTTGTCGAGTCCGGCAAGGATTCCCACTATTTTCATCTTGGCGGCCATGTCGTGCGTCATGACCTTTGACTTTCGGCACTCTTCGAGCAGGCCTCGTGTTTCCACCAGGTCGAGACGGCCGTCTTTTGCGAATCTTGACAGCTTTTCCTGTAGACGCATCTTCAGAGCAAGCGTGGCCGAACGTATGCCGTCTCCTACGGCTTCGCTGAGGACTTTGGCTGCGGCAAGGTCGGTGTAGCATCCTACGAGGTCGGAACGGTGTATTTCCGCGCATTGTTCGAGAAGCATTGATATGTCGGCCACGGCCTCGGGGCGTAGATACAGGGTCTCTTCTTCGTCGTCGGATTCGTTGTCTGGTTCCTCCGCCTCAGGTTCAGGAATCTGTTCGTGTCGGCGGTCGTTTGACAGGAACTTGAGCAGTTCGTGCAGGCATTTGCGGGCGAAGTCCAGATTGTTGAGATCAGCTATTTCGGCGAGTTCGCTGTCTTCCGCAGGGTTGGCCTTTTCCAGGAAATTGGCGTTTATGTATAGTTTCTGATCTGAATGGCGATGGTTTACATTGTTTATTCTCACGTATATGAGGTCGTTCATTTCGAGCTGGGCCTCGTTTTTGGAGATGAGGAGCCCGAAGCCCTCGTCCGAGGTGGCCTTGTATTGTGTGCCGCGAAGGTCGGATATCATCGCCAGCACCTCAATGCTGTCTTCGAGGTCTTTGCGTGCGTCGGCTGCGTTCTGCTCCATCACGAACTTCTTCATGGATAGCGCGAAACGTCCGTCCGGGAGTATGTCGTTGACCACCGCATCGAGCACCATCGCCTTTCCGTCGTCGCAGAATATGTCTTGCGCGTTTGTTATTCCTACCGGATAAGGCACTATTTCAGTGATGGGCAGCACACCGGCGGCTTCGTTTTCGTCGCCGAGAATTACGCATTCGAAGCTGAACTTGTTGTCTGGGCATTGTCCGGTAACTATTATCTCGACTTCCGAATTCACCCTCAGTCCGTTGTATGTCTTCAGCTGATGCACTGGCATCCCTTTTTCATGCAGACCGGTGGAAATCTCGTTCCAGAGCAGATGGTGGCGTGTTAGGTTGATGTCTGCCGTTTCGGTGTTCTGGTTCAGTCGCGACGGCAGACGCAGGCAGAACTGTATGTTGCCCGCCACGTTGCGCTTGAAGACGGGTTTCATTTCAGAGTCGAGCCATGCGGGAGAGAGGGTTATCTTCTTGTCGGCTATGCGTATTCTCACGTCCTCTCCCTCGAATACCGCGCTTTCGGAGCAGTGGGGTGCGTCCTGATGGTCGAGAAGATGATAGCATACGCGGTTGATTTCTGCGAGGTCGTCCCATCCGAATTCCAGAGGAGTGTCGTTGATTCCGGCAAACGAACGAAGAGCCATTGACGTGGCCTGTCCGTCGGTTTTTCCTGAGATTATGGCTGAAATCACATATAATAGTCCACGATGGCTGTCCCAGAGGTCGAATTCACCGTCGGCAGTAAGCAGGAGTTCGATTGCTATGGCCTCGGCGAGTTCTCGCATCGATGTGCGGTCGGATGCGTTGAGGAGTGCGCGGCGGTTCTCGATATAGTCTTTTAGCATTCCCCGGAAAGAGTCGCCGAACATGCTCAGGAACTTAGGGTTGAGCCTTCGAGTCTTGATCACTTCAAATATTTCGGAGATGTGGCTGTGTGAATACTGAGGCGCGATGCTCAGTATGCCCATCATTACGCCCATCCGTTCAAACGGTTTGTAGATCCATCCCGATTCGCGCATGGCTTGGAGCGTCTGTTCTATCATCTCTTCGGCATCGCCCTGGACAACGAGCCTGGCGGCTGCGTAATAGTTCTCGAATTGCTGTATGGCTGCGGCCAGACGTTCACGTGCCTTGTAGCCACGTCCGCTCTTTTTGGGGAAGGTCATTATGTATCTGCTGCCTTCTGCCACGGCACGCAAGGCTTCAGCTGTGCGCTTGAGCCATATGCGGCGACGGCCGGGTGCCTCGCTTAGCCATTGGGGTATGTAGCGCAGAATGGAGTTGACGGCAATAAGAAGCCATTCGGATTCTCCGGCGTCGATGGATTCACGGGCTTCGGCCAATGCCACGCTCTGCATGATGCGTGGCGCAACCCTCGTCCACGGCTTGTCTTTCAGATAGTCGAACCGCAACAGGTCATCGGGTGAAAAGAAGTCGTTGGACTTTCTGTTGCGTGAGCCGAGATATTCGAGCTGAAGTATGTCCCCGTCTATTGCAGCCACGCTGCATGCAATCTTGTCGAAACGGCTAAGCCGCGTCTTCGGAAGTGAGATTCGGTTGTGTGTGATTCCATTGAGCTCGTCCCTCAATGTAAGGGACATGGGGTTGTTGCGAAGCACTTTGAATTCATATATATCCCGACTCTGTAAATTTTATTCAGGACACTTCCCAGTGTCTGCTCGAAACGGTCGTTTTCTTTGTATACGCAGACAATCTGGTCAGGTATGTCGGAAATCTGGAAATCGAAGGGCGTAACCTTATAAGTCTGCCCTGATCCGTTTTCGCCGATAATGAAATAAAGTTTCCCGGTCTCTCGCGATGCGATAAATTCTTTGGAGCCGAAAATGTACTCTTTGCCGATTTCATACTTCATGATAAATTAGTTTATGATGTTAATAAATGTATTTTGAATAACCACACGAACCACGATTATCGTATTTCAGGCTAACCAACAGTGGTCGATGTTGTTTCTGTGTATTTTTGAGAACCACACGAACCACGATTACCATAACTTGAGTAAATCTATAAATGGTCGGTGTGGTTTATGTGGATTTTTTAAAACTACGGAGACAGTGGTTGTCTGCATAGTAGCTATAGATGCCAAGAATAAATGCCGTCTTTGAACAGGTTGGCCGTGTTGAAGTTGACAAGCAGCCCCATCGGAATGCCGGAGAGAGCCATATATGTCTTTAATTGGACATGGTGTATTGGGTTTATGCTTTCTATTGCTTTTAATTCGACTATGAGATTGTCATCAACAATGATGTCAGCGCGGAAACCTTCGTCAATCTTGATTCCTTTGTATATAATCGGAATTTTGACTTCTGTCTTGATATTGAATCCAGACTGCCGCAATTCGTAAACCAAGGCTGTTTGGTAGACTTTTTCAAACAAACCGGGGCCGAGAACCCGATGTATGTCTAAGCAACATCCTTTTACTTTGTATATCAAATCTTTCATAACAAAAAAGAATAATTACAAAGTTAGGAAATATTTCCGATATTTTATGCTGTTTCACAAAAATCCGATTTCAAAGAACCACATCGACCATTTTCTGGTTCCCGTGGTTATTAAAAATTCACAAGAACCACATCGATTTACACAAGAAAGGTTTATTTGATTGTTAAAAAATCCACAAGAACCACACCGACCATTGTTGGTTATTCTGCAATACGGTAAATGTGGATTGTGTGGTTCTTCAAAATTCACGGATACCAGACCGACCATTGTTGGTTATTCTGCAATACGGTAAATGTGGATTGTGTGGTTCTTCAAAATTCACGGATACCAGGTTATTGGTTTTTCAGGAGGGGCAGGAACTCTGCGTATCCTTCGTTGGCCATATCATCCTTCGGGATGAAACGCAGTGATGCCGAGTTGATGCAATAGCGCAGGCCTCCGGTCTCCTCAGGCCCGTCGGGGAACACGTGTCCGAGATGTGCGTCTCCTATTGATGAACGCACCTCCGTACGTGTCATTCCGTGGGAATTGTCCGCAGTTTCGGTCAGAAAGGCGGAATCTATCGGTTTGCTGAATGCAGGCCACCCGCAGCCGGAATCGAACTTGTCGGTAGACAGGAAGAGCGGTTGTCCAGTGGTGATGTCCACATAGATCCCAGGGCGGAACTCACGGTCATATTCATTGAAGAAAGGTCGTTCGGTGGCCGAATTCTGCGTTACGTCGTATTGCAGGCCGGAAAGACGGTTTCGTAGCTCTTCGTCGCTGGGCTTGCGGTAGCGCGACCGAAGACTGATTGTGGCAGTGTCGCGGGCTTCTCTGGCGATTTTGAAAAGAGCCGGATTGATGTGGCAATAGCCTCCGGGATTCTTGTCAAGATAGTCCTGATGATAATCTTCGGCAGGATAGAAGTTTTTGAGCTCATCAACCTCGATTGCGATAGGCTCAGTATATCTTAGGCTTAACTCCTTGATAGACTTTTCTATTACAGGCAAGTCAGATTTGTCGGTATAGAAAATCCCTGTACGGTATTGCGACCCTACATCGTTGCCTTGTCTGTCTACGCTTGTCGGATCTATAGTCTTATAGAAAAGGTCGAGAAGGAACGGAAGCGACACGGAATCTGGATTGTAGACCACCCGCACGGTTTCCGCCGCATCGGTGCGTCCAGTGCAGACTTGCCGGTATGTCGGGTCGGGCACGATGCTGTTGGCATATCCGGTCTGGGTCGTGTCCACACCGTGGACCATGGAAAAGAAATGCTGGGTGCCCCAAAAGCATCCTCCTGCAAGAAATATCTCTTTTGTGTTCATATCATCGGTGGTTTGGTTTTTTGCCGGCACGGCACATGCCGACAATGCAAAGAGCATTGTCGCAGCCGCGAGGAACGCGGCAATGAAGCGTGTATTTCGTAACCGTGTGTCAATCATCTGAACTTCCAACGCATACACGCCCCGAAAGGTTCCGGACAGTGGTCAGAATGACAGGCGGCCTTTGAAGCGCATGAGCTTGCGGAGCATTTCGGCGTTGTCTTCGTCGTAGACGTTGGTGTAGCTGCGGAAGAAGTCAAGGTCGGAGCCTTTTAGCTTGAAAACGCCCTTGTCGCCCGGAACGGCGCGTCTCGCGAACTGCTTCATGATGTCGTAGTCGGCAAGGGAGCGGTCGGCTACTTCTACGCATATCTCGGCGGGGCGTTCGGCAGAGTGCGCGACACTTTGTATTTGTAGCCGCGTTCGGTCTTGAAGAGATATGCGTAGCCGTGTGCCTGTTCGCGGAGGTATTGGCGTCTGGCGATGTCTAATTCTCTGAAGAAAGCGGCAATGGCCTCGTCGGGACAGGCGGGGTCGTAGGCCAGCCCTATGCCTGCGCAGAATGCTTCCATAAGCTTGTGGAAACAGAAGAGTGTCGCGCGGGTGTCGGAAGATGCGAAATGCGCCTCGCCTTCCTCGAATGCCATTCCGAGGGAGTTGGTTATGGACAGAAGGCTGGGGACTCCGTAAAGGTCTACGCCTTCGGAGCGTCCTCTGACGAGCCAGTAGAGGTCGCGCACTTCGATTGTCTGTATGCGTTCCAGCCGTTTCACTCCCTCTTTTGCAAGCATCTTGATGTCGTTGTCTATGGCATATCCGATTATGAACCGTGCTTGGTCGAACATAGGCTGGATTTCAGAGAGCATTTCGCGGAAAGTCGGCTCGTTGGCCACCATCTCAGGCGTGATTTTCAGTTTGTCGGGCGGCGCAGTCCATTTCAGGTTGCGGGCCGGGCGGAAGAGCCGATGGTACAGCTCCCGGTCTGCGATAGAGAAGACCGAGAGTTCTATGATAGAGATGTTGTTGATGAATTCAGTGTCGAGACAGATGTATCCGTAATCAGACATGGTTTGCGTAAAGTTTTAAGTATGCAAAAATACGCAAAAACCATCAGACGGCCAAACCGGGTTGTGCGTTTTTGGCCTTTCGAGGGAAATTCATTAACTTTGCACCGAATTTCGATTTAAGAGGCTGTTTAAAAATGCTTGTTAACGCAGAGCCGGAAGGTTTGTGATGGATAAAGACGCGCAAAGATTCCGGAATGGCGGCAGGCATTCCTGCAAAGTCTCTTTAAACGAATTTAATGTTTCAGTCTGAATGGTGTCTTTTCCGTTAATCCGCACTTTAATCGTCGGTCACATATCCCGATATGCTCCCTCCTAATAAAGTGCGCCTTAACAAAAAATCCACCACTCTGCGTTTAACAATGATTTTTAAACAGCCTCTAAATATCAGAGACATGGTAACGCCCGACCAACTTAAGGAAGTGCAACGACGCACGGAATCACTCAGCCATTACCTTGACATCGAATCGAAGAAAATCGAGGTGGAGGAGGAGGAACTGCGCACGCATGTGGCCGATTTCTGGGACGACCGCACAAAGGCTGAAGCCCAGATGCGCAAAATAAAGGAACTCCATTTCTGGATAGACTCATATACCGCACTTGAAAAACAGGTGGAGGAGCTTGAGCTTGCCTTCGATTTCGTAAAGGAAGGGCTTGTAACTGAGGAGGAGGTCGATGCTCAGTACGCATCGCTCATTCAGTCTGTCGAGAAACTTGAGCTTCGCAATATGCTCCGCCGCGAGGAGGACAAGCTCGGCGTGGTGCTGAAAATAAATTCGGGAGCTGGCGGAACTGAGAGCCAGGACTGGGCGCAGATGCTTATGCGCCTCTATCTGCGTTGGGCAGAGGGACATGGCTACAAGACTTCCATAGCGCAGCTTCTTGAGGGAGATGACGCTGGCATAAAATCCGTTACTGTAAATGTCGAAGGCGATTATGCCTACGGTTATCTGAAAAGCGAAAACGGTGTGCACCGTCTCGTACGCGTCAGCCCTTACAATGCCCAGGGAAAGCGTATGACGTCTTTCGCGTCGGTGTTCGTAACCCCGCTGGTCGATGACACCATTGAGATTCACGTTGACCCTGCAGCTGTAAGCTGGGACACTTTCCGGAGCGGCGGCGCAGGCGGCCAGAACGTCAACAAGGTGGAGTCGGGCGTGCGCCTCCGCTACCAGTTCAAGGATCCTTACACGGGCGAGGAGGAGGAAATCCTCATTGAGAACACCGAGACTCGAGATCAGCCCAAGAACAAGGAGAACGCCATGCGTCAGCTTAAGTCCATCCTCTATGACAAAGAGCTGCAGCACCGTATGGCCGAACAGGCCAAGGTGGAGGCTGGAAAGAAGAAAATCGAGTGGGGAAGCCAGATCCGCAGCTATGTCTTTGACGACCGCCGCGTGAAGGATCATCGCACCAACTACCAGACCTCCGACGTGGGCGGAGTGATGGACGGCGACATCGACGAGTTCATAAAGGCTTATCTGATGGAATTCGCCGGCACATCGGAATAAGGAATCTGGTCTCAGATCCGGGATATCAGAATCCGGCTTGGTCTCTTGTTTCTACGAGTCTAAGCCGGATCTTCATTCATAAAGGCCTATTCAGAGGTATTGGTCTATGCCGCGTTCGGCGCGTATTACGCCTGTTTCGTCGCGTTCACGGCATCGTCGCATGTTCTCTTCCATATCGTCGCGGGAATTCTCTTTGTGCCAAAGGTGGAAGCATACTGCTGCAAAACGTATGTCGCGCATGGCAACTCCTGCCCGGTACAATCGATGGGCTATGTCGTCGTCTTCACGTCCCCATCCTTCAAATGCCTCGTCGTATCCGTTGACTTTCAACAAGTCGGTTTTGAAGAACGCCATATTGCAGCCTAAGCCGTAAGCCTTGCCTTTCTTGAAATGACAAGCGAACCAATGTGCCAGAGGAATGAAACGCAAGGCCTTGTGCCTGTTCATAAGCCCTTTTGAAAACAGTGTCGGACATTTCCGCCGGGGTTGGCGGCATATTGCGTCGCTGATTTCTTTCTCAAGCCTTACACGCACCCCTTTGGCGTAGCTGTTGCGGCGGGCCAGCCGGATATGGTCGGCGATGAAGTCATTGGCCATCACTATGTCGCCGTCGGTCTGCACTATGTATTCTCCTTTGGCACAGGCCATGGCGCGATTCCTGATTTTGGCAAGCCTGAATCCGTCGTCTTCCTGCCATACGTGCAAAATCGGGACGGGAAAGCCTCCGGCGAGACGCTCTATCGTCTGCCGTGTCTCTTCTGTGGAGCCGTCGTCGGCTATGATGACTTCAATCGGCAGCACGCTTTGGCGGCGCACGCTTTCGAGACAGGCTTCAAGTGCATCGGGACGGTTGTAGGTGGAGATGACAAGTGAAACTGTCAAAGTCTTCATTTTCTTTTATGTTTCTTTTGCGTTCACGCGTTTCACCGCCTTTCAGAACATCGATACGACCTTTTTCAATGCAACGATGAACGTATCCACCTCTTCGCGCGTGTTGTAGACCGCGAACGAGGCACGCACCGTGCCGGGAATGCCGAAGCGTTCCATCAGCGGCTGGGCGCAGTGATGGCCGGTGCGCACGGCAATGCCCATCTTGTCGAGCAGGAGGCCGAGGTCGTAAGGATGTATGTCGTTGACCAGGAATGAAATGACGGCTGATTTGCCTGCCGTGGTGCCGAAAATCCTCATTCCCGGAATCTTCATCATCTCTTCGGTGCAGTAGGAGAGCAGTTCCTCTTCGTGGCGATGGATGTTCTCTATGCCGATGCTCTCGATGAAGTCGAGGGCTTTGGTGAATGCAGCGATGTCGATGAAATCAGGCGTTCCGGCCTCGAACTTGAACGGCAGGTCGGCGAAGGTGGTGCGTTCAAAGCTTACATGTTTTATCATTTCGCCTCCGCCTTGGTAAGGCGGCATCTTTTCAAGCAGTTCCTTGCGGCCGTAGAGCACACCTACGCCGGTCGGGCCGTACATCTTGTGGGATGAGAAGACATAGAAATCCGCTCCGAGGTCCTGCATGTCTATCCTGAGATGCGGCGATGCTTGTGCGCCGTCGATGAGCACAGGCACTCCGTGGGCGTGGGCGTAATCCGTCATCTCTTTCACCGGATTGACAGTGCCCAATACGTTGCTGACGTGGCAGAAAGATGCAAAAACGGTTCGTTCGTTGAAATAGCTTCTGTATTGCTCTATGTCGAGCTTTCCGGATCCGTCTATGTCCACCACCCGCAGTTTTATGTTATGCCTTGCTTGGAGAAGCTGCCACGGCACAATGTTGGCATGATGCTCCATGACGGTCAGTACCACCTCGTCGCCGTCGTGGAAGAACGCTCCGCCGTATGAGGCCGCTACAAGGTTGATTGCCTCCGTGGTGCCTCGCGTGAAGACTATCTCTTCTTCCGAAGCGGCGTTGATGTAGTCGCGGACGCGTCGGCGCGTGGCCTCCTGAAGGTCGGTGGCTTCCTGCGAGAGCGTGTGTACGCCACGGTGCACGTTTGCCTTGGTGTGTTCGTAAAGATGTGTGATGCATTCCACGACCGAGGCCGGTGTCTGCGACGTGGCCGTATTGTCGAGATACACGAGCGGACGGCTTCCTATCTTTGAGCCGAGAATCGGGAACTGTCGGCGTATTTCGTTGATTTCCATCATTTGGGGTTGCTTTTGCACGTGTGCTTGCTGAGTTGTCTGTAACGCTCTAAATTCTGCATCCCTCGTTGTGGCAGGCGGAGCATGAGCCTTGCGTTCCGGAGAAGCGCATTTCCACAAGCTGACGCAGGCGGTCTTTGAGAGCCGGGAGCCGCACGCCTTCTATGACGTCGGCCATGAAAGCCTGTTTGAGGAGCATACGTGCCGTGGACTCGGAAAGCCCTCGTGTGCGCATGTAGAACACCTGCAATGCGTCGAGCTGACCTATGGCGGTGCCGTGGGAACACTTCACGTCGTCGGCATATATCTCCAGCTGCGGCTTGGAGAACATACGGGCATCGTCAGTGCCTACGATGTTGCGGTTGGCCTGGTAGGCTTCGGTCTTCTGCGCACCTGGGGCGACGTATATCCTGCCGGAGAAAGCGCCTGTGGACGAGTCGTCCACCACATATTTGAAAAGCTCGTTGCTCCGGCATCTTTCGGCCTCGTGGCTGATGCGCGAATACGTGTCGAGGCGGCGCGAAAGGTCTTCTATGCCCATTCCGTATAGATGCAGCTCGGCATCCGGCTCCG
>PDYJ01000064.1_pt1 | contig 13811 bp, 14 predicted proteins | sample 1430841 | NCBI WGS metagenome assembly PDYJ01 (sample SAMN07237672, study PRJNA390542) | Gut metagenome, whole genome shotgun sequencing project. | isolation source: fecal pellets | host: Mus musculus | place: USA: New York, NY | collected 2016-10 | reverse complement strand
TTAACGTGGCCGCGCATAGTGCGGAGGGCTTTGTAGTTGGATGGGAATTTGCGAAGGGCAGTGATAGCGTGGATAACTACCAATACGAAAATAACTCCAACAAACAAGGAGTGCATCCAGAGGTGATCAACACCGTCAATAAAGTAGCCGCCTGTCAAGGAAACTAAGTTCCAGAAGGTGTCTTTACCAAGAAGGATGGAGCTTGTGAAAGCCATGTGGCAGAAGAGGAACAAACCAAGAATCAAGCCTGTTCCGCTCTGAAGCACGTCAACCCATGCGTATGCATGAGACTTGTGCTGAGTTTCTGTCAGATCAACACCGTCAATAATAGTTTTGGCGGTTGGAGTGACCTTATATAAATGGGAGATGTCCTTAAAATCGTCGGCCATAGTAAAACCTTAGTTCAATTAATAAAGCAATTTAACTGAGAAGGATCTTGCTCTTTAATCTTTCTTTAAGGAATAAAAAAATATCGAAAGAAAACGAGTTTCCTTCGATATTTTGAAAATTAAGTAAAAATTTAAGGGTTTTATCCTATTTATATCTATTTATGCACCTATTTGGTGCCAAATATTCTATCTCCGGCATCACCTAAACCTGGAATAATGTAGGCATCCTCATTCAAATGATCGTCAAGCGAGGCGACAAAAACTTTGATATCGGGATGTTTTTCTTGGAATGTCTGGACTCCCTCAGGAGCTGCAACCAAGGCTACGAAAACAATATCTTTTGCTTTAACACCGCGTTTGAGAAGAACATCTACTGCTGCAACTGCAGAGTATCCGGTGGCAAGCATCGGATCGACAACCAGGATCTTTCTATTCTTCAAATTGGAAGGGAGCTTAACTAAATATTCAACAGGACGATGGTCAGGCCCGCGGTACATTCCGATATGGCCGATACGCGCAGACGGCATTAAATCCAAAAGTCCGTCACTCATACCAAGGCCGGCTCTGAGAACCGGAACGATAACAAGTTTTTTACCGGAAAGATAATTTGTCTTGCATTTGCACAAAGGAGTCTCAATTTCACGAGTTTCTAACGGAAGATCTCGGGTTACTTCATAACCTAAAAGGTAAGATATTTCTCGAAGAAGCTGTCTGAAGGTATTAGATGGTGTACCTTTTTGACGCATTGTGCTGAGTTTATGTTGGATGAGTGGATGATCGACTATATAAAGGTTAGGAAATCTCGGATCTGTCTTCATTTAGAACTCCCATAAAAGTGTCTTAATTATCCTCCCACTGATAGGAAGTTTCCATGACTTCTCCTAAATTGTTTAAACTTGCAATAATAGATACAAATTAAAGGAAATTACATGCGCTATCTTGTACTTTTAGTTCTGCTTTTGTTAGGAGCAGGCTTTGTGTTCCTGAATTGGGATGCAGTATGCAGTCCGACTGAAGTCAATATGGTATTCACCAAAGCTCAAGCCCCTCTCGGGATGATGCTTTTAGTCTGGTTCGGTATCCTTTTTCTTGTTGTTTGCTATGGTCTGGTTAAGCAGCAAGCTACAGCATTAACTACAGCAAATAAGATGGCCAAAGAGTTAGAGGCTCAGAGAAAGTTGGCAGCTAATGCCGAAGACTCTCGTCTTACTAACGTTAAATCAGAATTTGATGCTAAATGGCAGAAGCTCGTTGACAGTCAAACTGCAATCCTGGAAGCCTCTGAAAAGAGAATCATGCAGGAACAAACTAATTTACTTGAATCTTTCAAAGAAGCACTCAAGAATAATGAGCAAAGCAATCAAGATTTAAGTAAGAACATTACAACGGCTTTAGATACGATGGACGATAAGATCACCAAAGTATTGATCGACGTTAAACAGGTTACGGCGTCTTCTAAGAGCGCCCCTGCATCGCAGACAGAGCAATAATTCTGAGCAGTACAAAAATGAAGGCCGGTTAAACCGGCCTTTAAAATATTTAAGTTAACTAGAATTTTTTGTGATATTCCTCAACGCGAGCGACTTCTTCTTTAGCTCCTAAGAATACCGGTACGCGTTGATGAAGTTTTTCCGGTTGAAGATCAAGAATAGCGCCTTTACCGGTGGAAGCAGCTCCGCCGGCTTGTTCAATTAAGAATGACATTGGATTAGCTTCATACATAAGACGAAGCTTACCAGGCTGCTCGGGCTTTCTGTTGTCCCATGGATACATAAAAATGCCTCCGCGGCAAAGAACACGGTGAACTTCCGCAACCATGGCGGCAACCCAGCGCATATTGTAGTTTTTGCCCAAAGGTCCGTCTTTTCCTGCTAATAAGTCTTTAACGTATTCTTTGACCGGAGCCGCCCAATGACGCATGTTGGACATATTGATTGCAAATTCTTCCGTAGTCGCTGGAATTTGGACGTTTTCTTTGGTAAGGATATAGTTGCCGGTATTCATGTTTAAAGTGAACATGACGACTCCTTTGCCGAACGAGAATGTCAAGATAGTTTGCGGAGAATACATGACGTAGCCCGCAGCAACTTGCTGTCGTCCCGGAATCAGAAAACTTTCGTTCGTGATTTCACCTTCCGGAGCCTTTGTGATTGAGAAGATTGTTCCGATAGGAGCATTAATGTCGATATTGCTGGAGCCGTCGAGGGGGTCAAAGGTAATGAGGTATTTGCCTCTCTTAAACTGAGAAGGAGTGACAAGACAGTCATCCATCTCTTCGCTAGCCATACCGGCAACAGAACCGGTCCATTCAACTCCGGAAACAAAGATCTCGTTGGAAATAACGTCCAATTTCTTTTGATGCTCTCCTTGGACGTTGTCAGTACCAGCCATTCCCAAAACGCCGGCCAGCGCACCATGAGTAACTTTATCGTTGATGTCTTTGCTTAACTGAGCAACGGCACTGATTAATGCGGATAATTCGCTGTCAATCAAATTGTTTTGAACGGCAGTTGTTAGATATTGAGAAAGAGTAATAGACACAACACTTCTCCGATTAAATGGGTTCGTTAATAGCTTTATCCACAATCTCTCTGAGATCTGCTGAGAGATTCTTTTGTTGACTTACGTATCTTAATGCTTTGTACATCATTGAAGACAGTCTCGGCTCATACCTTCTCCAATTTTCTAGTGTTCTGGCCAAGCGGGCAGAGACCTGCGGGTTAAAACTGTCGATATTAAGAACAGTTTCAATCCAGAGCTGATAACCGCTGCCGTCAAGAGTATGGAATTCAGGACCGCCTTTGGCAAAGAAAGTTCTTAACAGCGAGTAGACGTTATTCGGATTCTTAATGGAGAAAAGTGGATCCATCATCAAAGAGCGGATTTTGTTCACAACCGGCATCTCTCCGTGAACCGAGGTCGCTAAGGCTTGAACTTCGAGCCATTTGTTAATTAGGAGAGGCTCTGTTGCCCATGCGATAGAACTCTTGTTGAGCATTTCTTGACGAATGGGAAGACCGGAGTGTACAGCTATGCTTAAGGCGCCTAGTTTGTCCGTAATGTTGTTCCCTTTTTCAAAGAAGTTGCGGGTTTGCTGAACCCCCTTCGGATTACCGGAAGCGACAAGATAGGACAAAGAAAGGAACTTCAAAGCTCGTTTTCCGGCGAGATCCGGATCATATTTATATATTCCCTCGGTTGTGCAGGTTTTTACCTTATCCTCAAAGCTGGTCTTGAGTCTTTGCCCAATTTTCTTTTGCATCGCCTGACAAGCCGCACGAATTAAAGCCGGTTCAATAATGATTTGGCTTTCATAAATGGCTTGTTCGCTAGGCAGCTTTAAAATCTCTGCTCGGTAAGCCGGGGACAATCTTTCATCGTTAAGAATTTCTTCAAAAGTTGCTAAATAAGCTTCCATTGGAGAAAGAGAATTCGCATTTTGAGTTTTTCTTAATTCTTGGATGAAGGCGTCGATAGCTAAAATAGAAAGCTTCTCAAAGGCTTCAGCGCGGTTAAACAGATCCGAGTCGTTTTTGGCTAAGAAGACTAGTTGATCTCTGGTTAAATCCATGTCAAAGATGACGGGAGCAGAGAAGCCTCTGCCTAAAGACAGAAGAGGTCTCCTGTCTACATTGACCAAAGTCCAAGTTTGTACGTCTTGATTTAAAAGAAGGACTCGAGTAGTTCCGACGGGCAGCGGTTCACCTTCCAGCTGCAAAGGAATATCTTCGCCTTTGTCATTGAGTACTCCGACAGCTAAAGGAATCATCAAAGGCTGTGGTTTCGGTTGACCAGGAAGGGTACGGTTGGACTGTCTTGTGGTAATAGTAAATGTCTTCTTGCTTTCGTCCCATTGAGTCTTCACCGAGACGCGAGGAGTACCGGCCTGGGAATACCAAAGAGCGAACTGAGAAAGATCAGCGTCGTTGGCTTCTGCCATCGCAGTACGGAAGTCGTCACAAGTCGCCGCAGACCCGTCGTATCTGCGCAGGTATTCGGCAAGCCCTTTCTTAAAACCTTCCTTCCCGAACATGGTTTGATACATACGGACAACTTCTGCACCTTTTTCGTAAACGGTCATGGTGTAGAAGTTGTTAATTTCGCTGTAGGAATCGGGACGAATCGGGTGGGCCATAGGACCGGAGTCTTCCGGAAACTGAGCGGTGCGCAAAGCCCGGACGTCTTTTATTCTTTTTACGACTTTTGCTGATTCAGAACCAAGCATATCGCTTGCGAACTCTTGTTCTCTGAAAACCGTCAAGCCTTCTTTCAAAGACAATTGGAACCAGTCTCTGCAAGTCACGCGATCACCGGTCCAGTTATGGAAGTATTCATGTCCGATAACGGATTCAATAGCAGCGTAATCGGAATCGGTCGCAACTCTGTCATCGGCAAGAACGTATTTGGCATTGAAAATATTCAATCCCTTGTTTTCCATTGCACCCATGTTGAAGTCGTTAGTGGCAACAATCATGAAGCGTTCCAGGTCTAAGGTAAGGCCGTAGCGGACCTCATCCCAGCGGATAGCTTTTTTAAGGCAATCCATAGCGTGGACGGTCTTATTCTCGTTTCCTGGTTCTGTATAAATTTGCAGAAGAGCGGTTTTGTCGTTGTTGAGTTCAATTTTGTCTTCGTTGACGGTGAAGTTGCCGGCAACAAGGGCGAACAGGTAAGAAGGTTTCGGGAAAGGATCGTGCCAGATTGCGTATTTGCGCCCGTCAGGAAGCACTCCTTGATCTACAAGGTTTCCGTTGGAAAGAAGAACTTTGCACTCTTTAGGAGCATGAAGCGTCACGGTGTACTTTGCCAATACGTCCGGGCGATCAGGGAAGTAAGTGATACGTCTGAAGCCTTCTGCTTCGCACTGTGTTATGAAGTTGTTGTTCGAAAGGTACAGACCGGAAAGCTCAAGGTTAGCTTTGGGATTGATTCGAGTAACAATTTCTATATCGGTGGGCTCTTTAATTGAGTGAAAAATCAATTTGCCGGCATTCATGGCATACTGATTCGTCAAGCTCGGCTGTCCGTTAATTTTTATTGAGACAAGCTGGAGACTTTCACCGTTTAATTCAAATTCGTCGCTTTCTCTGCCTTCTCTCGGGACGACATGCATGGTAGAGGTGACGATTGTTCTATCGGGAATTAAATCAAAAACGAGATTAATCGTTTCAACATCGTGGTTAGGTGCTTTGTAATCTTTACGGTAAACGACCGTTTGTCTGTTTGACATTGAAATCCTCGCGTAAAACTGTCCGATTATTCTAATTAATATCGAGGAAGTTATCAGAAATTACCAAATCGGAATAGACATCGAAATTCTGGAGCTTAAGCTCCAGAAACAAATAATCACCAAAAAATGTAGCTTCATAATTTTTCAATAGCTAGAATCCTTTCAAATATTTAACGGAGATTCCTATGTGCACAACAGTCATTGTTGGTGAAAAGGCCAGTTACGACGGCTCTTTTCTGATGGCCAGAAGCGCTGACAGCTCTGCTCTAAAGGCCCAACATTTTGTAATTCATCCGGCAAAAGAATATCCCGAAGGTGCGATGTACCGCACCAAGGACTACGATGGCGCCACAGACTTTTCTTATCCGTTGCCAAGACAGGCAATGCGCTACACAACGGTTCCTAACTGGAAAACAGGACTGCACGGTGCAGTAGGATTTAACTCCGAAGGTCTCGGCATCACCGGCACTGAATCTATCTTTGCTCGTGATGATGCTTTAGCTATTGACCCCTACAATAAGGAATCCGGCATTACTGAAGACGATATTCTTGACGTTCTTCTTCCACGCTGCAAAACAGCTCGCGAAGCAGTGGCCCTTCTTGGCAAGATTATCGAAACACAAGGCGCCGGAGAAGGTTTCGGTGTGGGTTTTGCCGACGACAAAGAAGTCTGGTATCTCGAGACCGGAACAGGTCATCAATGGATGGCTCAGCGTACTCCGGCCGAAGTCTACTTTGCATCCGGCAACCAAGGCAGATTGCGCTTCTTTGATCCGAAAGACGACACAATGATGGGTTCTCCTACATTGATTTCTTTCGCAGAAGAACACGGCTTCTACGATCCTAAGTCAGGCAAGTTTGATTTCGCTGCCGCTTACACCCGCAACGATGACAGAGATCGTATTTATAACGATCCGCGCGTTTGGGTAATGCAGAAGATTTTGAATCCGTCTTTAGAGCAAAAAGTTGCTGACGGAAGAAACTTTGATGTTTATCTCAAGCCTGAACAGCCCGTTACTCTTCAAAATCTGAAAGATATTATGCGCAACCACTTCGAAGGTTACGCTCACGACCCTTACAGTTTTGGATTAAACGGAAGCGAACCTTGGAGACCAATCAGCGTATTTAGAACTTATGAAGCTCATATTCTTCAAGTTCGTCCATGGATGCCGAGAGAAATCGGCGACGTGATTTACGTTGCGTTCGGTATGGCTTGCCTTTCTTGCTTCATGCCTTTCTACCAAGGTTTAGATCAGGTTCCTGTTGCGTTCGGCGAAGGAACTGATCATGCAGACGACAAGTCTATCTATTGGAAGTTCCGTAAGCTCCAAACGCTTGCTATGACAGACTTTCCGACTCTGGCTCCGATCGTTCAGAAGAAATTTGCTGAGCATGAAGCTGCTATGAGTGAAAAGCAGTCTGCTATGGAAAAAGAATACACCAGCTTGTATGCAACTGATAAGCAGGCAGCTCATGATCTGCTTCAGAAATTCAATTTGGAAGTTTTCGGAGAGACAGAAGAAGTCATTGATGGTTTGATGAATGAGCTCTTTACAGTTCTCACAGCAAAGATCGAGAAAGAAAACTTCTTCGCAAATAAGAAAATGAAAGACTAATCTTTCTTTTTTGAAAACCGCCTCCTATCTGGAAAGCTAGGAGGTATTTTTTGCATCCGAAAAGCTTCAGGCAGACAAAAGGCCTCCGAGGAGGCCTTATCCTGTGCATTACAGTTGGTTATTTAGCAGCGGCTTTCCATGCATCTTCAAGAGGAGGGAACTTCTTGTTTTCAGCGATGTAAGCATCAACTTCTTTGTAGTTGTGGCCGGCTGTCTTATGGCACTGTACGCAGTTGGTTGGTTTGTCTATAAAGCCCTTGTGGAACTGAGCAATCATCGGCTTCTTGGCATCGTACATTTCTTCCAGGTTATGGCAGCCGCGGCAGTTCTTGAAGTTGTTGCCGGTCATTGTGTCGATAACGCGTTTTTCGGTAACTTTACGTCTTTCAATCCATTTTTCCGGAGTGGAGTAGTTGCCCTTGATTTCGCCGATGAGAGAAACGAAACCGGCTTCAGCTTTTGCGAAAAGAAGCTGAGTATAGGCAACTGGGGTCAAAGGATGATTTGTTTCATTTAAAAGGTGGCAGTCAGAGCAACCTGCTGTTACGCCAGTCGGAGTTCTGGCATGCTGTCCTTGCTTCCATGCATAGGCTACGCCGTCCATGGAGTGACACCATGTCGTACAGAATTTGTCGGAACCAGCCCACTGTACAACGGAAACGGTGGAAGCAGAAATCACGATACCGACAACAATACCAATAACTAAGAGCCAAAAAACTCCCCATTTGCTTCTAGAGGACATATTCTTCTTCCTTGCTGTTGTTAGTTAGTCAAAATGTTCTGACTCTAAGGGTGAGTCGTGTCGCTCTATGCTTCTTCTGGAATGTACGAGAGAGCGACATGAACTAAGTTTATCTTAAGAAATAATTGGAAATAAAAAGAGGAAATAAAAAAAATATGGAACTAACCCTACTAATCCTGGGTTCTCCCCAATTCGAGGTAATCTTTTTGGGTCATCACATCAGGCCGATAATCACACTTGTTTGGTCGACTTCAAGGTAGGCGTCCGAACCGATAGTCAGTGTATGCGGGCTATGTACAAAACCGACAACATTAATTCCATTCGCTAGTCGTAGAGTAACTTCACCACCTTTATCTCTTTGGGGTAAGCGAGCAACCTGGCCTTTTAAGACTTCTTTGTCATAGTTCTCCGGGAGGGAGTCAAGAATTTTTGCTCCGGTAGCTTTAAACAAGGCTAATACAGTCATTCCTATCTTTAAACCGAGCAGCTGCTGACTTTCTGTCGTAATGCTGGCTTTTAAATAGGCGTGTTCAGCAACTTTTAAAACCACCTTGGATTGAGAAAGACCTCCATGAATTTCTTCAATCAGGCAAGGAATCACATTTCGTACGCTCATTTTGAGCGTACTGGCGGCTAGAGATGCAAGTTTTGAATGTTGTCCGTTCTCAATATCCATCAAAATTTGTGAGCGAACTTTGTTCAGAGAGGCGGATGCTTCCAGTACCAGTCTTCCGGCAGGAGTCAAGACTGCTCCGCCTCCGGAGGAGCCACCTACAGCTTTTTCAACCAGCGGTTCGCCGGCAAGATTACTCAGAGTTTCGATTGCCTGCCAAGCGGCTTTATAGCTGATTCCGGCTGAACGTGCTGCCTGAGAAATACTTCCCAGACTGTCGATTCTCTGAAGAATATCTATTCTTTTATCTACACTCTCTAATCCCAGGGCATCAAAGATGTTCATATCTTTACCAATTAATTATTTTACGTATACAATATCGTTATTCTAATCTAGAATAACGACAAGATAATTATTTCTTAAAAGAGCATCATGAAACAAAGTTTATTGCTTTTAGCTGTAGCAGCTATCTTCTCAACCTCAGCCGATGCCGCCGACATTAATATCGCAGTAGCCGCCAATTTTACCGCTCCTATGAAAGAGTTGGCCGCTATGTATGAAAAGGAAACCGGTAATAAGATTCTAGCTTCCTACGGCGCAACAGGTGCCTTTTACGCACAGATAAAAAACGGTGCTCCTTATCAGGTTCTTTTTGCCGCTGATGCAAAAACCCCAGCTAAGATTGTAAAGGAAGGTTTGGGTGCTGAAGGTACGAATAAGGTATATGCGTACGGTAAGTTAGTTTTGTGGAGCGCCGCACCTGACTTTGTAAAAGAAGATAAGAACTTTATTCTTTCTGACAAAGTTAAGAAGATTGCCGTTGCTAACCCCAAGTTAGCTCCATACGGAGAGGCTGCTTATCAAACAATGACAGCTTGGGGCAATCTGAAGAAAGCGGAACCCAAATTTGTAACCGGGGACAATATCGGTAAGACATTCCAGTATGCCAAGACAGCTAACGCGCAGGTTGGTTTCGTCGCTTTGTCTCAAGTATTCAAAGACGGAAAGATGACCTCCGGTTCCGGCTGGATTATTCCAACTGACTTGTATCAGCCTATTCGTCAGGACGTCGTTGTCTTGAAGCCGGGTAAAGGCAACAAAGAAGTTGCTGACTTCCTTAAGTTCGTTGAAACCAATCCTCAAGCTAAGAAGTTAATTGAGTCCTACGGATACGGACTGTAAGAGAGTTTTAGATGTTTACCGCTGAAGAATTACTGCCTATCCAACTAACTCTAGAGCTAGCTGCCATAACTACAGTGTTTCTTTTAATTGTCGCCACGCCACTGGCGTGGTGGCTCGCTAATACAAAGTCGAAGCTGAGATCCGCAGTGAGTTCAGTGGTGACATTACCTCTTGTTTTACCGCCCAGTGTATTAGGTTTTTATCTTTTAGTAGCCATGGGGCCAAATGGGCCTTTGGGTAAATTGACAGAAGCTTTAGGGGTAGGGCTTCTGACATTCACTTTTCCGGGGCTTGTAATCGGCAGCGTCGTATATTCGATGCCGTTTGCTGTGCAGCCGCTGCAGGGAGCGTTCGAATCTATCGGCAAAAGGCCGCTGGAGGTCGCTGCAACACTCCGGGCCGCGCCGTGGGATACTTTCTTCAATGTAATTCTACCACTAGCGAAGCCTGGCTTCGTAACTGCTTCTTTACTTACTTTTGCGCACACAATTGGCGAGTTCGGCGTTGTTCTGATGATTGGGGGCAATGTTCCCGGAAAAACTCAAGTTGTTTCCACAGAAATCTACAGCTATGTGGAAGCAATGGAATACTCAAAGGCCCATTGGCTGGCTGGCGGTATGGTCTTATTTAGTTTCTTTGTTCTACTCGGACTAACATTATTAAATAGAAAAAACGATCGCTTCTTGACCTAGGAGAATAAGTTGGAATCAATAAGTACAAGTGAAGTGAACTTATTCCTGGAAAGGAAAGGAGGTTTTAAGCTTGACTGCAGCGTTAAATTCCCCACAGAGGGAATTACTGTTGTTTTTGGAGAGTCGGGTTCCGGTAAGACAACATTTTTGAGATGCGTGGCGGGGCTTGAACGTGCACATGGCTATGTTCATGTCGGCAATGAACTCTGGCAGGATGACAAGAAGAATATCTTTTTACCGACTTGGCAGCGCCAGCTGGGTTATGTATTTCAAGAATCTTCTCTTTTTCCTCATCTTTCCGCGTTAAAAAATTTAGAGTTCGCTATCAAGAGAAGCAAAAGTCCCAACTCCAAAGAGAGAATGGAAACCGCTATTGAATTGTTAGGAATTCGAACGTTGCTTAACCGCATGCCTTCTCAGCTTTCGGGCGGAGAACGGCAAAGAGTGGCAATTGCCAGAGCCGTGGCGACGGATCCACATGTAATGCTCTTTGATGAGCCCCTAGCTTCTTTGGACTTTGCCAGAAAGGTTGAAATTCTCCCTTGGCTGGTAAAGCTTAAAGAAGAACTCAAAATACCAATGCTTTATGTGACTCACTCTACAAATGAAGTAGTGAAACTTGCCGATCACATCATTGTGCTTGAGAAAGGACTTTTGAAAGCCAGCGGCTCTCTGCAAAGCGTTTTATCCAACGTAGATCTTCCCGTTAAGCTCGAAGGAAAACTTGGAGTGGTTCTGCGCGGAAAAGTGATCAATAAGGACGCCCGCTGGAATTTATTGACAGTAAGAATCGAAAAGTTTGATATTACCGTCCCTGACGGAGGAGAAGGGGTTGGAGACTCCGTGAGTTTGCAGGTGTTGGCTAAAGACGTTTCTATTGCTGCAGCAAAGCCTGAATCGACCTCAATTTTAAATATCTTGCCGGGTATAGTCACCCAAATACGGCAAGAAGATAATCATATCGACAGCTTGGTTCAAATTGACTGCAACGGTCAGAAATTTTTGTCTTTGGTGACAAACAAATCTTTAAATTCTCTCTGTCTCCAAGAGGGCTCGAATGTTTGGGTTCAATTTAAATCGATGAGCTTAAGTTCCCAGTGATTTGCCTAAGACTTAAAAATTTTGCTGTGAAATACAAAAGGAGATCAAGTTTTTTAGACTGATCTCCTTTGAATTTTGGTCCAACCTGACTATTCCAAGACTTTAACCATAAAGTTCGAAGGTCTTCCTTCAGAATAGACAACAGGAATTTGAATCTTGACCGAGAGTCCTCCTTTGATGCTCTTCATATCCGGGATGACTGTGTATTCAGAAGGCGGATAAGTTTTTTGGAAGATAGTCTTATTGGTGTTGACAAAAGTGACTTGAAACTGAGGAAGTCTCTGAGTTCTCATATCCTGATTTTGTACTTGGAGCGAGACGTCCCAGGTGTCTCTGCCTGTGGCATTCATCTCCGAAGTCAGGATTCTCAGCGGCCTCATCGGAGGCAGTAGAAGAACTTGCAGCTTCTTTCAGAAATTGAGTTAAGAGGATCCTGTTGCATGATGCTTGGCTGCAAGAATAAGGCAACTTGCCAGGTGCACAGGCAAACCACAATAAAGCAAATAAAAAGCATCACTGATCTCAGAACGCCAGATGGAGTCGGAGCTTCTTCGGGAGCTTCTAGATTTTCATCGGGAGGTTCCATGACGGCTTTAGGCTTTTGGCTTAAAGGCGTTGAGAGTTCCTCTAAATCCTTGGAAAGCGCAGCCATCATTTCACGAGGATCTTTGCGCTTAACTGAAGAGGGCTCAGCGGTTGAAGAAATGGGAGCCTGAGGAGTTTGTCCAGCGGACAGCCGGTGGAAGTGCCTGCAGAAGAGGGTTCTGTAGGAGAGGGAGAAATTTTTGGAGTTTCAGTCTTGGCAGATGTCGGAACCGGAGAATTCAGTTCAGCGGGCACAATTCTCGAATTAAATCTTCTTTTCGCTTTAAAGGTTGAGAAAGACTCGGTTCATAAGGAAATCTAAGACCTTTTGAATTGCCAGAGATTTTCGGCTCCATATTCTGCTCGCTCGGTTATTTCTTTTGTCCTGCTAAGCACACCCATCCTTCCGAAGTTTTCCAAATCTTCAGATCCAGAGTGGCACACAGCCCGTTGTAAAGTTCTATTAGCTCTTCAGCTTGTCTCTCTAATATACCCGATAAAACCAAGGATCCGCCTTCTTTTACGCGGGATATGAGCGCAGGAGCCAAGATTCGGAGGGGTTGCTCAAAATATTAGCTACCACCACATTAAATTTTTCATCAGGCAATTTGGATGGGAGATAGAAGCCTGCCTCAACTCCATTCTGCTCGGCATTGTATTTAGCCGCTTCGATGGATTGCGGGTCGATGTCGGTGCCCATAACAATATCAGCACCAAGTTTCTTTGCGGCTACGGCAAGAATTCCAGAACCACAGCCGTAGTCGAGAACACTGCGGCGCAAAGAGCATGCGAACTCAGCCATTCAAGACAAAGATGGGTTGTGGGATGAGTCCCTGTACCGAATGCAACGCCCGGATCAAGTCTGATATTGATTGCATTCGATTAGGAGGTTCGTGCCAGGACGGAACAATCCATAGCTTTTCGGAAATTTGAGTCGGAGAAAATTGAGCTTGCGTGATGCGAACCCAATCGTTATCCGGAACGACTGTTTCCGCTTCAATTTCCGGTACTTTGAAATGCAGTTCGTCGCAGCATTTATTTAAAACCTTAGCAATAGGAAAGTCTGCGGGGACAAGAATTTTCAATCTGGAACGATTCCACGCCAGTCTCTCGGGCTCCAGCCCAGGCTCTCCGTAGAGCGGAGCCTCGTCTTCGCTATCAGCATCGGCATCTTCGATGCTGACTGAATAGACACCTTCGTCCATTAAGAAATCTGAAAGTTCTTCGGCTTCGTCTTTTTCGACCAAAATTGAAAATTCTTTGAGCATTTAGCAGCCTATGCGTGTTTACGGTTCATGTGCGAGAGTTTTTCTTCCAGATAGTGGATGCTTGGGCCTCCCTTTAAATAAGTTTGGTCAATCATCATTTCTCTGTGAAGAGGAATATTGGTTGAAATTCCTTCTACAACAGTTTCGGACAACGCGCATCTCATGCGGGCAATTGCTTGCTCACGTGTGTCCCGTAAGAGATGAGCTTGCCGATCATTGAATCGTAGTGCGGAGGTACAAAGTATCCCGGGTAAATGTGGGAGTCAACGCGTATTCCTGGACCGCCAGGGGCATGGAAGGTCGAGATTCTTCCCGGGCTCGGTGTGAATCTAAACGGATCTTCAGCGTTAAGTCGGCATTCAATGGCGTGGCCTCTGATTTGAATATCTCTCT
>PDYJ01003443.1_pt1 | contig 13812 bp, 17 predicted proteins | sample 1430841 | NCBI WGS metagenome assembly PDYJ01 (sample SAMN07237672, study PRJNA390542) | Gut metagenome, whole genome shotgun sequencing project. | isolation source: fecal pellets | host: Mus musculus | place: USA: New York, NY | collected 2016-10 | reverse complement strand
CGGCTTCATTTTCTACAAATACCTTTCTGAGAAAATAGAGAAGGCGGTTGACACCGCCCTTATCGACGACGGCATTACTTTCAAGGAACTTTGGCAGTCTACCGATGAAGATGCCGAGGAACTGAAAGCCGAGGTGCGCAATCAGTGTATGGATTCTATCGGCTACTTCATTGAGCCGGAGTTCTTGTTTTCCTCAATCATTGCGTCAATCAAGATTGGCGAGAATATTCTCCCCAAACTTGAACGCTCGCTCAAACAGATTGAGGATAGTACGCTCGGACACGACAGCGAGGAAGATTTTGGCGGTCTGTTCTCCGACATCGACCTCAACTCGCCGAAACTCGGCAAGAGTTCCGATGATAAAAATTCGCTCGTTTCATCGGTGCTTCTCGCCCTTGATGAAATCAAGTTCGGCTCGGAAGCCGCTGAAGAAATTGATATTCTCGGCGATGCCTACGAATATATGATTGCCCAATTTGCCGCCGGTGCGGGCAAAAAGGCCGGCGAGTTCTACACTCCGCAAGAGGTCAGTCAGATTCTCGCCGACATCGTAACCACCGGCAAGACCCGACTACGCAATGTCTACGACCCGACCTGCGGCTCCGGCTCGCTGCTTATCCGCGCAGCTCGCGAGGGTAAGGCCGAGGACATCTTCGGTCAGGAGAAGAATCCGACTACCTACAACTTGTGCGCATGAACATGCTGCTCCACGGCATCAAGTTCAAGAATTTCTCAATCGCCAACGGCGACACGCTCGAACATGACGAGTTTCCCGACCGCACAGCCGATACCGGCTTTGATGCTGTCGTGGCTAACCCTCCGTTCTCGCAGACTTGGAGTGCCGCTCCGAAGTTCCTCACAGGCGACGACGTTTCAGCAAAATAGGAGTCCTTGCACCGAAGTCGAAAGCCGACTTCGCGTTTATCCTCCACATGGTCTACCACCTCAACGATGGCGGCACAATGGCATGTGTCGCTCCGCACGGTGTTCTGTTCCGTGGCAACGCCGAGGGAACTATCCGCTGTTGGCTCATCGAGAAGCGCAACTACATTGACGCTATCATCGGCCTACCGGCCAACATCTTCTACGGCACTTCCATACCCACCTGCATAATCGTGGTGAAGAAATGCCGCAAGGCCGACGACAATATTCTGTTCATTGATGCAAGCCGCGAATTTGAGAAAATCAAAACTCAGAACAAGCTGCGTCAGGAACACATCGACAAAATCGTCAGCACCTACCGCGAGCGCAAAGAGATAGAGCGTTACAGCCATCTCGCCACCCTTGACGAGATAGCCGAGAACGACTACAACCTCAATATTCCCCGATACGTTGACACTTTCGAGGAAGAAGAACCTATCGACATCAAGGCGGTTATGGCTGAAATCAAGGAGCTTGAAGCCAAACGCGCCGAACTTGACAGCGAAATCGAAGTATACCTCCGTGAACTCGGCATCATCGAAAACGACTAATCGCTATGGCAACCAATAAAACAGATAAAGTCCTCAATGTGCCAACTCTGAGATTCCCCGGCTTCACCGAGGAGTGGCAGGAAGTTCAATTTTGCGATGTCGTTAATCTATATAGGGGTAGTTCGCCGCGTCCGATAATTTGAGTCATTACACATTCTGACGAAGGAGTTAATTGGGTAAAAATTGGAGATATGCCGACTACTGGACGACTTGTAATCCACTTCTGAAAGAATAACATTAGAGGGTTCAAAAAAATCAAGAAAAGTTAGTCCAGGTGACTTAATATTGTCAAACTCAATGACCTTCGGACAACCATATGTCATGGCAATAGAAGGATATATACATGATGGGTGGTTTGTGTTGAGAGATTACGAAGAAAAAATGGATAGAGATTTCTTATGTAATTTGCTTATCTCACCTATTATCCAAAAACAGTATTATCGATTAGCGGCAGGAGGGGTCGTTCAAAACATTAGTAGCGACTTGTAAACCAAGTGCGATTCTCGTTACCCTCAATAGCAGAACAATTAAAATATCCCATCTCCTAAATATTCTTGACGAGCGCATAGCGTTGCAAAGCAAGTTGATTGAGGATTTGAAAAAATTAAAGTCGGCAATTAGAGCTAATATCTTCCAACGCTTGAAAAACGCACCTACTCATACCAAAAGCGGTGCAGAATTGCTTCTATACGAGCAACCTACAAAATATATCGTGGAAGATTACGAGTATAGTTCTGACAAGACACAAACGCCGGTACTGACAGCGAACAAATCTCTTATACTTGGCTATACCTCTGAAAACTTTGGCGTTTATGATAAGGGCAATTGTATCATTCTTGACGATTTTACTCTTGATATGAAATTTATTACATTTCCTTTCAAGGTAAAAATCCTCTGCCATAAAAATACTGACGACTAAATGTGGAGTCAATCTTCGTTTCATTTTTGAGCAGCTCCAATGGATGGGACTTACCCCATTAGGGCACAATCGACATTATATTTCAATGGTTGAGCCAATGCAGTTTTATTGTCCGAGCATTGAGGTTCAAAGGAATATCGCACAATTGTTGGATAAGGCCGACGATAAGCTGCGAAATGAACTGCAATTATTGGAACTGCTCATTAAACAGAAATCCTTTTTGCTTTCGGCAATGTTTATATAAACATCGTTGACAGCAAATAATTCTTCTGTTTCGTATAGGCTTGAAGTATTTTCGACTCGGCGGCTATCATTTTTGATATGCCTCCGATGATAGTTGCCGTGCAATGTTGTTGCTCTATAGACGGTAACGGAATAGGGATATTGCACAAGGCTTCAAATGAAAGGCATTGCCTAACACTACCCTCCAATCGTTTATCCATTTCTTTGAAGAAGTATTTCGTCGAAAAGAAGTGTTCGAGATAATCGCCGACAACATCCACGCCACATTTGAAGCATAAGTACATAGGGCTAACGATGCAGGTTTCATCGGCCTTTGTATTGTGCGATTGACCCCACATTGATTCGTGCAGGGTTATACGCAAATATTCCAGACTTGATAACTTTGTAATTGGTGGTATCTTCGCTTGCCACGGTACGGTCTTCAAATTGTTCTGACTGAGCAATAAGCCGTGTTTATTGCTCACAGACATAACAATGTTAATGAGGCCATCGCGATTCCTTGCCGAAACCTGCTTTATCAATGTTCCCAACCGAACTTTCGAAGCCATCATTGTTGAACAGCAGTCCGTAATTGCGACATTGTGGTGCAGAATCCTTAATGGACGGAATTGTGGTTAAGCATTGGGGTGGAGTTGAGAAGAAAAAATATAAGCCTAACGGAATTAGGAGAAGCATTTTCGGTAATGAATCTTTCCAAAGAAGACTTAACCGAAGATGGAAGAGATGGTATTATCTACGGGGAATTGTTCACAACGTATGATGCAATTATAGATAATGTTGTGAGCCATACAGATAAGGTCGATAGACTTACACTAAGCGAAGATAACGACCTGTTATTCCCTGCATCAACCACAGTTGATGCTTACTCTCTTATTGCGCCAAGTGCGATTACTTGAACGAGGCATAGTATTGGGAGGAGATATGTTCGGCATTCATATATCCCAAGAGCATAGTGCCGAGTATATCAGTTTAATTATCAACGCAATCTATCGAAACAAGTTGAGCAAATATGGCCAAAGGCTCAACGATTATTCACCTGCATTACGGTGATATTAAAAATGTGGAAGTTGAATTGCCCGACTTGAAAACTCAATTATATCTCGTTGGTGTGGTGAAAAGATTGAGAACTAAATTTTTCCATCGAAACCGATTATCTGGTAAAACTGAACAAGGCAAAACAATCTTTGCTTTCCGCGCTGTTCATATAAACATCGCTGACAGTAGATATTGCTTTTGCTCTTGTATCAAAGAGAGTAACCTTTCTTCAAGTGCAATTTTATCCTCTATGCGAGATAGGGATGCCGCTGTTCTCGATTGTTCTTCATATTCGGGACAGAATATGCGGGCCTTAGAATATGCCTTAAAATAAATGTGCGGTATAGCCATACCAGTTTTATACGGCTGAAAATTAAATCTTTTCAATACGAAGTATAAAAATTTCGCCGACACACCTTTCTTGGTTGCAAGTAATTCAAAGTGCCTACTACCGAGCAATCGCCATTAGTATACAATACATTTCCCACGCCCGAACCATCTTTTACAACCAGGATAGCCGGAGCTGAAATGGTAGCATAATCAAGATAGCCGCAAACGCCATTAGCGCCATACAACAGGATATTTACCTTGTTCTTCTGTCTCACCCTCTTGTAAGGTCGAACTATAACAATCAAGGCAATCACCTATGGAAATGTTCTGAGTATGTGCCGTAACCTTATCTATAATTCCGTCCATTAAGGATTTTAAGTGGTCAATCAACTTGCTTTGCAACGCTATTCGATCGTCAAGGAGCGAAAGAAAATCCGCGATTTTTTTCTGCTCAGTTCTATTTGGATAGGAGATTCCTAACTTCCGTAAATCGTCATTATAAAATCCGAGTTATGGTTGTTGAATTGAGACGAGACCAATCTACCCGTGAAATTATATAATACAGGAATTTGTTGTTTATCTTATCGGTTGGGTTACTCAACCATACGATATTACTATTCTTGGAAATAAGAATCTGCGCCATCAAATGGAATAGCTTTCCCAACTGTACCCGCACAAGTAATCATAACCTCTCCTTGTTGTGGATAGTTGTACTTGCATCGGTATTCATCAAAAAGTTCTTTTGAAATGTAACTATCGGGAATACCACCTATTGTCCCTATTTTATAAAAAGGGACATCTCCGACTTCACTTGTTTGGTGTGCAAATATTCTTTTGCACATTTGAACAGTGCATATATCGCCAAGTGCGGACTTTTGCCATTCTTCGGTGAAGCCGGGAATCTCAGAGTTGGCACATTTGCCGCTCAGTTTCTCAAAGGGTTAGATTTTGCTATGTATAATGGTATATGTTCAACATTAAACATTTCTACAATGCAAAATCCTTTAACTTTCCGTCAAGTCGCCACCTTGTGGCGAGAGGATAAGCATAAGTATGTCAAGCGTTCACGATGTCGGCATACTCACTTATCCTCCAAAACCATCTCCTACCGTACTTCGCAGATGCACCGCAATCACCGAGGAGCAGGTGCAGAAGTTCGCTATATCGAAAAACTCGATAAAGGACTCAGCCAAAAGAGTGTCAAGGACATTCTTATCGTCCTCAAAATGATTTTTCGCTTCGGCGTGAAATCCGGCAACTTCACCCACCAAGATTGGGAGGTGAAGTTCCCTACCGACCATTCAAACCGCGAGTTTGTCGGTGCTGACAGTTGACAACCAAAGGAAGCTGATGAAGCACCTTACCGACAACTTCACTTTCCGCAACCTCGGCATACTGATATGCCTCCATACAGGTATGCGAATCGGAGAAATTTGCGCCTTGAAGTGGTCGGACATCAACCTCTCGGCGGCAACCATATCCGTTAACAAGACTCTCGAACGCATCTACATTTCTGATGCAACCCGGCAAAAACAGAGATAGTAATATCCTCACCAAAGACTAACAAACTCTCGCCGTGAAATACCAATCGGCAAAGGACTGCTGAAAATCCTCCGTCCCATCATGGCTGTCGTAAACTCCGACTTCTATGTCATAACAAATGAAGCCAAGCCAACAGAACCGCGTACCTATCGCAACTACTACAAGCATCTTATGGAATCGTTAAATCTTCCCGCGATGAAATTCCACGGTCTCCGCCATAGTTTCGCCACCAGATGCATCGAAAGCATGTGCGACTACAAGACCGTCAGCGTGATACTCGGCCACTCCAACATCGCAACGACACTCAACCTCTACGTCCACCCCAACATGAGCAAAAGAAAAAGTGCATCGACAAGATGCTACGCTCACTCTGAAATACTCCATGCATAATAAGTTTGGTTTGGTTCGGGCTTTATATATGCCCGGCCAAACCTAAATTTATATATAGAAATGCTTGGTAAAAAGAAAGCTGGGTGTGAGTGATATTGTTTCTCGTAAATTACGGGGCATTGACCGGAAACGTTTTTCTAAACTGTTCTAGCCGCTCAATCAGTGCATCAAACGACAACTTTTCACCGTAAATCATAGAGGTTTTCATTGCTTCGTAGTCAAGGCGCATTTGTCGCGCAATTCGCCAGTCGGACAGAATGCGATGGTTGACGGATGGTTAAGCTCGTAGTTTACACCGCCGACATGATAGAATCGTTGGCGATGGGCGATGATCTCCTGATATAATTCCATGTCGGAAAGAGCGGCTTTCTGCAAAAGCGGTGTCCATCAGTCGTTCCAAATCATAAAGATGGCGGCTCATGCGGTCGGAGCGAGGTGAGCGACGCTGATATTCCTCATTTAGCAGGAAGGCTTTTTCAAGGAATGTGCGTGTCGGTGTTATGGTCGGTATTTCGGCAAATGTCTCACCGTCAATCTCCGGGAAAGCATTGCCAACGAGTGATGATATGCGCTTGACTTCAAACGGTTCTTTCATCGAAAGACAACTTATCTCAATCTTGACTACGGGACGCACATACGCATCAGAGTCAACTTTGACCGGATAGTGAATCTCTATGATTACCGATCGCTGTCATGGTCGATTGGCCGAACCGTCCTTCTTTGTAGTTATCGGTATTACCTTGCATTCGCCTAAACCGGATTCTACAAGTTTCGATTTCAATTCCTTTGCGAACTCGCCAAGGATATAATCACGATTGACAATACGGAGATTCTTCACCTGATTGTTAGTCGCAGCTTTAGCGCAATCCTTACCAAGTTCATTGAGATAGAAATCACGATAGAGGGCTATGTCGATGTCTTCCGAAAAGCGGTCAATCAGGTTCCAGCCTTTGCTGAGACTTGTTCCACCTTTGAAGAACATATACTTTGCCGGGAAAGGGAGAACAGAACTTTCAAAATGGCAGTAACCCACCAGTCTCTTTTTCAACCGCACCCACGCTGATGTTCTTTTCATTTGCTATGATGTATGCCGATTGTTGACGGTCAGCATCCGAAGCATCAATCCATCTGCTCATTTCGTTTGATTTTATCCTTTGTTTCGATAATAATTTTCTAATCCAGCGCGGAGCACGAGCTATATCCTCTTGCCATGTCTCTTCCTCCGGGTTTTCTTTCAACACGCCATAAACTACGTCAAGAGTATTATCATCAACATTATATTGCTTGATAGACTTTAGCGCAAGCACTAATATCGGCATAATCTTGCCCTTTATATGCAAATGTCGATGGCACACTATGTTTAAGAGTCAGAGTACGTTTGCCAATCTTTATTTTGCGTGGTGTTCCTGATGTAAGATACACGGAGTTCATTGGAACTTGTGTTGAAAAACCGAGATAATTCTCAGCAGTCGCTCCGGTAGGCAACAGTTGCGCATCATCACGTTTTGCTATGGTCTGTGCTATTTCTCCTATCGTCGGAATAACGGGTCCAAATCGTGAATTCTTTTGGCTTAACGTATATCCCTGTGGCAACTCTGACGAGCTTCCCTTCATTGCATAGTTCAGACAATATGTTGGAGGCGTAGTGAGTGTCAATAGGCAAAAAGCTATCCGGCAGGAAGATGGTGCCCTTCTTGCTGCGATTGACCTTTGAGATAATTGTTTGTTTTCATATCGCGATGAGTAAAAAAGGAAAATAAACGCTTAATTGTCCTTTCTCAGCAGTGCAAAGTTAGTGTTTTATTTCCAATTACACAAAACATTACATCCAATTAAATAGGATTTTACATCAGCCACAAATCATAGGCGTGATATACTTTGCCAGTTTGGTTTAGTCCGGGCACTATATACCCGACCTAAACCAAACCAATATATAGATAGGGCTGGTGAAAAGAAAAATTTTTCTTTTGCATAGTTCTACTTTAGGCGTGAGGCACGAGTAAGACGGTCTTCTTTTATGTAGCGGCTGAGTGAGGCTTCGGTGGTGTGACCCGTGGCTGCACAGATTTACATCTCGGTCATTACCTCGTAGTCGCATATTGGTGGCGAATGAGCGGCGCCCAGTGTGACAGCTCACCATCTGCCAGCGTTGGGTATATGTCGGTTTTGCGACCGGCTCTGCCATTGCCTACGTCGGCGGTGTATGCCTTGGTAACATATCCAGCTAACGTACTTTCAGGATTTGCCTCATATACAGCTTTCATTATTTCTTTTCAGCGCATCATTGAACTTCTGGTTGCTGATTACACGCGGCATCGCCTTTCCGTTCATCGTATAGATCGAGAATCGCTTGCGTTTCAGGCAAAATCTTCACGACTGAAATCTTGTCGGTCTTTTTTGCTTTATATTGGATATATCGCTCACCATCCTCTGTTACATGAATAGAGTTATAATTGAGTTGTTCAAGATCGGAATGGCGCGCACCGGTCCAGCACATCAAAACAAACTGATTGCGCACGGTTCGGAGGTGTTCGGTTGGCAATTCCTGTTTTGTTATCAGCTCAATCTCACTTTCAAGCAAAGCAATGCTTTCTGACTCCTCTTTCAGTTTCTCACAGCGAAGGAAATCCTCTGCCATACATTGTATGCGCATCGGTTGGTCGCGGATAACGGTCTTGATTACCTTAATGTGGTCGCCGATAGTATTTAGCTTTAATCCCTCGCCATAGGCAAAGGAGAGATAATCGGAATAAAACGACTTATTGAGTTTCGTCAAACCGAATATCGGTGATATGCTTCTTCTTCATAAAGTCGCGGATATAACGGCGAAGATGCTTGTAGTGCTGTATCGTTTTCAGTCCAATTGGTTTGCCGTGCCATGTTCGAGCCGGGGCAGCATCAATAAAGACATCAAGAGCCACAATGAAGGATTCTTCACGCTGTCGGAGCATCGCTTCAAGTTCTTCTTTTTTGCGCCGCTGTTCAGCCTCACGTTGAGCTTTCTTACGCTCTTGCGCTTCTTCCCGTGCTTTCCGTTGTGCCTCCTGAAACTCGCGTTTGCTCTTTATGGGCGAATTCATCTATCGCTTTATCAAGTTTCGTTCTCGAACCTTTAGGATCATTGATTATAGTATCAATCAGAGCCGACATTTCATCAAGCTTGTCGCAGAGTTCCTTCCCTGGACCGGCACGAAATGTATTCCACCGTCCGGGAGTGGAAATGGCGTCATTCCAAGTCTTGATGTCAACTTCAATTCGAGAGTTGAGCATAAGATTGGAGTTGAAGCCAACGCGACGGGTATAAAGAGGCGCAACGCCGGTTTTCTTGGTGGTTCGCAGTACGAATTTAGTATATGCTGATTTAGCCATATTCGATAAGTGTTTATCTAATAACGGCAAAGGTATATGATATAGTTCAAAAGTTGATACAAAGTTGATACAAATCAAAGCGACATTATGCTGCTTTTTGCGACTTTCTGAAATTGTTAAAATATATAATTATCTAATATTAGCGCATTTACAAAATTGAGGTTTCATGAAGCATCAGAAAAGTTGTCCTTCCAAGGCAACACTTCAAAATCGCAACTGATTAAATAATAATCGGTTGCGATTTTCTTTTGCCATTTTTGCACAACAATTGCACAACATAAACCGAAAATCTCTTTCAAAATTCATCGTCATTCATCATCATTCAAGCGCAGTAGTTGATTTTGCATTTTTTAACAAGACTTCATTCACTCTCGCCTGAACCATACAGGCGGCTATATGGTTTTAGTAGTTGCGGTGTGTTTTCACACGACAATAGCGGGGCTGACACTGTACCCTGCCGTGACCGTCATGTATAAGACACACCAAATGACAAAACCCAAGAGTGGGCGTCAAACATATTCGACCTAAACGGGTCGAACACTAACGCACAATCCTAAGAGTGTGTACCAGACATCGTAGCCGGAAACTTTACTAACGCGATTATAATCGGCGTGCGGGCAAAGACCCGACTTTACGCAGATGCCGGCTGTTGTTGTTTGTTGTTGCACTTATGGAAGCTATGGCTATACTCCAATTTATAGCGATGGCTGAGATACAGTATTATCATTTTATAGATTGTGCTCTTTTGGAGATATGAGATTTTTTTTCGTATCTTTATGTAACGCTACGAGGCAGAAGCATCCGTCCGACACGTTCAACCATATTGCCCGGATTAGGAATGATGCTCTTTGACGTTGCTATGCCTAATTGTCGTTGCGACACGTAATTATCTTAGTCGGGTGAAAAGGCACCCGATGTACTATGAACTTATGAGAAGCCGTAAGGTGGCGGCCTGTACCGCCAGCCCTAAACAACTCGCCGTAAGGAAGCGATGCTTAACGGGCTTATTCCTCAGTCAGCGGCTACTGAGAATTGAAAATACTGACGCTCTGTGCGCGTCATAATATACTGACGGACATTACTGTATATTGCCAAAACACGCCGGATTTTTTTGGATTTAGTGGCGGCGTTAAGTAGAGGAGATATGTAGTAGGTTCCAAGCATTTGGCGCATAATTATATAATAGGATAGCACAGGGTAAGGTGACCTCAATGTAACATTAGAAGAAAGGTTCCGATTGCAAAGATTTGCAACCGAACACAAAGCGTATTCTGCCCTCAAAAAGGTGGACCGCTACTGCTGTTGGCTTTTGCGAACACAAGCGGCATGGGAGAACTACGCCTTTTGCTTACCTCTATTGGTTGGCAGCAACAATTGTTGGCTTTAATGAAACAAGCTGACAGCATCCTCTATGTCATTACAGACCGTTGTCACCGCTCGAAAGCGCCGGAGATGTGGCAATGTATTGTTTCGGCGTAAAATCTTAAATTCAGACCTCACAATGAATTTATATAATCTTCTCCAAGCTTCTCTCTCCGACCCCAATTCTCCCAATATTCTTCTCACTGTCTCTCTCGCTGACCTCCATCAGCTTGTGGTTGACACAATCGACGCTACACGCGAGCGTCTGCTCCCCCTCTACATGGAGGCCGAGCAGGACAGGTCAATCACCAAGAAAGAAGTTGCCGAACGACTCGGCGTCTGTGAGACCACGGTCTATAATATGACCAAGGACGGCAGACTCCACCCTTTCAAGGTGAACGGCAGCACCCGCTACAGCCTGCGGGAAGTCAACTCCATTATCAACCCCTCTAACGATGACTGAGCCTATGGAAAAGGAAACGACATCATCAGCAAAGGCTACCCCCAAGCCTAAGGTCAGCGAGAAAAAGGCAACCGTAAAGAAGAAAACCGACAGCAGTCCTGAGACACCTGCAATCATAGGTACGGAAATGACATGTCAGTCAAGTGAACAGGGGACAAATCACGAACCTGACCAACTGCCTAATCAGTCAGCAACATCTGACTGCCTGATTGCAACACAACCGACATCGCAGAGTATCAGTGATTTCCCCATTGACGTCCTGCCTGCAAATTTGCAGGAGATTGTCAACGAGGCAAACGCCACTCTCGGTTTTCCGAAGGACTACATTGCAGGCTCCATGCTGACGGCAATGGCCGCTGTAATCGGCAATACCCATTCAGCGGAGGCTATGGCGGGGTGGAAGGAATACGCCATTCTTTTCGTTGCCCTTGTCGGATGCCCCGGTGTCTGCAAGAGCCACCCACTCAGTTACCTCATGCAGCCTCTCATCGACCACGATGCCGAGAAAGCGGCTCAGTTTGCCGAGGCGCTGAAACGCTACAATGCGGCTATGGAACTACCACCGAAAGAAAGGGCCGCCAGTGATTACGAACTCAACCCTGCTGAGCCACGACGCGTCAGGTTTATGATGCAGGACGTAACCAACGAGGCGGTACACCGTATTCTCTCGGAGAATCCCCGCGGACTGATACTGATGTATGACGAGCTTGCGGGTTGGGTCAAGAATTTCAACCGCTACAACAGCGGCTCGGAATCGGAATTCTGGATGTCGGTGTTCAACCACAAGGTTGCCATGTCCGACCGCAAGAGCAGTCAGAGCGGCGTGTTCATCCGCAATCCGTTCCTGTGCGTCATCGGCACTATACAGCCGAAGGTGCTGACCGACCTTGCGGCGAACAACCGCAACGCCAACGGTTTTATGGAGCGCATACTCTATGTGTTCCCCGCCGACCAGAGCAAACCGAAATGGGACCGCACACGCCGACTGCCGTCATTCGACATTGCAGCAGCATGGCGTGAGATTCTTTCCCGCTTGATTGGCATCGTACCGACCGCAGACGGCAATGGCGAAATCATATCCGAGGATGTTCCTTTCTCACCGGATGCACTCGACCGCCTCTATCAGTGGCAGAACGAGCAGACCGACCGATGCAATGCCGACGGAAGCGACACCCTGACCTCCATCGCAAGCAAACTCGAAATCTACGCTATCAGATTTTCTCTTTTGCTCGCTCTCGCCGACTGGGCGTGTGGCGGTGAGAAGAAGCTGATTGATGTAGATACGGTGGAGAGGACTTTGCGCCTGGTTGAGTATTTCCGCTCGACCGCATCGAAGGTGCAGGGCATCATCAGCGAGGACGCACTGACCGAGTTGCAGCTCGCCGTTCTCTCGGAGTTGCCCGACAGTTTCACTACAGCCGAAGGTGTGGCGATAGCCGGAAAATGCGGTATGCCGGAGCGCAGCTTCAAGCGGTTCCTGAAGGACAGGAAAGGCGTGCTTTTCACCCGTAACGCTTACGGAAACTACACCAAGTTATAAACATTCATCCCTTGGCATTCTTGGCACTTTGGCATTTCTGACGGAGATGCCGATGCGTCCCGTCTGTGCCAGAATGCCAATTGTGCCAAGGGTAAAATCAAAAACTGAAATCCCGTGAAACATCTCTTTTTCGTTGCAAAATCCATTGCAGTCATTGCAACGGTTATACCGGTGTACCACTGCTGTGGCAGTGCAGTACCATCCGTGCAGTGGCGGCACGGAAATTACGCCATCCGGAAATTCCTTAGCTCATTAGGGAATTTTTCGAGCCGCATGGTCAAAGACCACGCTAAAAATATCCCTACTGAGCCCAAGGGGACATCCCCTTTGAAAACCCCGATACGGCTTAAAGAGAAGCCGTACACTCCGATTGTTCCACAACACAAACACGCTTGCCTATGAGTTACGCCGTACTCCACATCATGAAGGCAAGCGGTTCATGCAATGCCATCGCCCGCCACATCGAGCGAAGCACTCAGCCCGATAACGCCCACCCCGAACTACGCCATCTCAACCGCGATGATTTCATCAAATATCCCGATGGAGTTGACGGTTTGGGCGAGGCAATCCAGCACCGCCTTGACCATGCCAGACTGACACGGAAGATTGGCAAGAACCAAGTGCTTGCCCTCAATGTCCTGCTGTCATCCGACGGCGATGCCCTGCGGCGTTTAGCCGAAGAAGGGCGGCTCAACGATTGGGCGGAGTCAAGTGTCCGCTGGGCAAAGGAAACATTCGGAGAAGAAAATGTTGTCGGCGCACATCTACACATGGACGAGCAGACACCGCACCTTCATGTCACGGTCGTGCCGATAGTCACCACCGAGAGAAAGAAGAAGGCGAGCGAAGCGAAAGCCCGGAAGCATTATCGCACCAAGTCGGGCAACGCTCCCAGATTGAGTGCCGACAGCATTATGACCCGTGAAAACCTCACGCACTTTCAAGATACCTATGCTGAGGCAATGGAACGCTTCGGTCTGGAACGTGGCATCCGTGGCTCCGAAGCCCGCCACGTTGACCAGCACGAATATTATCGTAAATGCCAGATTGAAAAGAATGGTCTTGAACAGGACGTGGCAAAACTCTCCACCCAGAAGAAAAAACTAAGTCTGGAGAAAACCGCACTTGAATCAGATAACAGGAAACT
>PDYJ01003497.1_pt1 | contig 13904 bp, 7 predicted proteins | sample 1430841 | NCBI WGS metagenome assembly PDYJ01 (sample SAMN07237672, study PRJNA390542) | Gut metagenome, whole genome shotgun sequencing project. | isolation source: fecal pellets | host: Mus musculus | place: USA: New York, NY | collected 2016-10 | reverse complement strand
AAAAGAAAAAAGAGGATTTAGTGCAAAAACCAATCCGGACAAGATTGACACAGAAAAGCATGAAATCCAAAAAATCCTGAGAAAACGCAAATAATAATTGTTCTTCAAGAAGGACAAAACCCTCGGAGCCGTAATGACTTCGAGGGTCTGTTTTAAATAATTGAGCCGGAGGCTACCTACTTTCGCAAGAAATACAACTCACTATCATCGGCGTGGAGGCGTTTCACTGTCCTGTTCGGGATGGGAAGGAGTGGTTCCACCCTGCTATGGCCTCCGGGCTTTAACTTGTTCTGCATCTTTCGATGCTCGGAAATTCTTATCAATCTTGACGAGCTCTTAAGCTCTGCTTTGTTTAACTTTACTTGCTACAACCAACGCGGGCTTTAAGCTTCACGGTTATAGGATCAAGCCTCACGAGCAATTAGTATCAGTTAGCTCAATGCCTTACAGCACTTACACACCTGACCTATCGACGTCCTGGTCTCGAACGACTCTTTTGGGAGGTTTTACCTCCGGGAAGACTCATCTTCAGGCAAGTTTCCCGCTTAGATGCTTTCAGCGGTTATCTCTTCCGCACTTAGCTACCCGGCTATGCCACTGGCGTGACAACCGGTACACCAGAGGTGCGTCCACTCCGGTCCTCTCGTACTAGGAGCAGCCCCCGTCAATCTTCCAACGCCCACGGCAGATAGGACCAAACTGTCTCACGACGTTTTAAACCCAGCTCACGTACCTCTTTAAATGGCGAACAGCCATACCCTTGGACCGACTTCAGCCCCAGATGAGATGAGCCGACATCGAGGTGCCAAACACCGCCGTCGATATGAACTCTTGGGCGGTATCAGCCTGTTATCCCCAGAGTACCTTTTATCCGTTGAGCGATGGCCCTTCCATTCAGTGCCACCGGATCACTATGACCTGCTTTCGCATCTGCTCGAGTTGTAGCTCTCGCAGTCAAGCACGCTTTTGCCATTGCACTATCAGCACGATTTCCGACCGTACCTAGCGTACCTTCGTACTCCTCCGTTACCCTTTAGGAGGAGACCGCCCCAGTCAAACTGCCTACCATGCACGGTCCCAAACAGTGTGGTCCTGTCTTGGTTAGAACCGCAAACAAATCAGGGTGGTATTTCAAGGTTGACTCCAGAGGAGCTGGCGCTCCTCTTTCTCTGTCTCCCACCTATCCTACACAAATCGGTTCACAGTTCAATGCAAAGCTGCAGTAAAGGTTCATGGGGTCTTTCCGTCTAGCCGCGGGTAGATTGCATCATCACAAACACTTCAACTTCACTGAGTCTCGGGAGGAGACAGTGTGGCCATCGTTATGCCATTCGTGCAGGTCGAACTTACCGACAAGGAATTTCGCTACCTTAGGACCGTTATAGTTACGGCCGCCGTTTACTGGGACTTCGATCAAGGCCTCTCAGCCCATCAATTAATCTTCCAGCACCGGGCAGGCATCACACCCTATACGTCGTCTTTCGACTTTGCAGAGTGCTGTGTTTTTAATAAACAGTCGCAGCCACCTATTCTCTGAGACCGTCTCACGCTCAAGGTGTCTCTCCTCTCACGCTACTGCGGCACACCTTCTTCCGAAGTTACGGTGTCAATTTGCCGAGTTCCTTCTCCGAGTTCTCTCAAGCGCCTGAGCATATTCAGCTCGCCCACCAGTGTCGGTTTGCGGTACGGTCCCTCTCAGACTGTAGCTTAGAGGTTTTTCCTGGAAGAGTTTCCAATCACTTCGCTCCCGTGGAGCACCACTTCCGATCCGGACGATCCGTCGGCGGATTTGCCTGCCGACCGTCCTCGTCTAAGTACCGAGTAGTCCAACACTCGGATGACCTTAGCCTCTCCGTCACCCCTTCGCATCTGACAGCGGTCCGGGAATATTAACCCGGTTCCCATCGGCTACGCCTTTCGGCCTGACCTTAGGGGCCGACTCACCCTGCTCCGATGAACGTAGAGCAGGAAACCTTGGGCTTGCGGCGAGAGGGCTTTTCACCCTCTTTAACGTTACTCATGTCAGCATTCGCACTTCTGATATCTCCAGCAGACTTCTCAATCCGCCTTCTCAGACTTACAGAACGCTCCCCTACCACGCATGGATTTTTCCATGCATCCGCGGCTTCGGTTAGCAGCTTAGCCCCGTTACATCTTCCCGCAGAAAGACTCGACCAGTGAGCTATTACGCTTTCTTTGAAGGATGGCTGCTTCTAAGCCAACTTCCTGGTTGTCACGGCCTTTCCACTTCGTTTTCCACTTAGCTGCTATTGGGGACCTTAGCCGGCGGTCTGGGTTGTTTCCCTTTTGAGTCCGGACGTTAGCACCCGGTGCTCTGTCTCCCGTGTATAGCTTCCAGGTATTCGGAGTTTGCCTTGGTTTGGTAAGACTACATGTCCCCCTAGCCAAAACAGTGCTCTACCCCCTGGAGCCTTCACACGAGGCACTACCTCAATAGTTTTCGGGGAGAACCAGCTATCTCCAGATTTGTTTGGCCTTTCACCCCTATCCACAGCTCATCCGCTAATTTTGCAACACTAGTCGGTTCGGTCCTCCAGTGTGTGTTACCACACCTTCAACCTGGCCATGGATAGCTCATCTGGTTTCGGGTCTACACCCTGCGACTTTTCGCTCTATTCGAACTCGCTTTCGCTTCGGCTTCCCTATTCGGTTAACCTCGCCACAGAATGTAAGTCGCTGACCCATTATGCAAAAGGTACGCAGTCACCTCAAAAAAGGCTCCTACTGTTTGTATGCATGCGGTTTCAGGTTCTATTTCACTCCCCTCCCGGGTTCTTTTCGCCTTTCCCTCACGGTACTGGTTCACTATCGGTCGATCACTAGTATTTAGCCTTGGAGGATGGTCCCCCCTTCTTCAGACAGGATTCCTCGTGTCCCGCCTTACTTCTCGTTTCCTTAGTACCATTCGGACAATTTTAAATACAGGGCTATCACCTTCTTTGGCTGAGCTTTCCATCTCATTCTTCTATTATCCAAACTATCAAAAACTAGGCTCCTCCGGGTTCGCTCGCCGCTACTGCCGGAATCTCGGTTGATTTCTTTTCCTGAGGATACTTAGATGTTTCAGTTCTCCTCGTTCGCCTCGCATGACTATGGATTCATCATGCGATAACCCTTATCGGGCTGGGTTCCCCCATTCAGATATCTGCGGATCTATGCTCGTTTGCCAGCTCCCCGCAGCTTTTCGCAGGCTGCCACGTCTTTCTTCGCCTGTGATCGCCAAGGCATCCACCACATGCACTTAGTCGCTTGATCCTATAACCCTGCCGCCTATTGCCCGGCAGCGTTACAAGCAACCGCTAAACGCTGTTCCCATTACGCTGTTTATGTCTTCGCTTTCAAGTTTCTCACAAAGTTTTGCTTTGTTAATGACTCGTCAATCTTTACCCGTTTACGTTTCCATAAACGTTTTCAATTGATTCAAATTTCCGATTTTTTAAAGAACAAATTTTCAGGCTCTAAATTGCCTGAAATAAATACTCACTAAGCACTTATTTCAGTAATCTGGTGGAGGTAAACGGGATCGAACCGTTGACCCCCTGCTTGCAAAGCAGGTGCTCTCCCAGCTGAGCTATACCCCCATGAAAGACTTTGGTGGGTCTTGATGGACTTGAACCATCGACCCCCGCCTTATCAAGACGGTGCTCTAACCAGCTGAGCTAAAGACCCTTAGCCTTTGGCCTATTCTCTTCTTCAATCTATCGACTGCCGATAAGAGCGGACACTCAAATCTTCAAGCAAAAACTCTTGAAAGGAGGTGATCCAGCCGCACCTTCCGGTACGGCTACCTTGTTACGACTTAACATTAGTCACGGTGCTCACCGTGGTCGCCGCCCTCCTTGCGGTTAGGCTAACGACTTCTGGTAAACACCACTCCCATTGTTTGACGGGCGGTGTGTACAAGACCCGGGAACGTATTCACCGCGGCATGCTGATCCGCGATTACTAGCGATTCCGACTTCATGCAGTCGAGTTGCAGACTGCAATCCGGACTACGATCGGTTTTCTGGGATTTGCTCCGCCTCTCGGCTTCGCTGCCCTCTGTTCCGACCATTGTATGACGTGTGAAGCCCTACCCATAAGGGCCATGAGGACTTGACGTCATCCCCACCTTCCTCCGGTTTGTCACCGGCAGTCTCACTAGAGTGCCCTTTCGTAGCAACTAGTGACAAGGGTTGCGCTCGTTGCGGGACTTAACCCAACATCTCACGACACGAGCTGACGACAGCCATGCAGCACCTGTGTGCAGATCCTCTTGCGAGCTCTCCTCATTACAAGGAGTTGTCTGCCATGTCAAGGGTAGGTAAGGTTTTTCGCGTTGCATCGAATTAATCCACATCATCCACCGCTTGTGCGGGTCCCCGTCAATTCCTTTGAGTTTTAGTCTTGCGACCGTACTTCCCAGGCGGTCAACTTCTCGCGTTAGCTGCGTTACTGAAAGTTTTACCTCCCAACAACTAGTTGACATCGTTTAGGGCGTGGACTACCAGGGTATCTAATCCTGTTTGCTCCCCACGCTTTCGTGTATGAGCGTCAGTTGCGTCCCAGGGGGCTGCCTTCGCCATCGGTGTTCTTCCAAATATCTACGCATTTCACTGCTACACTTGGAATTCCACCCCCCTCTGACGCACTCTAGTCTTGCAGTCATGTATGGCTTTCCCAGGTTAAGCCCGGGGCTTTCACATCCATCTTGCAAAACCGCCTGCACACCCTTTACGCCCAGTAATTCCGATTAACGCTCGCACCCTACGTATTACCGCGGCTGCTGGCACGTAGTTAGCCGGTGCTTATTCTTAGAGTACCGTCATCATCTATCGGTATTATCAACAGACTTTTCGTTCTCTACAAAAGTGGTTTACAACCCGAAGGCCGTCTTCCCACACGCGGAATAGCTGGATCAGGCTTGCGCCCATTGTCCAAAATTCCCCACTGCTGCCTCCCGTAGGAGTCTGGGCCGTGTCTCAGTCCCAGTGTGGCTGGTCGTCCTCTCAGACCAGCTACTGATCGTCGCCTTGGTAAGCCTTTACCTTACCAACTAGCTAATCAGTCATCGGCCGCTCCGCTCGCGAGAGGCCCTCGCGGGTCCCCCTCTTTCATCCTCGGATCTCATGCGGTATTAGCTCCCCTTTCGGGAAGTTGTCCCCCACGAGCGGATACGTTCCGATGTCTTACTCACCCGTTCGCCACTCGTCGACAGAGGAAAGCAAGCTTTCCTCCTCGTTACCGTTCGACTTGCATGTGTAAAGCGTTCCGCCAGCGTTCAATCTGAGCCAGGATCAAACTCTTTTGTTTAATCTCTGTTGTCGCTCTTACTCTTCGTTTCGGTTTTGACGGAGTATTTCCTACTCCGTTTGCCTCACAAAGCGAGCTTCTTAAATTTAATCTCTTTGCTTTCGCTCTTAAACTTAAGTGCCCGCTCTTATCGGTTCGTCGATAAATTTTTAAAGAACTTGCGTCGCTGATTTCGTGTTCGTCATCAACAACGAGGTGCGAACTATAAATACCTTTTTTGAGCTTGTCAAACCTCTTGATGAAGATTTTTTTATGAATTTAGCGTAAAATACTATTTTTTACATTAATTTCAACTAGTTAAGTTAAATGTAAAAATTTATAACATTTCTAAAAGATTCAAAAATTTCTGCATTTATTTATTTTTTTCAATGAAATTCCAGCAGGCTAATAATTCTTTTTTGGTGTGAATATTGAATTTCTTTGAGATATTCAATCGATGGCCTTGGACGGTTCTCTCTGACAAACCCAGTCTCTCACCAACTAATTTACTCGTTAAGCCGTTGGCTATCAGTTCGAATACCTCTTGCTCCCGTCTACTCAGTGAATCAAAAATCTTCAGAACATCTATTTCTTTATTACCGGCATCTTCAACTATTTTGTTCTGAATACACTCGGCCAATATTTCTTCCAACTTCTCGGCATTCACAGGCTTTTGCAGAAAATCAAAAGCTCCCTTCTTCAATGTTCTGACTGCCGTATCAACGTCCGCATATCCGGTAATAATGATGATTGGCAATTCATTTCGTTGTTTCTTTAGTTCGGTTTGAAGCTCGATTCCCGTCATTCCCGGCATACGTATATCCAGGAGAATGCATCCTGGAATCATCTTGTTGTCTTTTTCCAGAAATTCTTCTGCAGAGCTATAGCCTACCGACTTCCACCCGGTACAGCCCAATAAAAAGGTCAACCCGGTAAGTATTCCCGGATCGTCATCTATCACTCGGATCAGAAATCTTGCCTTCGTCTCTTGTGCTAATTCAGTCATTATCTTTGTCGCTCCACTTAGCGAAGAGAACTGACTGCACCAGACCTCCGCCCTCCCTAGCTTGCATTTTCATTGAAGTCCCCATGGCTTCCAGAATTGATTTGATAACCTGAAGGCCAATTCCTAAACCTTCGGCTTTGGTGCTCTTCAAATAATTTTTGCCTATATCTTCAACTTCACTTGCAGAAAATACTCTCCCGCTGTTTGCTACTTGTAGCATTACTTGATCTTTACAGGTTTTCAAAGAAATCCAAACTGTTGGATTTGTTCCTTCCAATGCGCCCTCTATGGCATTCTTCAATAAATTCCAAACAAGAATCTCAATCTCAACTCGATCGCCTTCAATAAAAATGTCTTTTGTGAAGTCAACGTGCAAATGGACTTTCCCAGAGTACTTCACCTTCATGGTCTGGATAATTTCCGCAAGACAAGCAGAAAAGTCTACTTTCTGATTCCTGCAAGCCTGCTTTCGTGCATATTGTCTAACTTTATTGACAATCGCAGTTGCTCGCTTCAGTTCCTTTTCAAAGTTCTCAAGACTAAAACTCAAAATCTCCGGATTAACTTTTTTCGGATTTCGTTTGTTTAATGCTTTGAGCCCGTCCACTAGGTATTGGCAGGCTGCTAAAGGCTGATTCATCTCATGAGCAAAGATAGAAGATATCTGACTGACCAAGTTCAATTTGTGTTGAGCTTCCATTTTTTCTGTCAGTTCGTTAGCTTGTTTTTGCAGCTTGTTCTTTTTTTCTTCGGCTTCCAGCAGCTCGGCTTTTGCTTTATCCACCAATCTCTGAGCACGCCAGCTGTGCGCCGCTAATCCTATTACTGTCAATAACAAAAGTGCAAGCAACGGCCAGTAAGTCAAAACAAAACGACGAAGTGACCATTGGTTCATGTACTCATATGGTCCGGCTTTCAGGACACGATATAAATCATCAACTGGTTTGAAGTTAGTGGCTAAAGACCAATATTGGCCGCTTGCGCTTGGCTTCATGCTTAATAAGGCAGCCGATACTTTCTTTGCCACATCGTGATTGACGACTCGAGTGGAAGCAAAAGTATTGTTAGGATAGGAATGCGTGGAGTGCAGACATTTAACAGGACCGGAAATGGGAGAAATGACTTTAATCTTGTCAAGGACGGCGATATTTTGAAGTTCATGCTCTTCAAGCCAGCAAGCACGTATAAAACCAATATCAGCTTTTCTCTCCACAATTTCTTTCAAGAGCTTTTCGGCTGACTCACCAACAAATCGTTTACTCTTAAAAAAATTATCTGGGTCATAACCTCTGAAGGCAAGGTCTGCCATGCCAATCCTATAACCATGAAAAGCGGACTCATAGTTAGCGACAAACGACTTGCCTTTCATGTCCTCAATACTTTTTATGTCCTTTCTGTCTCGCTGAGTAATAAAAGCACCGGCTGTCCCAAAGTTTGGAACTGGCTTCTCGGCCGTTACGACTGTAGCGATATCTCGGACGCCAAAAGGAAGCATGCGGTAGAAAAAGCCGGCACTGGCATAGAAGAAGTCGATAGAGCCGTCTTTAATAGCTTTTTCTAAATCTGCGGATGAATAGACTTTCGCTTCAACTTTCCAAGGAACCAGCTCCTTCTGCAGATAATGCAAGGTTGGAGTGAAATCCATATCCTTGCTCAAGGGAGGAGAAAAAATGAATAAGGCCAATCTTAATAACCTTCTGTCCCTCCTCTGCATGGAGGAAGCAGGAACAGAAAGCAAGGAACAGGATGAGTACGAACCTTATTATTCTCATAAAAAATTAACAATTATCCGTTATTAGCGCCGTGACAAGAGGAGCACTTCTTTAATTGATAATTATGTGGCAGGCATAGCAAGGTTCAAGAGAAGCACTGGTATCCTTGTATCCGGGTTTAGGTGGCATGGGATGCTGAGAGTGACATTCAATGCATTCCGAGAAATTTTTCTCATCGCCGCCGGCATGAGGAATCCACACGTGAGGATTCACAGGACCCGAATCAGATTGAGCCTGAACGTTCTTTTTAATCAAATCATCGAAAGTCGGTCCATGGCACGCCAGACACTGTTCTTTCTTCATCGGTTCTTGAGCCTGCTGCTGAGCAACCACAGTAACTGCAGAAAAACTTAAGGAAAGCAGCAAGGAAAGATAAAGATCTTTTTTCATTGTTATTTCCTTGGGGATCAAGGCGAGACATCTCTATGCCTCGCCTATTAGGTTTTATTTAAAATAATTATTTGGAAGTTGCAGCATGTTCACCGGCCCAGCGACCCGGCATAATTGCGCGCGGCATTCCATTACCGACATAAAGGCCTCCAGCTGTTTCGCCGGCTGCATAGAGACCTTTAATCGGTTTCATGTCTTGACCAAGAACTTGAGAATTATTGTTGATCGCCAAACCTCCTGTAAGGTTATGTACGCAAAGAACCAGACGAACGGCATGGAATGGGCCTTGTTCGATCTTCTTAGTCAGACTTTCTGCAGGCTTATCAAAATCTTCATCTTTCTTGGTGTCGACAAAACCGTTGTAACGGGCTACAGTCTTTTCAAGATTCGGCTGATTTGTCAATTTAGCTAATTCAGCTAATGTGCCAGCTGTGAAGGCATGTCCTTCTTCGCAAGTCGGATACTTCGTGTCCCATTTGTACTTCTTAGCTGTTGCATCGTCAAATACTGTCCAGAGGAACTGATCGGGCTGAGCCAATGCTGCGTCATAGAAGGTGTATCCGCCTAAGTTAGCTTTATCCAATTCTTTAACGAATCTGTCGCCGCTCTTGTTTGTAAAGATAACCTCTGCCCAGCGAGGACCGCTGATTCCGAGACCGGGAGCACCATATTTGCTTCCTTTCGGGAAGCCATAGTGAGCTGTACCGAACTTACGGCGAAGGTGAGGAGTATCTTCGCAACGGTCACCAACCAATATACCGCCTGCACGCACACCAGCCAAAATAGCTGAACCATCGGGAGCAACGAACGGATATCCGGTAGAAATCATATTCTCTGTAAAGCGTGGATCAGTAAGTCTTCTGAGTTCCGGATTTGCCTTCCAGCTTCCGCCTGCCAGTACTACACCTTTGTTAGCTTTATAATTTTGGATCTTGCCATCCGGACCTTGAACTTTGGCACCGACAACAGCTCCGTTTCCATCAACATAAACATCAATCAATTTCTGTTCGAGAAGAATCTGACCTCCTTTACCTGTGAAATATTCATAGAAAGGCATCATGATGCCTCGGCCGGTCATGAAACCGCCTGTAGGCTGAGGTTTTCTTCCGCCTTCGCCGGAGTCTTTCCACCAGATATGATGGTAGGACTCATGATGCTGAGAATCATATTTGCCGGGTTTTGTGAAAGTCGGGAGGAAACGTACACCATGTTCTTCCAACCAAACCTGTGTTCCGGACACCATTCAGAATATTTCTTCACGAGTTCCGGAGTGTTCTTGCGATATTCGTGATGAGCCGGATTAGTTAATTTTTTGTAGAGAAGTTCAGGACTGTCTTCTACACCATGTTCTTTCTGAGTTCTTGTACCGCCGCCTAAGGCAATGATGCCGCCGTTAATAATTGCGCATCCTCCGTAGTTCTTGCCTTTTTCCAAAACCAGAACTTTAGCGCCTTTGTCCATTGCAGAAAATAGCGGCAGACATGCCGGCGATACCGGAACCGGCGACGAGCACATCAGTCTCTCCGTCCATTTGATGGAAGAGTAGAAGATGCAACATCAGCAGCTCTAGCTGTTGAAACAGCAGCACCTAATAAACCTAAAGAAGCAAAAGAGGAAGTCTTAAGAAAATTTCGTCTAGTTGTCATATGAATCTCCTTGGGAATCTGTTCTTTCTTGAACTGACGTAATTTTCTGCCCGAAAACTGCTCGAGTAGTTTGATATAGATCAAACTTTGTTCACTTTTTAGACCATCCAAGAGAAGGTTTCAAACTAGCCAAACAGCTCGCTCTTTGGATCCTCTTTCCTCTGAAAACGCAAGAGCCAGGCTTCACCTGGCTCTCGCTCTTTAAAAGTTCACTGAATTACTTAACTGCGCTTTCTCCGGCGACATTGCCGTATGTCAGTGCGTCAGCAATTGCATTACCGCCAACTCGGTTAGTTCCGTGGATACCGCCCGTAACTTCACCGGCTGCGAAAGACCAGGAATTGGTTTTCCGGCTGTATCGAGTACCTGAGCGTTTGTATTGATTCTTACGCCGCCCATAGTATGGTGAACTGACGGTGTCCTGAGTTCCGCATAGTACGGTCCTCGTACATCGGAATATTCGGAGCGCAGGATGGACGGCCGAATTCCTTGTCCTCGCCTTGGCTTCTGCAGAAGTCATTGAACTTATCAAAAGTTGCTTTGAGAACCTTAGGATCAACTTTAATCTTAGAGGCTAAATCTTCAACGTTTTCGCCTCTGATAACCTTTCCGCTCTTTAGGAAGTTTCAACAGGAATACCGAGAGTGGTCAAACCGTCTTTGTTGATACGCGCATTCTTCACAGTGCACATGCGGTAGAAAACACCGCCCGGCTGAGCTAAAGCCGCCTTGGAAAGTTCGTCTCGTCTTCCCATTTCATTAACGAAACGCTTGCCTTCAGTATTGACGTAAATAGCTGTACCCTGGCAGATTCCGCTGACGGTTCCATTTTCAGGATCTGTTACCGGCAATAGTTGGATGTATCCCATATCAACTAAACCTGCACCGGCTTTTTCAGCCATGAGGATGCCTTCACCTGTAATTGCACGGCTGTTTGTTGTGCCGATGTTCTTGCCAAGCTTGCCTCCCAGAGCTTATCGTATTTCTGACGCATTTCGACGTTGGCACCGAAACCGCCCGAAGTCATGATGACGCCTTTCTTAGCATTCAAAGTCACCTTTTCTCCGTTGGGGCCTGTAGCTTTAACGCCGACGACTCTACCGTCTTTCTTAATCAGCTCATCAGCCTTTGTTTGAAGCAGGATGGTGACAGGGAGCTTTTCCTTTTCGATAGTATGTCTGAAGGTATCAATGTAGCCTTGTCCGCTGGTGTAGTTAGCAGCATCGTGGCAGCGAGGCCAGATAGCGCCTACGTATTGGCTGGAAAAGTCATTCCACTTTAAACCCATCTTATCTAGACGTTCTACTGTAGCTGGTGCAAGTTTTGACAACTTATCAATCAAAGCCAAGTCTGCTACGTAGTCGCCGGCTTTGTAAGTTTGAAGAGCATGAAGTTCAGGACAATCAAATAGGATGTCAGGATCTTTTTTGATGGCTTCGTCCCATTGTTTCTTCAAAGAAGCCAAAAGCTTAGCTTGCTGTTCATTCTTAGGTTCTTCCTTCAGAAGGTCTTCGACCATCTTTCTTTGTCCGGCTGACATCTTCTGTTTAGCTTCCAAAGCAGGATCAGAAGCATTCAGCGCACCGCCGGCTAAAACAGTGTTGCCGCCAAGGAAGGACATTTTTTCAATCAATACGACTTTTGCGCCTTTTCTTGCTGCTGCAACGGCAGCAGATAAGCCGGCTCCGCCACCGCCGACAACAACCACGTCTGAGTCAGTCTTTGTTGGGACGGAAACTTTGTAGGCGATGCGAGATCCTTGCATATATTTTTGAGGATCTACGCCGGCCTTTTTAAGAGCGTCTTTGACAGCATTCAGAATTGCCATGCTGCTGAATGTAGCGCCTGAAATCCTGTCGACTTTCAGCGATTGATTATCAACGATCATCTGAGGAATAACTTTCTTCGGAAGTTCAGATACCGCAGGAGTTTCAAAGTTTTTGAGAATTTGGACATTTGTAATTTTATCGTTGTCCAAAGTCACAGCAACTTCAACTTCAGCATTGTGCCCCAGCGCCTTTCCCTGGTAAGTACCGGTAGCAGCGAGAGCAGATGTGCACGCCAAAGCAAATGCGGACAACGTGAAAACAGCAAAAGGTTTAATCATTTTGTTCTCCTTGGATTAACTTATGCTGTCAATTATCCTGATGAGTCTTCTCTTCAGCTAGATACGTTCGTTCTAGTACGAAAGTATCTAGTCATTGAATTCAAAATCTGCTAATCATTTTGAGAACAATTTCTACCGGCCAACCTTCCGAAAGTTAAAGCTTCAGTTAAACCATTGCCACCTAGTCTATTTGCACCATGGGTCAGTCCGGTAATTTCTCCGGCAGCATATAACCCGGGAATCGGAGAACCTTTCTCGTCTAATACGCGGGCACGGGTATCAATAGCCAAACCTCCTAATGTGTTATGTATAGCCATCGGCGCAAAACCAATATAAAAAGGAGGTGCTTTTAAACTGTGGATAAGTTTTTTAGGATCTTTTCCTAAGGGGTCAATCTGATTCACAACACTTTCATTGTAGGCCGTGACTGTTCTCTTCAGAGATTCGGCCGGAATATTCATTTTCTCCGCGATCTCATCTAACGTATCCCCCATGATTACATCGCCGGCTTCAATAGACCGAATCGTATCCCTTTGCACAAGTTTACTGTAAGACCTTAATCCTTCTGAATCTACGAGAATGAAAGCCATTTTCTTCGGAAGCCGAAGCACGGCGTCTCTAATTTGGCTTCGGCTGGCATCTTCTCGAATAAATCTTTTTCCTTTGGCATTAATCAAAATAAATCGAGAAGTGTCTCCGTGTAGACGGCTCCTCGTTGTCCCTTCCTCTCGAGCCCCTGGTAGACATTCTATTTCTTCAAGGTTGACTAATTTAGCACCAATCTTTTGAGCTGAAAGCATCACTTCACCGGTATTTTTGACAAAGTTATCTGTGCCTAGAGTTCCCAGGTCTGGTGAAATTTTTCCGACCAGCTCTAAATTGGCACCGAATCCTCCGGCAGCCAAAATAATTCCTTTTCGCGCTTCGACAGTTTGTCTTTCTTCTTATCCAAATAGCGAACTTGCCGCACTTTTCCTTTGTTATCTCTGGTTATTTCTTGAACCGCCGCACTTGTTCGAATTTCAACATTTCTCTTCAGAGCATCATTTAGGAGAACCTGGATATATCCTTGGCCGTCCGGTGAAATCGGCTTGAAAGAGCGTCTCCACTCTCCTCCAAAACTCTCAGTGATTCCTTCTTGAAACTTTAGTCCTTTGCTTTTCAGCCACTTCAGTGTAGGAAGAGCTTCCTTCACCATTGTTTTAACAATTTCAGGATCATTTTTTCCTGCGCCGCTTTCAAGCATCTGTTTAACAAATAACTCTTCAGAGTCTTGAATGCCGGCCTTCTTTTGTAATTCCGGGTCTACGGCGTTGTAATAGCCGCCGGAAAAATATGCATTACCTCCGACTCGCAAACCTTTTTCTAAAAGAATGACTTTTGATCCATTTTCGGCTGCCGAGACAGCGGCCGCCAAACCTGCAGCCCCCCTCCAACAACCACCACGTCAAAAAGCTCTTCTGCAAACGAATACGTGCTACAGAAGATGCAAACAGCAGTCAATAAAGATTTAGTTCTCATGAGTTTCTTCTTTGATGAAAATGGAAGACTTCAAACCATCTGCATTTTTTCTTCTTCATTTAACTTTGGAAGAGCGCCAAATCCACATTAGATTTCAACTCCAGCTTGTGGAAAATATTGGAACGATGAATTTTTACTGTTTGTTCTGCCAAACCAAGCGTCACGGCAATC
>PDYJ01000122.1_pt1 | contig 13907 bp, 9 predicted proteins | sample 1430841 | NCBI WGS metagenome assembly PDYJ01 (sample SAMN07237672, study PRJNA390542) | Gut metagenome, whole genome shotgun sequencing project. | isolation source: fecal pellets | host: Mus musculus | place: USA: New York, NY | collected 2016-10 | reverse complement strand
GCGAGCGAGCGTATCAACCCCACGAACTCCGTCACCTTGCGGGCTATGGTGCGCTGCATGGGATCCGATAACGTCGCGGCCTCGGCCACGAGAGCGTCCACGGCCTCCCACATCGAGCAGTCGCGCGCTTGCGCCAGCTCTCCGATGCGGCCCACGGTGGTGTCGCCGATGCCTCGCATGGGGTAGTTCACCACACGTTTGAAAGCCTCGTCGTCGCGGGGGTTGATTACGAGGCGGATGTAGGCCAGCATGTCCTTTATCTCCTTGTGGTCGTAGAACGAGCTGCCCTTGTAGATGCGATAGGGGATGCCGCGACGCCGCAACGCGGTCTCCATCGTGGCCGACTGGTTGTTGGTGCGGTAGAGCACCACCACCTCGTTCCAGCCGTCGCCCGTCTCGCGTATGCGGTCGCGCATGGCGTTGGCCACGGCGTCGGCCTCCTCGCGGTCGGTGTAGCTCTTCACGATGCGGATCTTGTCGCCCGCGTCGCCGTCTGAGAAGCACTTCTTGTCCATGCGGCGCGAGTTGCGCTCGATCACCGAGTTGGCGGCGTTGACTATGGTGCGGGTCGAACGGTAGTTCTGCTCCAGCTTGAACACCTGCGCCGTGGGATAGTCGTTGCGGAACGAGAGGATGTTTTCGATCTTCGCGCCGCGGAACGAATAGATGCTCTGCGCGTCGTCGCCCACCACGCACACCCGCGAATGAAGTTGCGAGAGACGGCGGATGATGATGTACTGCGCATAATTGGTGTCTTGATACTCGTCGACCAAGATGTATTGGAACAGCTCCTGATAGCGGGCCAGCACGTCGGGACAGTCGCGCAGCAGGAAATTGGTCTGCAACAGCAGGTCGTCGAAATCCATCGCGCCGTTCTGCTTGGCGCGGCGGCAGTAGGTGTCGTATATCTCGCCGAAACGGGGCATCTGCATCTGACGGTCCTCGGCCGCATAGGACGCGTTGGCGGCGTACGCCGCGGGGGTGACGAGGCAGTTTTTGGCGAACGAGATGCGCGAAAGCACCTTGTTGGGCTTATACTTGTCGTCGGCGAGGTTCATCTCCTTGCAGATGGTCTTTATCAGGTTCTTGCAGTCCGAGGGCTCGTAGATGGTGAAGCTCTGCGGATAGCCTATGCGGTCGGCGTTCTCGCGCAGGATGCGCGAAAAGACCGAGTGGAACGTGCCCATGCGTATGCGGCGGCTCGACGCGCCCCCCACCATCTGCTCGATGCGGGTACGCATCTGCTCGGCGGCCTTGTTGGTAAAGGTCAGGGCCAGAATGTTGTGCGGCTGTACCCCCTGCTCCAGCATGTAGGCTATGCGCGAGGTGAGCACGCGGGTCTTGCCCGATCCCGCTCCCGCTATGATGAGCGACGGAGTATCGTAATTGACCACGGCGTCGTATTGCGCCTTGTTGAGTCCCTTCAGTATTTCGGATTCCATAAGTCTCTGTCAGGTAAGTTTCGGACGCGTCGGCGACGATCCGCCGCGCATGCAAGCGCAAAATTAGGGAATAATCGCGAAAGTGAGCGCATAGGCCGAAGAATAACGTTAGGATAATGAAATTTTTCAGTATCTTTGGCTGCGCCTTAAGTACTCCGCCTCGGCAAAAACCGCAAATAAATTTGCTTTTGCCCTCGGCTTAATCGTACTTTTGGCTGCGCCTTAGATACTTTCGCTCGGCAAAATACAAGTAAACTTGTTTTTGCCCTCGCTTATACGTATCTTTGCCCGTACGGAACGCGCCTTGCGGCGCGCAATGCAAACGGACAGTTACATATTAATATATACATAAAATCTTAGAGCTATGTTCGCAATCGACAATTATGATTTCACGGGCAAACGTGCGATCATCCGCGTTGACTTCAACGTGCCTCTCAACGCAGAGGGTCAGGTAACCGACGACACGCGCATCCGCGCCGCCATCCCCACCATCAAGAAGGTGCTCGAAAAGGGAGGAGCCGTAATCCTCATGTCGCATCTGGGCCGTCCCAAGAAGAATCCCGATCCCAAGTTCTCGCTGGAGCAGATCATCCCCGCCATCGAGGCTCGTCTGGGCCGCAAGGTGATGTTCGCCGGCGACTGCATGGGCGAGAAGGCCGCCGAGATGGCCAAGAACCTCAAGGCGGGCGAAGTGATGCTGCTCGAAAACCTGCGTTTCTATGCCGAGGAGGAGGGCAAGCCCCGCGGTTTGGCCGAGGACGCCACCGACGAGGAGAAGAAAGCGGCCAAGAAAGCTCTGAAAGAGGGTCCGCAGAAGGAGTTCGTGAAGAAGCTGGCTTCGTACGCCGACTGCTACATCAACGACGCGTTCGGCACCGCGCACCGCGCGCACTCGTCGACCGCGCTGATCGCCGACTACTTCCCCCACGACAAGATGTTCGGCTACGTGATGGAGAACGAGTTGAAGGCCATCGACGGCGTGATGCAGAACCCGCAGCGCCCTTTCGTCGCCATCGTGGGCGGTTCGAAGGTGTCGACCAAGATCACCATCATCGAGAAGCTGATGGAGAAGTGCGACAAGATCATCATCGGCGGCGGCATGACCTACACCTTCGCAGGCGCGCAGGGCGGCAAGGTCGGCAAGTCGATCTGCGAGCCCGACATGTTCCCCGTGGCTCTGGAGATCCTCAAGAAAGCCGAGGAGAAGGGCATCAAGATCGTCACCTCGCCCGACGCGCTCATAGCCGACGACTTCTCGGCCGACGCCAACACCGCCGAGGCTGCCGCCAACAACATCCCCGACGAGTGGGAGGGCGTCGACATCGGCGAGCAGGGCAAGAAGCTCTTCCGCGAGGAGATTCTCGACTGCAAGACCATCCTCTGGAACGGCCCCGTGGGCGTGTTCGAGATCGACAAGTTCGCGACGGGCTCGAAAGCCGTGGCCGAGGCCATCGCCGACGCTACCGCCAACGGTGCGTTCTCGCTCATCGGCGGCGGCGATTCGGTCGCCTGCATCAACAAGTTCGGCTTGGCCGACAAGGTGTCGTACGTGTCGACGGGCGGCGGCGCGCTGCTCGAGTACATGGAGGGCAAGGAGTTGCCGGGCGTGGCTGCTATCCGCAAGTAGCGGTTTTCGGGCGGCGGCGAACTGCCGATGAGAGTCGCCCGAGAAGCACATGAAATATGAAAAACTCCCGCTTCGGCGGCGAAATCAAGGGCCGAAAAGAGACTCGGCCCTTTTTTTGCCCCGAAACTTCAGGACCCGACGAGACAATTAAAACAGAAAAAATCCGTTCGTAAAAGGGTGCGCTCGGTTGGCTGTTCGCCGACAGCGGAGGGCGGCACGAGCCTTCGGGCGAGTTGCAGTCCGCCGCGCGGGGTGGCGGCGAACTGCCGACATTGCCCCGCAATGTCGAGACAGCGGTCCGAAACCTGTTTTTACGAATGGATTCAGAAACCGAAAAAGATATGAAACGATTGATTTTATTTTTATCCACTATTGCGATTATGACCGGTTGCGATCAGAAGAAGACGGCATCCGTTCCCGCCATCGACCGTTCGAATTTCGACGAGACGACGGCGCCGAACGAGGACTTTTATCAATACGCCACGGGCGGATGGCAGAAGAAGAATCCGCTCAAGCCCGAGTTCGCCCGTTACGGCACCTTCGACGCTCTGCGCGAGAACAACGAGGTGCGTATCAACGACCTCTTCGCCGAGATGACCAAGACCGAGGCCGAGAAGGGCAGCGTCGAGCAGAAGATCGCCGACCTTTATACCATGGGACTCGATTCGACGCGTCTCAACGCCGAGGCTCTGGCTCCCGTCGAGGCCGATCTGGCCGCCATCATGGCCGCCGAGGGCAAGGAGAGCCTTTCGACCCTGCTGGCCGACATACATACCCATGCGGGCAATCCTCTGTTCGGCACGGGCGTGGGCGCCGATTTGATGAACAGCGACATGAACGCCCTCTATGTCGAGCAGTCGGGTCTGGGCATGGGCAACCGCGACTACTATCTCGACGCCGAGAACGCCGACAAGCGCGAGGGTTACGTGAAGTGGCTCACCGAGGCCTTCACCCTCTGCGGCATGGAGAACCCCGCCGAGGCGGCCGCTTCGGTGCTGGCGTTCGAGACCAAGATGGCCGAGGCGTTCCGCTCGAACGTCGAGCTGCGCGACATAGCGTCGAATTACAACCCCATGAGCCGCGCCGACTTCGTGAAGCGTTACGACGCCATCGACTGGGACGTCTATTTCAAGGGCATGGGCATCGGCGACTTCGAGACCCTCATCGTGGGCCAGCCCGCGACGCTCGACGCGGTTAACGCCCTCGTGAAGAACGAGTCGCCCGCGACGATCGGCACCTATCTGGTCGCCAACTATCTCTCGAGCGCCGCGCCCTATCTGAGCGACGACATATATGCCGCCTACTTCGACTTCTTCGGCCGCAAGATGTCGGGCCAGCAGGAGATGCGCCCGCGCTGGAAACGCGCCATGAACGTCCCGAACGGATTGCTGGGCGAGGCCGTGGGCGAGATCTATGTGGGCAAGTATTTCCCCGAGAGCGACAAGCAGCGCATGACCGAATTGGTCAGGAACCTGCAAACGGCCCTCGGCGAGCATATCGACGCGCTCGACTGGATGTCGGACGCCACCAAGGCCAAGGCGCGCGAGAAGCTGGCGGCCTTCACCGTGAAGATCGGCTACCCCGACAAGTGGAAGGATTACTCGTCGCTCGAGATCGATCCCTCGGTGTCGTACTGGGAGAACCTGAAGCGCGCCAACGAGTGGTACAACCGCGACAACATGTCGAAGCTCGGCAAGGAGGTCGACCGCGACGAATGGTTCATGACCCCGCAGACGGTGAACGCGTACTATAACCCCACCACCAACGAGATCTGTTTCCCCGCGGCGATCCTCCAGCCGCCGTTCTATAACTCGGATGCCGACGACGCGGTGAATTACGGCGCCATCGGAGTGGTCATAGGCCACGAGATGACGCACGGATTCGACGATCAGGGCCGCCAGTTCGACAAGGACGGCAACATGAACAACTGGTGGACCGACGAGGATGCCGCCGCGTTCAAGGCCAAGACCGAGAAGCTGGTGGAGCAGTTCGACGCAGTGGAGGTGCTGCCCGCAGAGGGCGAGCGCGCGGCTCTGTACGCCGACGGCAAGCTGTCGCTGGGCGAGAACATCGCCGATCAGGGCGGTCTGCGCGTGGCCTATACGGCTCTGCGCAACTCGTTCGCGGGCAACGAGCCCGAGCCCGTCGACGGACTGAGCGCCGACAAGCGTTTCTATCTGGCCTACGCCACGCTGTGGGGCCAGAACATCCGCGACGAGGAGATCGCACGCCTCACCAAGATCGACGTGCACTCGCTGGGCAAGAACCGCGTGAACGTCACGCTGCGCAACATCGACAGTTTCCTCGAGGCATTCGGTATCGAGGAGGGCGCCATGTTCCGCCCCGAGGCCGAGCGAATAATAATATGGTAACTCGTTTGCCGACGGAAACCGTGCCGTCCCGCTTTGCGGGGCGGCTTTTTTTGTCCGCCCTGCCGTCTGCGGCGCGGCGCGGGGCCGAAATGTCGTTTTTTGTCGCGTCGTGGGGCGCGACCCGAAAAAAACATTAACTTTGCGCAACGGCCCCAATGCGCCGAACAAGATGATTATGGCAACGATCCGACTTACAAAAGAGTTTTCGTTCGAAGCGGCACACTCGCTCGAAGGTTACGACGGCGCATGCCGCGAGATACACGGCCACTCCTACCGACTGTTCGTCACGATCAAGGGCGAACCCTCGGTCGATCCGTACGACCCCAAGCAGGGGATGGTGATGGATTTCGGATTGCTGAAAAGGATCGTCGACGAACAGATCGTATCGCGGCTCGACCACGCTTTCGTGGTGCGACGCTCGGAGCAGGGAGCGCAACTGCGCGACATGCTGGCCGACCGCTACTCCAACATCGTCTTGGTCGACTACCAGCCCACGTGCGAAAACATGCTGGCCGACTTCGCCGAGCGGCTTCTGGAGTCGCTGCCCGACGAAGTGGAGCTCTACTCGCTGCGTCTGCACGAGACGGCGTCGTCGTTCGCCGAGTGGTTCGCCGAAGATAATTTTTGACGGAACGCCGGCCGTTTCGCCCTCGCATCCCCTTCGCGCGCTTATCCTCGGCGGCTGCGGGGGTCGCGCGAAGCGCGAGCCGCCGAGGATAGTAATGCCTGACGGCATTACGAATCGACAAACACCTTAAGAAAACAAACCCCGCACCCGATATGAAACGACTCTTTCTGATCGACGCCTATGCGCTCGTATTCAAGTACTACTATGCCTTCATGGGGCGGCCGATGCGCAACCGCTTCGGCATGAACACCTCGATCCTCTTCGGATTCACCAAGTTTCTGCGCGACATCATGAAGCGCGAGTCGCCCGACATGCTCGGCGTCGCGCTCGATCCCAAGGGCGGGTCGTTCCGCAGCGAACGTTTCGCCGACTACAAGGCCAACCGTCCCGCCACGCCCGAGGATATCATCGCCTCGGTGCCCTACCTATGCCGTCTGCTCGAAGCCATGCGCATCCCCGTGTTCGAGGTCGAGGGTTACGAGGCCGACGACGTGATCGGCACGCTCGCCTACCGCGCCTCGGAGGCGGGTTACGACGTCTATATGGTCACCCCCGACAAGGATTACGGCCAGCTGGTGGGGCCGCGCCGCCACATCTACAAACAGAAGGGCGACGGCATCGAGATCGTCGACGCCGCGGCCGTATGCGCCAAGTACGGCATCGACGATCCCGTTCTGGTGCGTGACATTCTGGCGTTGTGGGGCGACGCGTCGGACAACATCCCGGGCGTCCCGGCATAGGCGAGAAGGGGGCGTGCAAGCTGGTGGCCGAGTGGGGCGCGGTGGAGAACATCCTCGCCAACGTCGACAAGATAAAGGGCAAGCAGGGGGAGAAGATCGCCGCGTGGGGCGACCGCCTGCTGCTGGCGAAGGATCTGACCACCATCCGCACCGACGTGCCCGTGGAGTTCTCGCCCGACGATCTGGCGATCTGCCCGCCCAACATCGACGAGCTGAAGGCGCTCTATGCCGAACTCGATTTCACCTCGTTCCTGCGCGACGTCTACAATATGGCTCCCGCCGAGGAGTCGGACGCGCCCCGACAGGATCCGCAGCGGCAGCTGGCCGAGATGGCCCGCGCCAAGTCGGAGGCGGCCAAGCGGAACGCGCTGGCGGGTCAGGGCGATCTCTTCGCCGCGCCCGCGGAGACTCCGCAGAGCGTCGAGGCGCCCGCGGCCGAGAGCCTTCGGGCGCCCCTCGAAACGGCCGATGATTCGCCGCTTCTCGCCACGGCGGCCACCACGCCCCACGACTATCGTCTGGTGACCGAGGCCGATGATCTGGCGCGTCTGGTCGGGGAGCTGTCGGCCGAAAAGGAGATATGCTTCGACACCGAGACCACGGGATTCGACATCTTCAACGACCGCATCGTGGGCCTCTCGCTCGCCGTGCGGCCGCACGAGGCGTGGTACGTGTCGTTCACGCCCGAGAACCGCGACACGTTCGCCGCGCTGCTGCGCCCGCTGTTCGAGAACGACGGGATAACCAAGGTGGCGCAGAACATGAAGTTCGACATCATGGTGCTGTCGCGACTGGGCATCGAGGTGCGCGGCCGCAAGATCGACACCATGATCGTGCACTATCTGCTCGACCCCGAGGCGCGGCACAACATGAACTATTTGGCCGAACGCTACCTCGACTACTCGCCATCCGCATCGAGACCCTGATCGGACGCGGCGCGCGGCAGCTTACGATGGACCAAGTCAACCTCCACAGCGTGAAGGAGTACGCCGCCGAGGACGCCGACATAACGCTGCGGCTCAAACACGTGCTGTGGCGCGAGTTGGAGGAGGCGGGGCTCGCGGATCTGTACTCGCGCGTCGAGGAGCCCATGATCGACGTTCTGGCGCGCATGGAGACGGCGGGTGTGAAGGTCGACTGCTCGCTGCTGGACGAGTACGCCGTGGAGTTGAACACCCGTCTCGCCGAGCTGGAGCGCGAGGTGCGGGCCGAGGCGGGCGAGCCGACGCTCAACATCAACTCGGCGCGTCAGTTGGGCGAGGTGCTATTCGCCAAGATGCGCATCGCCGAGAAGCCCAAGATGACCAAGACGCGCCAGTTCAGCACCGACGAGGAGTATTTGCAGGGCTTCGCGGGCAAACACCGCATCGTCGACCTCATATTGCAGTACCGCGGCGTGAAGAAGCTGCTGTCGACCTATGTCGAGGCTCTGCCGCAACTGGTCAACCGCGCGACGGGACGCATCCACACCTCGTTCAATCAGGCCGTCACGGCCACGGGACGCCTCTCGTCGACCAACCCCAATCTGCAAAACATACCCGTGCGCGACGACATGGGCCGCCGCATACGCGAAGCCTTCGTGCCCTCCGACGACGACCATCTGCTGCTCTCGGCCGATTACAGTCAGGTCGAGCTGCGCCTGATGGCCCACCTGAGCGGCGACGAGTCGTTGATCGCGGCGTTCCTCCACGACGAGGACGTGCACGCCGCCACGGCCGCCAAACTCTTTCACAAACGTATCGACGAGGTGACGCCCGACGAGCGGCGCAAGGCCAAGACGGCCAATTTCGGCATCATTTACGGCATATCCGCTTTCGGCTTGAGCCAGCGGCTCGACATCCCGCGCAAGGAGGCCAAGGAGCTTATCGACGGCTATTTCGCGTCGTATCCCAAGGTGAAGGAGTATATGGACGGGGCGATCGCCGCGGCCCGCGAGACGGGTTGCGTGACCACCGTATTCGGTCGCCGCCGCATCCTGCGCGACATCGACTCGCGCAACGCCGTGGCGCGCGGCGTGGCCGAACGCAACGCCATCAACGCGCCCATTCAGGGCAGCGCGGCCGACATAATGAAGCTGGCGATGATAGAGATCGACCGTCGGTTCCGCGAGGAGGGGATCCGCTCGCGCATGATCCTGCAAGTGCACGACGAAGTGATAGTCGACATGCTCCGCTCGGAGAGCGACCGCGTGACGGCCATCGTCCGCGAGGCGATGGAGGGGGCTGCTTCGCTGCGCGTGCCCCTCATCTCCGACGCGGGCGAGGGCGAAAACTGGTTGCAGGCGCATTAGGTTCCGCGCGACTTCCGAGTCGCAAAATACACACGCGTCAGCGCACCGCTTTGCGGTGTTATCTTCGGAGACTGCGGCGAACCGCATTACCTGAACGCTGCGAAATCGCACTGCTCGGTCATGCAGTGGGGACAATAGCGGGTGCCGTCGTCCGACTCGGTGACGTTGCCGCATTTGGGGCATACGCTGTAAAGCACGGGACGCGGAGCGGCGCCGTCGGCCTTGCGCCTTCCGAGACGCTCTATTTCGCGTCGGAGAATGTTTATCTGGCGCACGTCGCTCGCGTCGCACCATGTGAGCATGCGCGCTATGTAACGGTTGCCGTCGGCGACGGCGCATTCGATGCAGCGTCCCATGCGCTTGAGGTGATAATCGTCCTTGTCGCGCAGGGCGCGGCCGAGATGCTCGCTGACGGAGACTGTCGGCAGCGGAACGAGCACGGGGGCGTAGAACTTGCCGCCCAACGACTCGATGGCTCGGCGGCAGTTGGCGCACTGCACGGCGTCGGCGCGCGACATAGCCATGAACAGGGCGGCTATGTCGGGATTGCGCTGCGCGAGGGCGTGGCGGGCATACTCCTCGTATCGGCGGCTTTGGCGGTACTTCAGACGGCACAGCTCGTTGAGCTCCTGCAAAGAGTCGTACCATACGTAATTTACGGGCGAGGCGGGGCGCGACTCGCCGTCGGCGTATGCCGTGAGCAGAACGAGCGCGCTGATCGCCAACGCGATTATGAATGGGGTGTTGAATCGTTTCATAGCTCGGCCTCATTCGCATAAACTGTGCCTTGTCGAACGGGCGCGGATATGAAAATTTCCGTCAGATGATCTTCATCGCTATGCAGGCGCAGGCTTCGGCGTCGGCCAGAGCGTGGTGATGGCGCATGAGGTTGTAGCCGCACCGTTCGGCGACGGTGTGGAGCTGGTGGTTGGGCAGCTCGCGGCCGAACGCGCGACGCGACGCGCGGCAGGTGCAGTGGAACGTGTAGGCGGGATAGGGCAGACCCCACCTCTCGAACGCGGCGCGCAGGCAGCCTTCGTCGAAGGGGCTGTTGTGAGCCACCAAGGGCAGCCCCTCGACGAGCGGCGCGATCTCGGCCCACACCTCGGGAAAGTCGGCCGCGGAGTCGGTGTCGCTGCGCGTGAGGCCGTGTATTTCGGTCGTCCACCGCGAGTAGTAGTTGGGCGCGGGACGTATCAGACGATAGATCTTGTCCGTTATGCGTCCGCCGCGCACGATGACCACGCCCACGCTGCAAACGCTCGACCGTTGCGAATTGGCCGTCTCGAAATCTATGGCTGCGAAATCTTTCATACTCGGGTATTCGTATTTTTGCGGTTGCCTCGGGGCGTCGCGTCCCGAACTCGATGCCGCCGAAGAACAAAAACAAAGATAGGCAAAAAATCGCGGATTCGGTCGGTTCGATTGTCCGTTTTGCATATCTTTGCGGCATTATAACCATCTGCAATGACCAAACCCAACCCTTCGCCCGCCCCGTCGGCGGCCATGTCGCTCGTACCGCTCGCGACGCTCGTCATACTCCTCGCTTCGGTTATCAGCCTCTTCGGCGGCGACGCCATCGCGGGCGGCAGCCAGTTTTCGCTGCTCGCCGCGAGCGCCGCATGCGCGGCCATAGCCATGTGGCGGTACCGCTGCTCGTGGCAGAGGCTCGAAGACGCCGTTATGGTCAACATGCACAGCGCCACGCCCGCCATCGTCATCCTGCTGCTCATAGGAGCCATAGCAGGCACGTGGATGGCGAGCGGAGTGATCCCCACGCTCATCTGTTACGGCCTGCGGATCCTGCGTCCCTCGATCTTTCTGCCCGCCTCGTGCGTGATCTGCGCCGTGGTGTCGCTGCTCACGGGATCGTCGTGGACCACCATCGCCACCGTGGGCGTGGCGTTGATGGGCATCGGCCGCGCGCTGGGTTTCGACGACGGCTGGATCGCGGGAGCCATCATTTCGGGAGCCTATTTCGGCGACAAGATATCGATCATGAGCGACACCACGGTGCTGGCCTCGTCGACGGCCGAGGTGCCCCTCTTTTCGCACATACGCTACATGCTCTTCACCACCGTGCCCTCGCTGCTCATAGCCCTCGCGGTCTTCTGCATGGCGGGATTCGCCGCCTCGCCCGCCGACGAGGCCGAGACGTTGCAGATCGAGGCGGCCTTGCGGGAGTCGTTCAACATAACCCCTTGGCTGCTGGCGGTACCCGCGGCGACGGGAGCGCTCATATCGCGCAAGCTGCCCGCCATCATCACCCTCTTCGCCTCGGTGCTGCTGGCCGCCGCGGCCATGGTGGTGTTCCAGCCCGAGATAATATGCCGCATAGCCGATGCCGACGCGCCGTCGCTCGCCGCCTCGTTCGAGGCCGTGGTGCTGGCGTCGACCACCGACACCGCCGTCGAGACGGGCAACCCGCTGCTCAACGATCTGGTGGCCACGGGAGGCATGGGCGGAATGATGAACACCGTGTGGCTCATAATCTGCGCCATGTGTTTCGGCGGCATGATGTACGGCAGCGGGATGCTCTCGGCCATATCGAAGGTCTTTCTGCGCGTGGCGCGACGCACGTCGAGCGTGGTGGGCGCCACGGTGGGATCGGGCGTATTTTTTAATCTGGTCACGGGCGACCAATACATATCGATCATCCTGACGGGCAATCTGTTCCGCCGTCTGTACGACGACCGCGGACTCGAACGCCGCCTGCTGAGCCGCAGCGTCGAGGATTCGGCCACAGTCACTTCGGTGCTCATACCGTGGAACTCGTGCGGCATGACGCAGTCGACGGTGCTCGGGGTGGCGACCATGACCTACATGCCGTACTGCATATTCAACATCGTAAGTCCGTTGATGTCGGTCGCGGCGGCCGTCGTAGGATATAAGATTTATCATGCGAAACCGAAGGCGCAGGAGGGCGAATAGGGCTCTGTCCTCGGAATTTATGCGTATATTTGCGCTCGGAACAAACAATCCGAAATATGGTACGTTACTATAACGACTCGTGCTCGTATCGTCTGCCCGAGAAGCGGCGGACGACCGAGTGGCTGCGCCGCGTGGCCGAGGAGGAGGGGTATGCGCTGGGCGATGTGAACTACATATTCTGCTCGGCCGAGCGGTTGCTGGAGATGAACCGCCAATTCCTCGGGCACGACTACTTCACCGACGTGATAACCTTCGATTACAGCGACCGCAAGGGGGCTCGCACGGTGAGCGGCGACATATTCATCGACGTGGAGACGGTGGCCGACAACGCCCGAATATACGGCGCCACGAAGACCGCCGAGATGCGCCGCGTGGTGGTGCACGGCGTGCTGCATCTGTGCGGGCAGAAGGACAAGACGCCCCGCGCCGAGCGGCAGATGCACCGTAAGGAGGACAAGTATTTATCGATGTTCTGATGGCAGAGACGACTTTCGATCGTTCGTGGAACGATTACGACATAATAGTGGTGGGCGCGGGACACGCGGGTTGCGAGGCGGCTTCGGCCGCGGCCCGCATGGGCGCGCGCACGCTGCTGCTGACGATGGACATGACCAAGATGGCGGCCATGTCGTGCAATCCCGCCGTGGGCGGCGTGGCGAAGGGGCAGATAGTGCGCGAAATCGACGCTTTGGGAGGCCGTACGGCGCGTATTACCGACCGCTCGACCATCCAGTTCCGCATGCTCAACCGATCGAAAGGAGCGGCCATGTGGAGCCCTCGCGCGCAGTGCGACAAGGAGCTTTTCTCGCGCCTTTGGCGGCGGGAGCTGGAGAACACGCCCAACCTCTACATCTGGCAGGACGCCGCGGTGGAGCTGCTCTTTTCGGCGGCTTCGGACGATGGGCGTCCGCGCGTCGCGGGGCTTCGCACCCGCATGGGGGTGGAGTTCGCGGCCCGCGCCGTGGTGCTTACCAACGGAACCTTCCTCGGCGGACTCATGCACTGCGGCGAATGCCGCGCCGAGGGCGGCAGGGCGGGAGACGCCGCGTCGACGGGCATCACCGAATCGCTCGTGGCGATGGGCTTTGAGGCGGGCCGCATGAAGACGGGCACGCCCGCGCGCATCGACGGACGGACGATAGATTTTTCGGCGCTGGAGCCGCAGGCGGGCGACGAGCATCCGTCCAAATTTTCGTTTTCTCCTGACACAGAGGTTGTTAAGAATCAACTGCCGTGCTATTTGGTCTACACCTCGCCCGAGGTGCACGACACTCTGCGGCGCGGTTTCGACCGTTCGCCGCTGTTCAACGGCACGATACACGGCATCGGTCCCCGTTATTGTCCCAGCATAGAGGATAAGTTGCGTACCTTCGCCGGCAAGGAGCAGCACCAACTCTTTCTCGAACCCGAGGGGCGCGACACTAACGAGTTCTATATCAACGGGTTCTCGTCGTCGCTGCCGTATGAGATACAGATCGAGGCGTTGCATAAGATCCGCGGACTGGAGCATGCGCACGTCTATCGTCCCGGGTATGCCATCGAGTACGATTACTTTCCGCCGACGCAACTCATGCACTCTCTGGAGACCAAAGCGGTCGAGAATCTCTACTTCGCGGGTCAGATAAACGGCACCACGGGTTACGAGGAGGCTGCGGCGCAGGGCCTAATGGCGGGGATGAACGCCTGCCGCAAGTTGAACGGCGCGTCGCCCATCGTGTTGAAGCGCGACGAAGCCTACATAGGTGTCTTGATCGACGATCTGGTGACCAAGGGCGTCGACGAACCGTACCGCATGTTCACGTCGCGCGCCGAATACAGAATCTTGCTGCGGCAAGACAATGCCGACTTGCGATTGACGCCGATAGGGTATGAAAACG
>PDYJ01002357.1_pt1 | contig 13916 bp, 21 predicted proteins | sample 1430841 | NCBI WGS metagenome assembly PDYJ01 (sample SAMN07237672, study PRJNA390542) | Gut metagenome, whole genome shotgun sequencing project. | isolation source: fecal pellets | host: Mus musculus | place: USA: New York, NY | collected 2016-10 | reverse complement strand
TTTGATCTATGGGAGTCAAAGCAAGATACGCCAACGGCTAAATATCTTAGTTGAAAGTGGAATCATTAATGTTACGGGAAAAGGACGCGCAATGTTTTATCAGTTGTTGAAAACTCCAGCCCAGAAAAAAGTCGAAAAAATCATGAATCTGTGGGATTTAGAGAAGAGCTTATATTAAACACATTGATTTTAGATCAGCAACAATTGCTGGTTTTTTTGTGCGCACTAAATTGTACATCAGGATCCAGAGAGCATATCGCCCAGTTCATTTTCAATATCTTTTGAGCGATAGCGATAGTGACGCTCACCTTGGATCGAGTGAAGTAATCTTTGCGTTTCTTTAGCACGTTCAACGGTGATCGTGACCTCGTCTTCAGCAGAAACCAAGGCAGAGATCAATTGGAGCCGGTCCTTTTCACAGCGCCGTTTTTGCCGACTTTGTTTAAGCTTTTGGGCTAAGTGATACCCCGTTTTAAGATCAAAATCGCCTAACTCGATAGTGTGCAGATAATCTTGTAGGATAACAGAATCAGCATATTTGACATCATTTTTGAGAACATTTCTCAGCTCTGGCAGTACCATGATGACATGGGAAATATCATCGATCAATGCCAAAAAATCAGCTTGATCCATCAACAATAATTCGTTTAGCAATTCATCTTCAGGTGTTGGTTCTGAAATACTCAGCATTGTTTGGGTGAGCTCAAAATCTTCGATGAGATCGACACAGCCGACTTTTAATTTGGGTAATGCTAGGATGGTTTGGTTAGGTAAGGCTTTTTTATCCAAAGAACGCAAAACTTTTTGGGCCTCTTTTTTAGTGCTCCACCGACTAGCCCGTTCGAGATCATTGATCAGTGTGAGATCTTTTTGACGAAAATAAAAAGTGCCCCCGTCGTCAGTTTGATAATAGATGACCTGTGTATTCAACATATAGCTCCCCCCTAATTTACGCTAAGTTATAGCTTATGATATCTATTATAGTCAAAACGTGAAGGAATGCTAGATATTTCGCTCTCAAAAAATGAGAGCGTTAGAAGTAGTAGCTGCAACAGTTATTATATAAAACATATGTGTGGAAGGACTGATCAGGTTATTTCCTGGGTTATATAGCGGGAGTGATTTTAGAGAACAAACAAAAAAAGATCACGCAAAGTTTAAGATTTGCGTGGTCTTATTATTTCTCCAGTTCTACTTGGAGCTGTTCTTGGATGTCTGACAACTGGGTATCGATATCACCTTCGTTTAGTGCACGTTCGACTAAGTAATCGGCTTTTTCCATCACGTTACTGTAATGCCTAAATTTTGGGGTCACAGTGGCATTATCCATGATCTCAGCATAGTTTTTAGCGGTCAAGGCATTATCATCTTTGATCCCCTGCGCTAATAAAGTCTGCGTTTTAGGCCCAGTCATTACGCTTGGCAACACGGAAGCACCTTGTGAATCTTCTAATAACCTTGCTTGGATCTTTTTATCAGCAGAGAGGAATTTTAAAAAACGCAAAGCTAAGATCGGATGCTTACTACGCGAAGAAAGCGCAAGAGTAGAAGTTTCTACGGCAGTTGACTTTACCTTAGAATTGATAGCCGGCATTTTGATGCAAGTCCATCTAAAAGAAGAATAGCGTGCGATCCGATAGGGATAAGGTTTGTAAGTCCGATATTGCGCTAAAGTCATGGGTAAAAAGGCGACTTTGCCTTGGTCAAAATCATCGGCTGATACTTTAAAGCCTTTTTGCAAGTTATAGAACTTCTCACTCATCACGAGGGCTTGGCGAACTTTTTTGGAATTAAAATAGCTTTTGGAGCCATCAGGACTGAATAGATGTGCTCCATACGCTTGGACTGTGTTTTTCCAAGTATAATCAGCAAAGCCAAATTGATCTAATATCCCGTCATTGTTAGTGTCTTTAGTAACTTGGCGACAGACCTGATAGAATTCTTCAAGTGTAAAACCTGATTTAGGGACAGTAATACCTTCTTTTTTAAGTAGATCTGTGTTTACACATAGCACAGTTGGGTCAGCTTCCAAAGGTAAAGCGTACTGATGACCGTCATATCTACCAGCTTCAAGGGTGACGGAATAATAGTCTTTAGGATCAAACTTAGAGAAATGTAAGGCAGTATCTAGATTTTGCATGGCACCAAGTGAAGCAAGATAACCAAAATCTTTAGGAGAAACGAGATAAACATCAGGCGTCTGATTGCTAACGATCTTATCGGCGAGCCAATCTAAGTAGTTTTTTTGCCGGATGCCACTGTCATATTTGATCTTGACGTTGGGATTTTGCTTTTCAAATTCCTTGATAGCATGATCGATAAAACTATATCCTTTATCATTGCGCACGTCCCAACTGCTATCACTATAAAATCCAAGTGTTAGCGTCTTAGGGGCTTTGAGCCACATAAATAAACTGCTTGCTAAGATCAAGGAGACGATCAGCCCTGAAATGATGACTACTTTTTTCATTTTATGACCTCTAATTACGGGGAGCATTTTGGACGGACCAGATCGCTAATTGGGTTCGATCACGTAAGTTTAATTTTGTCAAAATATGGGAAATATGGTTTCTAACGGTCCCTTCCGACAAAAATAAGGTTTGGGCGATCTCTTTGTTAGAAAGTCCCCGGCCGACTTGTGTGATCACGCGCCATTCACTATCGGTTATCGTTTGAGCTCCATTTTTATCAACTGCGATCTCAAATTCCGACTGTGCCATTTTTGAAAATAAACTGACGACTTTAGTGGCGATATCGGGATTGATCATCGAACCACCACTATTGACGGTGATGATAGCATCGTGTAATTCTTTAGGTGAGATACCTTTTAAAATATAGCCGGAAGCTCCATATTTTAAGGCACTGTAGATAAACTCATCATCATCAAATGTGGTCAAAATAATAACTTTTATCTGGGGATATTTTGCTTTGAGCAGCTTAGTACTCATAGTTCCATCCATTTTAGGCATTCTAATGTCCATTAAGATCACATCCGGTCTTTGTCGTTCAACACTAGGTAAAACCTCAGTCCCATCATCGACGGTACCGATAACTTCAATATCGGGATAGACATTGAGGACGATCTGTAAAGATTCCCTGATCAATTTTTGGTCATCAGCTATTAGAACTTTTATCATTATAAACACCTCATTACTTAAAAAACATGATCTTGATCTTAAAGCCATCATCTCCTTGATAGCTCACTTTACCACCGATAGTTGCCAATCTTTCTTGCATTTGGGTCAAAACCAAAACCGTATTTTATATTCTGACATCCGCGACCATTATCGCTGATATCGACATAATAATGGGTTTCATCGTGGGTCAATTTTAACCAGATATGTTGTGCTTGACCGTGGCGGATCGAATTGGTGATAGCTTCTTCGATCGCCCTAAAGATAACGATCTCGGTCGTTTTCTCAAAGTCTACCTCCCCCCATTGATAATCAAGTTCGATCGTTAAATTGGCGATCTTAGTGTAGGGTTTGATCAAAGCTTGAAGCGAAGCCTTTAAAGTCAACTCCTCTAGTGCACCTGGGCGCATCTTATTTAACGAGCGGCGAACATCAACGATGCCTTGGCGCACGATCTCAGATAGATTATGCAACTGCTTTTTAGCACTTTCTTTATCCATATCCACAAGGACTAAGACAGCATCGATCCCAGCTGAGATCCCCGTCAACGCATGACCAAGGGTATCATGGATCTCGCGGGAAATTCGTTTACGTTCCCGGATCTCGGCGTTTTCCTCAGCGACCTCGATATAGCTTTTAAGTTCAAGGTTAGCCCGGTCCATCATGCGTAATTCTTCTTCGATATTGCGTTGCTTATTAGTCATATAGACAACGTAAGTGAGTAGTGCCCACGTAAAAGCAACGATGTTCAAGGTAACTAATAGATTGCGTATCGCACCGGCTAGAACAGCTAAATTAGTGGGAAGCGTATCGATATAGACATCTAAAGAAGGCAAAGTCACAAAAATGGCGAGTAGCTTGTCATTAGACAACAACAAGATGATCCCTGCGACTACAGCAAAACTGCCCCAATAAAATTGATTTTTTATGACTCCAGGATCTTTTGTGGAAAAGAAGATATCGGCAAATGCTAAAAAAATCAAGCCATTGTATGAAGCATTAGTCAACCAAAACAATAAAATGATGATGAATAATTCACTTAGCAATAGTAATTCTGAGTGCTTGTTTTCTTGGTGTTTGTGGCGATAAAAAATGAGCAGGACTAAAACACCATATAAAATAGCAGTCGACCAATACATCACGTGAACATTTCCCGGGACAACATTTAGTTTTTGTAGTAAGTAAGTGCTTAGATCTCTTTGGAGGACATAGTTTGTCACTAATAAATATAAACTGGCATTATACATCAAGGCGACAAAATTGATGAGGATCAGTCCATAGTAAGCACGGGTAGCTCGGGTCAATTGTCTCATTTTACTGCCACCCCGAAACATCATAGTTTTTGATATTGTCTTTCGTTAGTAAATAGACTGGAACGACGATCTCTTTTTTGACTTTTCGCTGGTCAAATAGTTGATAACATGTTTGCACGACTTTTTTTCCAAGTCCGATCGGGGACTGAGCCACAGTCGCTTTGGCATTTGGATCACTTAATAACAGCTTTTTCATATCGCTTGACCCATCGATCCCATAAACTGGAATACTATCCTTGAGCGCTAAAGAATCCAAAGCTGCTAAAGCACCGATCGCACTTTGGTCATCTAAAGCCATGATCGCATCAAATTTTTTGTTTCCTTGCTGGAGTGTTTTTAAAGTCTGTTTCAAAGCGATATCCGTTTGTCCTAGAGTTTCGACATTTTGGGTGACCTGGTATTTAGTGCTATCAAGTGTTGCTAAAAAACCAGCGTAACGTTCTTTGACCGATAAAGCGTTCCAATGGCGCAAGACTAAAATGTTTGCCGCTTGGTCATGCTTCATTAAATATTGGGCACTTAATTTACCAGCCCGAAAATTATCGGATACGATGCTACTATCGATATAGCTAGAATCACTTAATTGGCTATCGACGGCGATGATCTTGATCTTTTTTTTATGTGCTCTGCGGAGTGCCTGTTGGATCTTTTTATTTTCCCCATCAACGGGGTTAATAACGATAACGCTTACTTTTTTCTCAATAAATTCTTCGATCTGCTGACATTGTTTATCCACATCCAAAGCTGGATCACGGGTGTACAAAATATCGCCTTTGAGATCAGTGGCTTTCTTTAACTCTTCATTTATCGCTTGGTAAAAACTGTTATTTAGAGTCATATAAGTCGCTCCTATTTTTTGCGGACCTTTTACCATAAAGAGGGAGGCTAGCCAGATCAAAAAAATAAGGCTGGTCATAAGTAAGACAGTTACGATCAGTCGACGATCAATTTTTAACAACATTTTTGTCAGCACCTCCCGCCAGATTTTTCAGTAAAATTATAACATTATTTAGATATAAATTGTTAAATACTGTTAGAAAGAAATGAGCTCTTATGTTGTGCTAACTTAATTTTACAAAGATAAGCTTATTTTTTCATGTGACAAATGTCATGTTAAATGGAGAAAAAGCGAATTTTTAATGTGCTTTTTGTCACTCAAAGTAGTGACTGAGCTCACTTGTTGCAACTTACGGGAAGCGGTTACAATTTTTATATGATGAAGATTATCAAATATTACAGATAAGGAGAAGAAATTATGGTAGGAATTATTCTTGCTAGTCACGGTGGATTTGCTGAGGGGATCCATCAATCAGCGGAAATGATCTTTGGTCCGCAGGATGAATTTGAAAGCTGTATTTTAAAACCCGATGAAGGCCCTGATGATATCAAGCGTAAATTAAATGAAGCTGTTGCTAGTTTTGATGATCAAACAGAGATCTTATTTTTAGTCGATCTTTTTGGGGAACGCCATTTAACCAAGCAGCTAGTTTAGTAGCCGATCATAAAGACAAATGGGCGATCGTTTCAGGGATGAATTTACCGCTAGTCATTGAAGCTTTGAGCCAACGTTTTACAGTTGAAACGGCTAAAGAAATAGCACAAGCGATCGTGCCAGTCGGTAATGAAGGGATCAAGATCTATCCTGAAGTGGTGTCAGCCAGTGAAACTAAAGAAAAGACCCTAGCAGACAATAAGAAAAGCGCCAAGATCCCAGAAGGTACAGTCCTAGGCGATGGTAAGATCGAATATGTTTTGGCTCGGGTCGATACGCGTCTTTTACATGGACAAGTCGCTACTGGCTGGACCCATACAACTCATCCGAATCGGATCATTGTTGTTTCAGATAAGGTACGCCAGGATAAATTGCGGACCAATATGATCAAGCAAGCTGCGCCAAATGGAGTCAAGGTATCAGTTGCACCACTCAAAAACATGGTCAAAGCTAATAACGATCCCCGTTTTGGCGAGACCCGGGCATTAGTTTTATTTGAGACAGTTGAAGATGCTTTAGCTACGATCAAAGCAGGGGTGGATATCAAGGAGATCAACCTAGGCTCTTCAGCATATAAAGAGGGTAAGGTCAACGTGACTAAAGCTTTATCCTTTGATCAGACTGATGTTGATGCGATCAAAGAATTACAAAATATGGGAGTCAAATTCGATGTTCGGGGTGTTCCAAGCGATCAACCGGCTAACATTGATGACTTGATCCGCTCAGCTGAGAAGAAATTAGCTGAAAAGAAATAATTTGGGAGGAAAAATCGATGAGTACGCTTCAAATCATTTTAGTCGTAATTGTAGCATTTATTGTAGGTTGTAGTTCTGTTAATGACCAGATCGAAACGTATCAGCCGATCGTGGCTTGTTCGTTGATCGGCTTAGTTACCGGTCACCTTGAACTTGGGATCATGTTAGGTGGTAGCTTACAGTTGATCACTATGGGGTGGGCCAATGTCGGAGCTGCGATGGCGCCAGACGCTGCTTTAGCTGGGGTCGCATCAGCAATTATTTTAATTGAAGGAAACCAAGGGCTCAAGGGATCGGACCAGCGATCGCTTTAGCTGTTCCCTTAGCAGTTGCTGGCTTAGGTTTGACCATGTTAGTTCGGACCGCCACTGTATTTATCGCCCATATCATGGATAGTCGGGCTGAAGAAGCAGATATCAACGGGATCCAAATGTGGCATTTTATCGGGATGGCACTGCAAGGTCTGCGGGTCGCGATCCCTGCTTTACTATTGATGCTCATCCCAGTCAATGTTGTGCGCCAAGGTCTTGAAGCTATGCCAGAATGGTTGACTGCTGGAATGACGATCGGTGGTGGGATGGTCGTTGCTGTGGGGTATGCGATGGTCATCAATATGATGTCTAGTCGTGAAGTTTGGCCGTTCTTTTTCTTAGGCTTTGCATTGGCAGCGATCGACCAATTAACGCTGATCTCTTTAGGTATCATCGGTGTTTGTTTGGCTGTCTTGTTCCTTGCACTTGAAGGTAAAGGTGGCAATTCGAATGGTTCTTCTAACGGTGATGGGGGTTCAGACGATCCTTTGGGAGAGATTTTAGAAGAACTCTGATCGATTTTTGAATATCAGTGAAAGGAATGGAGCATTATTATGAATAACGATAAAAAAATTAGTTTATCTAAAGCAGATCGCTTTAAAATGTTTATGCGTTCATATTTTCTTTTGAGTTCGTTCAACTACGAAAGAATGCAAAATGGTGGAGTAGCCTATACTTTGATCCCTGCTATCAAAAAGCTATATTCTAAAAAAGAAGACCGCGCAGCAGCTTTAAAGCGGCACTTAGAATTCTTCAATACGCATCCTTTTATGGCTAACCCGATCTTTGGGGTAACGATGGCGTTAGAAGAAGAAAGAGCCAATAGTGCTGATGTTGATGATGCGGCAATTTCTGGGGTCAAGATCGGGATGATGGGACCGCTAGCTGGTGCCGGAGATCCGCTATTTTGGTTCACTTTACGGCCGATCTTGTTGTCTTTAGGTGCTTCGCTTGCCGTTTCAGGTAATGTATTAGGACCGCTCTTATTTTTCATCTTATGGAACATCATGGCAGCAGCTGTTAAGTGGTATACCCAAGAGTTTGGCTATAAAGCGGGAGTTTCGATCACAGATGATCTTTCGGGTGGACTTTTACAAAAGGTGACTCGGGGTGCTTCGATGATGGGGATGTTTGTCATCGGGGCTTTGATCCAACGTTGGGTCTCGATCACATTTACGCCGGTCGTGTCCCAAGTCAAACAACAAAAAGGTGCCTATATCGAATGGGATAAACTTCCTGAAGGTGCTAAAGGGTTAAAGGAAGCTTTTAGTCAATATGCGGCTGGTCGTTCGATCGATGCGACAAAAGTTACAACATTACAGGATAACTTGAATCAATTAGTTCCAGGTTTAGCAGCTTTGGGCTTGACCTTCCTTTGCATGTATCTGTTAAAGAAAAAAGTCTCACCGATCATCATCATTTTAGGGATCTTTGTCTTAGCGATCCTATTCCATGTGATCGGATTATTATAAAAGAAAGGAGAAATTCAAATGGTCAAGTCACTGAATACGATAAGAGAGCTTACAGATAAGGGAACTTGGTATCGTAATGGCCCTTTTTATGGCAATGTCATGGTCGGTGACTATGCCTTTGAATTTTACAATGAGACCAAGCTACAAGATTACATCCAAATTCCTTGGGATGAGATCACTTATGTCGTCGTTGATCACTATTTTGGCGGTAAATATATTCCACGTTTTGAGATCAGGACCAAGAAAAATGGCAAGTTTAGATTTTCAACACGCAATAGCCGGGCAACTTTAAAAGCAATGCAAAAACACTTGCCTCGTGAAAGTATGCGGAAAGCGCCAAGTGTTGCTCAGATCTTAAAGCAACGTTTTAGTAATTTACGTCAAAGCTGACAAAACAGCTATTCAGATGCGGATCTGGGTAGCTGTTTTTGTGTTTCGATAGAAGAGCATATTTTATGTTGATTCAAATATGCTAAGAAAATCGTTTATTTGACTTTTCTAACAGACACCAAGTACTCTTACTTTTGTGTGGCAGAAGATGATCATCAGTTTGAGATCAAAGAATTAGTCCAAAAGTATCATTATGTGTTAGTTGATAGCGCTTTAGTGTAGAATAGAGACAGATGTAATAGAAGGTAGGATTTTGTTATGGATATTAAACTGATCGCGATCGATATTGATGGGACTTTGGTCAATTCTAAAGGGCAGCTAACGCCAAAAGTCAAAGAAACTATCAAACAAGCCACAGCTCAAGGGATCAAAGTCGTCATTTGTACCGGACGTCCGTTAGCTGGGGTGACAGAGCTATTGGCCCAGCTAGATCTAGCGGACCAAGATGACCAATATGTAGTCTGCTTTGGTGGGGCAGTCGTTGAGACCACGAGTGGTAAGCTGATCTTCCAAAAAAAGATCAGTTACGATGATTTTGTCGACTTAGAAGCGATCGCTCGCAAATTAAATTTGCATTTCCAAGCGATCAATACCGAGCGGATCTACACATGCAACAAGGATATTGGTTATTACACACTCTATGAAGCAAACTTGGTGTCGATGCCGATCTCATATCGGACTCCCGAAGAAATGCGCGAGATCCCGCTTGTTAAAGCCATGTATATTGAAGATGCTGAAATTCTTGACCCTGCGATCGCCAAGCAGGAATATTTTGAACCTATCAAAGACCGCTTAGATTTGATGAAGACAGCACCATTTTATTATGAAGCCTATGCAAAAGGCGTCAATAAGGGCAATGCACTCGTTAAACTGTGTGAGATCCTTGATTTGACGGCAGATAATGTGATAGCGATCGGGGATGAGGAAAATGATATCTCAATGCTCAAATTTGCGGGTACAGGTGTCGCGATGGGGAATGCTGTCCCAGCAGTCAAAGAAGTTGCCACACACCATACTGTGGATAACGATCACGATGGAGTAGCTCAAGCGATCCGAGAATTAGCACTGAAAAAATAACGAGAATAGAGGACTTAGACCTATGCTAAATGGTGTAGGTCTATTTTATTGTGCAAATTATAAAAATCATTGGATACTAGTGAGTTATAGTGTTAAAATTCTATTTGAAAATGATGTGTTTTAAGTAAGAAAGAGAAAAATTATTGAGCAATTGGAGGACACTATGCAAAGAAAATACAAGTTAGTTATGATTGTGATCATTAGTCTATTTTTGATAGGAGGAGCTAGTATGGCGATCATTAAAGGAGTAGACCATTTACGGATCGAAAAGAAAAAGCGTCAAAAAGCCGAGTCAATCAAGGAAAGTAAGAAAGAAGTCAAAGAGCAAGCCAAGGCCAGACAAAAGATAGCGTTGTGGGTCGTACAGCATTATGAAGGACCAGAACCAATAAAAGAAATCAAAGTTGGAAAAATAAAATCGTATGGAATACTTGGTTCAGGGGAAGTGCAGTATCTGTAATGATAAATAATAACGAAAGATATATCATTGATGGAATTAGCGTTAGAGAAGATGGGAATGTTATAGGGGAGGCAATCTATGATGATAGTAAATTGAAATATATGCATGTTCCTAATAAGAAAAGAGATTTATCGGAGATTTTGGTGAAATATTGGGAGGAGTAAGATATGTGTAATTTAGATTACTTAAATGATGTGGCAATGAAAGTATACCTAGTAGATAACCAAAAAGGTGGGAAATATTATATTGGAAAGTATAACTGGCAAGGGATATAAAGTCCTTGACATCTCCCGCAACGGCACCTATGGCAACCAAAATCAGTACGGTATTCCCAACCATATGTAGGCAATGACAGTCACGCCAAATTACATAGGAGCAAATTATGCTAAAAAATAAAAAAATAAGAGTAATAGTTGTTGTGATCCTTAGTCTATTTTTGATAGGAGGAGCTAGTATGGCGATCATTAAAGGAGTAGACCATTTACGGATCGAAAAGCAAAAGCGTCAAAAAGCCGAGTCGATCAAGGAAAGTAAAAAAAGAAGTAAAAGACCAAGCTAAAGCTAGACAGAAGATAGCGTTGTGGGTCGTACAGCATTATGAAGGACTAGAACCAATTAAGACGATCGGAGTGGGAAAAATATATACAAGTGGAATCTTAGGGAGTGGGGGAAAAAGTGTATCAGTAATTATAAATGATGAAGAAAAAAAATATAATTGATGGATATTGATAGGTGATGATTTCAATCCTAGTCATCCAGGCGCACAAGTTGAAAATAGCGATTATAACTATGTAGAACAGACGATGCACAAAAATTTAGATGGGATAGAGATAAAATATTGGGAGGAAAATAATAATGATGATTCCAAAAATTAGTGAATATAATACATTTACACAACGTGTCTATAATACAGATCCTTTAAAAGGAAAAAAATATAAAAAAGGGCAACTGATTCCTGGTACAAACTATAAAATCCTCGATATCTCCCGCAACGGCACCTATGGCAATAAAAAGCAGTATGGTGTTCCCAATCATATGCAGGCGATGGCAGTTGCACCGGTAAAGAATGGCGTGGTAGACTACAGCCAGCTTACGATTGCTTATGTTGGGACTAACCCAGAGGATAAAGTCGATCTAGTGACTGATGTGATCGATGTTGCTGATGTGGATGGCACCTTATCCCAAACTAAAAATCTGGTCGAAATTTTTGAGCCGCCAGTGAGTCAATTCGATACCGCTTTAGGCTATGCTGACTATATTCAAAAACGCTATCCTAAAGCAAAGATCACGGTAACAGGCCACTCTTTAGGTGGTTCGCTAGCTTTGACTGTTGGTGCCAAAAAGTACCTAAAGACAGTAACGTTCAATGCACCAGTCCCTAAAGATAAGCTGAGTAAAAAAGATAAGCAGTACATCTTAGATAATCCGACAAAGATTACTAGTTATTTGAATGTCGACGATCTTATCGGTAATTATAACAACAGCTATACCTTGTTTGGTGGACTTTTCAAGGGGGATTTTCAGCATTATTATAAGAATGGGACAGGGATGGGTGATATCGATCTTGAAAAGACATTACGCTCACTCTCACAAGGCAAACTAGTATTGAAAAAACGGCCAGACGATCCCTGTAAGTAAAGAAAAATTAGCAGAGCTTATCAATGAAAATCATAACGTAGCTAACTGGTTCGATGAAAAAGGGCAGCTTAGATATTCACAGCATAAAGTGACGGTTTCAAAAACACAGGCCACGTTTGAAACAAAAGTGTCAAAGGCTGACACTGCTTTAGCTGAGCGCTTGGCTAAGATACGTGGATTACGCAAGAAGTATGGACATAAATATAGCGTCAAAGGTGGCAAGATCAAACTAGATGCAGCTTTGGCTTACGCTCTAAAAGCTGCGATCAAAGAACACGGACAATCCGGATCGAAGTGCTCGAACAGACGCAAAAAACAGATCGAAGCAAAGTTAGAAGCCAATTGGAATGAGACTTTACAGATGGCGCGCCAAATTGGGACTGACCTGACAGAAGCCGAGATCTTAGAGGTCTTGCATTATGCTGGAGCTGATAAGGAAAGCTTATATACCAAGCCAGTTGAGAAATTAAACGAGCAATTAAAACCACTAAAGCAACTAAAAGAAGAGCTAGCTGATTTTGATAAAGCATTTGACAAGAGCATCAAGAAAAGGATCGCCGATGATCAAGAATTAGCGGGAGAATTTGGGCTATGATGGACAAAGAACAAGAGAAGAAATTTTTTCAAAAGCAAGCAGAGCTGGAAAGTGAGTATTTTCAACACGCAGTTTGTAAAATTAAGTTAGAAAAATAAAAAGCCATTTGTGATAGACTTTTTAGTAACAACAAACAAAAGTAAAGGAAAATCACAAATGACCTATAATCATCTTACCATAAGCGAACTGTCTTTCATACAAAATTTTTGGAATCAAGGTGTTAAAGCCTATATTGTAGCTAAAACCTTAAAACGTAGTGCTGAAACTATTTATCGCGTATTTCGTTTTTTATATGCTGGGAATTCACTCTATGAATACTATGAAAACTATCGGGCTAATAAATCTAGATCCGGCCGTAAACCCATCGTATTACCTAATGATGAGCTTGAGTACATCAAGGAAAAAGTTAGTCTAGGTTGGACTCCTGATACGATCATCGGACGTAATGAAAAACATATCAGCTGTTCGATGCGTACCCTTTATCGTATCTTTAAACGCTCTAAAGACCTAGATGTTACCTCGCTCCCAATGAAAGGAAAAAGGCATCCAAATGGTTACGTTGAACGCCGTGGAAAAGCTGGACGACTAGGTAGGTCTCTTTCAGAGCGGCATCAGGACTATCCCAACTACCATAATGAATTTGGACATCTTGAAGCTGATACGATCCAAGGTAAAAGCCACCATGGTGCAGTAATGACATTAGTTGAACGAAAGTCCAAGGCTGTCATCATTTTGAATATACGCCATAAGACGGATAAAGCTATCTTTGAGAAACTTGATGCTTTACTTTCTGTTGCTCCTAAAGGACTCTTTAAATCTATCACTTTTGATAATGGTAAGGAATTTTCTAAGTGGAAAGATATCGCTAATAAGCATGATATCAGTACCTACTTTACCGATGTAGGTGCACCTAACCAACGAGCGTTAAATGAACAGACAAATGGATCACTTAGAAAAGACGGACTAGGAAAAGATATGGATCTTAGTGATCTCCCCACTGACTATGTCCAACAAGTAGCTAGTTATAGGAACAATATTCCACGTAAAAGTCTAAACTATAGAACTCCACTAGAAGTATTCATAAAGTATATTACGAATGAGCAAGTAGTTTTTTTTCTAACTTGATTTGACAATTCAGGTCATTTAAAATAACTATTTTTGTAAACATTTTTTGCTCAAACTATTCATCTAAGTCTTTGAATAAATTAGCATAACTTACATATTGTAAAAGCACCTCACATATCCCTAAGATGCCCCCTACTGTAAATACCGTACTTTT
>PDYJ01002366.1_pt1 | contig 13950 bp, 19 predicted proteins | sample 1430841 | NCBI WGS metagenome assembly PDYJ01 (sample SAMN07237672, study PRJNA390542) | Gut metagenome, whole genome shotgun sequencing project. | isolation source: fecal pellets | host: Mus musculus | place: USA: New York, NY | collected 2016-10 | reverse complement strand
GCTATGACTTTCAACGACAAGATTCAACACTCATTTAGGTGTTGTTTGGGGTGTAAAGCCAATGTTGACTGAAAAGCCTAAGTCTACTGAAGAAATGTTTGAAAAGGCAGCTGAACTTGCTAAAGAAACTGGTCTTGCAAAAGACGGCGACTTAGTAATTATCGTTGCTGGTGTTCCTTTGGGCGAAACTGGTATACTAACTTGATGAAGTTACAATTAATTGTACCCAACTTGTTAAAGGTTTAGGTGTTGGTGAACAATCAGTTATTGGTAAAGCTGTAGTTGCAACTTCTGCTGAAGAAGCTAACAGCAAGTTCAAGATGGTGACATCTTAGTTGCTAAGACTACTGATAAGGATTACTTACCAGCAATTAAGAAGGCTTCAGGTATGGTAGTTGAAGCTTTGGTTTAACTAGCCACGCAGCTGTTGTTGGTCTTTCACTTGGTATCCCAGTTTATCGTTGGTGCTACTGATGCAGTAGAAAAAGATCAAGATGGTTCTAAGATTACTGTTGATGCTCGTCGCGGTGCTGTTTACCAAGGCGAAGCAACTAACCTTTAATCTGAATTAAATAGCTTATTAAAATAGTCAGCGAAAGCTGGCTATTTTATTTTTGTCTTTTTTTCCTTATACTATAAGATGATAGACAAAATAAAAGGATTGAGGCGCTATTATGTTAGGTGAAATAAGAAAAGGAAAAGTTACTGATGAAAATGAATCTGCTTTTTATGTGCAGGTTGAAGGGGTAACTTTTGAATTAAAGAAAATAGAAATTACACAAGATGAACCAATCCATTTAGGTGATGAAGTACAAGGCTTTATTTATGAAATAAGGATAAAAAGAAAGAAATGACACAATTTTATCCTTTTGCTCAAAAAGATCAGTATGGTTGGGCAACTGTAACAGAAGTGCGCCGTGACTTGGGTGTTTTCTTAGATATTGGTTTGAACGACAAAGATGTTGTTGTATCTTTAGATGATCTTCCACTTGAAAAGGATCAATGGCCAAAGAAAGACGATCGCTTATTAGTACGTCTTGAAACTGATGAAAAAGAACGTATTTGGGCTAAAATGGCTGAAGAAAACGTCTTTGAGCAATTAGCTGCTAATTTCCCAGCACATTTAGAGAATAAAAATATGTCCGGAACTGTTTATAGAAATTATGAAGTAGGTTCCTTTGTAATTACTGATCAGTACTACTTAGCCTTTGTTCATAAGTCTGAAATGTTTCGTCCATTACGACTAGGTCAAAAGATTAAGGGACGTGTAATTGGAGTTAGTCAATATGGTAGATTGAACTTAAGTGTTCTTCCTCGTGGATTTGAAGAAATTGACGATGACGCACAAATGATCTTAGTAAGTTTACGTCGTGAAGCTACAAAAACTCTACCATTTTACGATAAGAGTGATGCCCAAGAGATTAAAAATCACTTTGGTATTTCTAAATCAGCTTTTAAACGTGCCTTGGGACATTTATTAAAGGATGGGTTAATTACTGAAGATAAAGATGCAGGAACAATTAGCTTGGTAGAAAAAGATGACTCAGACACAGATAATGAAGGATAATTTAGAAGATTATTTACGATTTAGTCAAGTAGAACGTGGCTTAAGTCCCAATACAATTGTTTCTTACCGAACTGATTTAGAAGAATATTTAAGTTATTTAGAAGATCAGAATGAAACAAGTTGGGAAGTTGATTATCTAGTAGTTGATGCTTTTCTTGCAACACAAAAAGATAAGGGAAAAGCCACAACTTCAATCAGCAGAATGATCTCTAGCTTACGAAAATTTTATCAATGGCTTTTGCGGCAAGATATAATTGAACGTGATCCTTTAGTTAAAATTGATTCACCTAAAAGCGAACGTAGATTGCCGACCGCTCTTAGTGAGGAAGAAGTTACTAAATTATTGGATGCTCCTGATACTAATACTCGTTTGGGGATTAGAGATCGAGCTATACTTGAAGTGCTCTATGCAACTGGAATGCGGGTTAGTGAATTAATTAATTTACGTACTGGCGATATTCATAGCGAATTAAAAAATTATTAGAGTTCTGGGTAAGGGATCAAAAGAACGTCTTGTTCCAATTACCGAAGTTGCTTTATCATGGTTAGAGAAATATCAAAAAGATGTCCGAGAGAATCAAGTCTTAAAAAGCGGTCAATTTACTGATGTGATTTTCTTAAATAATCATGGTCGTCAATTGACGAGACAAGCTGTTTGGCAAAAGATAAAAAAATATTGTCAACTTATCGGAATAACCAAAAATGTTACACCACATACTCTTAGACATACTTTTGCGACTCATTTATTAGAAAATGGGGCAGATTTAAGAGTGGTTCAAGAGATTTTGGGCCATAGTGATATTACAACTACGCAGATTTATACTAATCTGACGCAGAAACATATTTTGGAGGTTTACAATCAAGCACATCCACGTGCCTAACTATTATGATCAGCAAATATAAAAAAGATTACGAAAAAACTGTAATGGGATATTTATCTTATCTCCCAGATTTTAAAAATATTAAGAATCTGCAAGAAGAGATGAAACTGTATACTAGCGATTCCAATCAATTCGAGGTTCTTATCTATCAACAAGATGGTAATGCTCGCGGTATTGTTGGTATTCAAGAAGAGAAAGATTTTATTATTATTCGCTATTTATCTCTTGATCCGACGATGCGTGATGAAAAAACAAAGCAATTGGTAATGAATGACCTAAAGCATCTTTATCCTGATAAAATGATTACTGCCTTACCTAATTGGGCATCTTTATTAAATTATTTAAAGGAAAATAAAACTGATGAATAATGTTGATGAATTAACTTTAGATCTTCCTAATTTTACGGGACCATTAGATTTACTTTTACACTTAATCAGGTCACAAAAAATAGATATCTATGATATTCCAATTGCAAAAATTACGGGACAATATTTAGCTAATTTAGCTCGCTGGCAAACTTTGGACTTACAAATTGCTGGAGAGTATTTTGTGATGGCGTCAACATTACTTAGAATTAAGTCTCAATATTTACTTCCTAAAAATGACTTTATTGAGGAAGATCAGTATCAAGAAGATCCACGTACTGAACTTGTTGAGCAACTAGTGCAGTACTCAGTCTTTCAAAGAATTGCCGAATATTTTAAAAAAAGAGATGAAGAAATGCCAATTACAGTGGCAAAGGATCCATCTGTTTCCCCTAAAAAAGTGATTGAACCACTTCCTTTAGGAGAAATTACAAGTGATGAGCTTGCAAATACTTTTAAAGTAGTCTTAGAGCGATTCAAACTGAGAAAGCCACAAGTTGGAAAAATTGAGGTTCACGAGACTTCAATTGAAGAAATGACAAGCTTTTTAAAAAACAGGTTACAAAAGAAAAGATCGACTAGTTTTTTTGATTGTATTAAAAACTTTCAAGATCTTGATCAAGTAATTGGGTTATTCCTAGCAGTTTTAGAATTATGTCGTGATCATAAAATTTTGGTAAAGCAAAATAGAGATTTTGGTGATCTAGAGTTAGAGAAAGTTGAGATTAATGGCAAGTAAAGAAGCAGAATTAGAAGCCTTACTTTATGCAGCGGGGGATGATGGTTTAGAAACTGAGAATTTACTACAGTTGTTAGAAATTTCTCCAGCTGCCCTAAGAGAATTAGCTAATCATCTTAAGGACCGATTGAAAAATGATAAAAATTCAGGTTTGCAGTTAATTTGTATCAACCAAACTTATAAGTTAACGACTAGTCCGAAATGCGGAGATATTATTTCTAAATTTTTCCAAAAAGATCTATCTAAGAATCTAAGTCAGTCAGCACTTGAAATTTTGTCGATTATTGCATATCGACAACCAATTACGCGAGTTGAAATTGATGACTTAAGAGGAGTTAACTCAGCAGGTGCGCTGCAAACTTTGGTTTGGCGTGGATTAATCAAAGTAGATGGAAAAAAGGATGTCCCAGGCCATCCTAACTTATATGTAACGACCGATTACTTTTTACAGTACTTTAACTATGAAAGTTTGGCTGATTTACCAGTAATTGAAGAATTTGAAGCAGATGATAATCCTGTGAACCTATTTAATCAGGATGATAGTAGAAATAAAGAAATTAATTTTGATGAGGGTGAGTAAAATGGCTGAAAGATTACAAAAAGTAATTGCGCAGGCAGGAATTGCCTCAAGACGTAAGGCTGAAAAGATGATTACAGCAGGACAAGTAACTGTTAATGGTAAAAAAGTTACTGAACTAGGAACAAAAGTTGAACCTAGCGACAAGATTGAAGTAAATGGAGTTCCAATTGAAAAAGAAGCTCTTCATACATACTTGTTTTATAAACCACGTGGTGTCATTTCTTCAGTAAGCGATGACAAAGGAAGAAAGACAGTGGTTGATTTCTTTGAAGATGTACCATATCGCCTTTATCCAGTAGGGCGTCTTGATTACGATACATCTGGCTTATTATTAATGACAAACGATGGTGAATTAGCAAATAAGTTAATGCACCCACGTAACGAAGTGCCAAAGGTTTATGTAGCAAAGATTAAGGGAATCCTTTCTCCAGAAGAGATACGCTCTCTTACTCATGGTGTGCGTATTGATGGACGAAAGAGTGCACCAGCTAAGTTAAAGATTTTAAAGACTGATGAGAAAAAGAAGACTCAAATTGTTCAATTGACTATCCATGAGGGTCACTACCACCAAGTTAAGAGAATGTTTGAAGCAGTACATCACTTTGTAGAGAAATTAGCTCGTGAAAAATATGCCTTTTTAACTTTAAAGTCATTAAATTCGGGCGAGTATCGTGAATTAACGAATGAAGAAGTCTTTCGTTTAAATCACTTAGCTGACTAACGCTTTATTAAAAGCTATGATAAAATAAAACTAATAATCTATAATTTGGAGGACTTTTGAATGAAGGAAAATAAATCTCAGGACAATAAAGAACCAAAAGGCCCTTACAAGCATTTTGAGCGTCCTAAAACATCTAGAAGGGCAATGCATCATCGGGAGTCAGAATCAGAATCAACGCCAGAAGTTACTTCTAGAAAATCTACTCAATCAGAAGGCAGTCCAAAAGTCCCACATCATAGTCAGCTCTGGGCTGGATTGATTATTGTTGCGATAATTATAATTGCATTAATTCCGATTGTTTCTTCAAGATTACACGCTAACTCTAATAACTTAGCTGAAAAGAGCGTTAAGGTTTCAAAAAGCTCATCTTCTAAGTCTCACAAGACTAAAAGTAAAAAGAGTAAGCACAGCTCTTCTAAGAAGAGTAAGTCTAAGAGTAGCAGTGTGAGAAGAGAAGAAGAAAGTTCTTCAAGTCAATCTCAAGATACAACACCAGCTGTTGTTAGTCAGTCAGAATCTCAAAGTAGTCAGGTTAGTCAAAGTAGTAGTACGCAATCTTATGAATCTAGTGCTAGTCAAACTACTACTCAAGATCAAAGCCAACAATCAACTCAAAACTCGACTCAAACTAATCAAAATACTTGGCAAAACAATGGTGGCAGCAGTTCCTCAGAACATGAAGCACCAAGATCTTATACTGTGCAAGAGGGAGATTCTTTATCAAAGATTGCCCGTGAAAATAACACTTCAGTGCACCACTTAGAGCAAATTAATGATTTAGAGTCAGCTGATAGTATTAGTATTGGCCAATCAATAAAATTAAAATAATAAAAAACAATAATGTTTACAATTCTACCAAGAAGTATTATTATTTACTTGTAAAAAATAAATACAAGGATGTTGTCTTCAGGGCAGGGCGAAATTCCCGACCGGCGGTTAGAGTCCGCGAGCTACACATGTAGTTGAACCTCAGGTACCGATAGTTATAGTCTAGATGGAAGAAGACAGACTAAAGAATTAAACATGATTTAGATGATTAATAAGGTCTGTTGCTGAAGCGACAGACCTTTTGTATGTGATGGAGGAACTATCATGCAAAGAAAAACAAGTTTAAGTCATGTAAGATTAGCCTACTGGCTCGCTTGGGCAATGATTGGTGCATTAGCATTTTTGATTATGAAGATTGAAGTACCAATTATTCCTGGTTTTGATTACTTAAAGATGGATTTTTCTGATTCATTAGTAGCTTTAAGTACTTTGGTTTTTGGTCCTTTGGGCGGGACAATGATTGCACTTTTTAAATCATTATTGAGCCTCTTTATTTCGGGATTTAATCCAATTTCAATGATTGGTCAATTAGCTGCATTTTTAGCAAGTTTAGCTTATATCTTGCCATTCTACTTTATTAGTAAAAAGCATGAAGACAAAGTACAATATCAAATTTTGGGATTAGCCGTCGGAACAATTGCTTTAACGGTAGTAATGTCTTTAGCAAACTACTTCGTTTTAACTCCAATGTATATTTCTTTAATGGGCTTTAAGCTCAACTCATCGCTTTTAACTTACATTGTTTCAGCGATTGTACCTTTTAACCTAATTAAAGGGATAATTAACAGTATTGTCGTTCTATTATTGGCTAAGACCTTATTGCCAGTTTTAGAAAAATTTGTAAGACGTAACTTTTAAAGTCTAAATAATAAAAATAATTTCATTTAGCAGGAGTCATTTGACTTCTGTTTTTTGTTTTATGGTAGAATTTACTTTGAATGAAAAAGAAAGGACTAAATTATTTAATGCAAGTAGCTATTGATGGTCCTGCATCAGCGGGAAGAGTACAGTTGCTAAAATTATCGCACATAATTTGGGCTATATTTATATCGATACTGGTGCAATGTATCGAGCATGTACGTTAATTGCACACGATAATAACGTTGACTATGGGGATGAAAAGGCAATTTTGAACTTAATCGACCATAGTACAATTGATTTTAAGCAAGAAGATGGAGAACAAAAGGTTTATGTAAATGGTAAGGATGTTTCAATTGACATCAGAACACCTGAAATTACAGAGAACGTTTCTCAAGTTTCTGCCTTAAGATCAATTCGTGAAAAGATGGTTGAATTGCAGCGTGAAATGGCCGGCAAGCACGATGTTATTATGGATGGTCGTGATATTGGAACGACAGTTTTACCAGATGCAGAGGTAAAAATTTTCTTAATCGCTAGTGTTGCATCAAGAGCTAAGAGACGCTTCTTAGATTTTCAAGAAAAAGGCATTCATCAAGACTTAAAAGATATCGAACATGATATTGAAGTTAGAGACTATAAAGATTCGCATCGTGAAATTTCTCCATTGAAAAAAGCAGATGATGCAATTGAATTAGATACTACAAACTTAACAATTGATGAAGTTGTAGCCAAAATAACCGAGATAATTCAAAAAAAGCAAAAAAATTAAACAAAAGTGTGGAAAAAAGATATCAAGTACTTTAAAATAAAGTATGATATTGGGAGGTAATTATGACAGATAATAGTAATCAATTCTTAGATGCTCTAAAAGAAATGCAGGGAGTTGAAGTCGGCAACATTGTTAACGTTGAAGTTTTAAGTGTTGAAGATGGACAAATCGCTGTTGGTGTTGAAAATGCAGGTGTTGAAGGTGTAATCACTAAGCGTGAATTCACTAACGACCGTAATGCAGATTTGAACCAATTGGTAAAACCTGGTGATAAGTTTGAAGCTTTAGTTCTTAGAAGAGCTGGTGGCGACAAGGAAAACGGTGAATTCTTCTTCTCAGTTACTCGTTTGAAGGAAAGAGAAGCTTACAAGGAATTAGAAAAGGTCTTCGAAGAAGGCAAGACTGTTGAAGGTACTGTAACTGGTGCTGTTCGTGGTGGTTTATTAGTTGACGTTGGTACACGTGGATTCTTACCAGCTTCTTTAATTTCTAACCGTTACGTTTCTGACTTGAAGCCTTACATTGGCAAGAAGATGAACTTGAAGATCACTGAAATTGATCCTAACAAGAACAGATTAATTCTTTCAAGAAAAGACTTAATCGAACAAGAACGTGAAGAAGCTTTCGAAAACGTTGCTTCACAATTAGTTGTAGGTGACACTGTTGAAGGTAAAGTATCACGTTTAACTGGTTTTGGTGCCTTTGTTGACGTTGGTGGTGTGGACGGCTTAGTTCACATTTCAGAAATTTCTTACAAGCATGTTGATAAGCCAAGTGATGTATTGAAGGCTGGTCAAGATGTTAAGGTTAAAGTTATCGGTATTGATGACGATAGACACAGAATCTCCCTGTCAATTAAGCAAACTTTACCATCCCCATTTGAAGAAGCTACTGAAGGCTTACATGAAGGCGACATCATTGAAGGTGAAGTTAAGACTTTAACTTCATTCGGTGCATTCATCGAAGTAGCTGATGGAATTCAAGGCTTAGTACACGTTTCAGAAATTGCTAACAAGCATGTTGATAAGCCAAGTGATGTTTTAAAGGTTGGTCAAACTGTTAAAGTTAAAGTTTTAAGTGTTGACCCAAGTGACAGAAGAATCTCATTGTCAATCAAGCAAGCTGATCCTAATGCTGCTAAGAGTGAAAACAACTCACGTCCACGTCGTCGTCAAGATTCTGTAGCTGATAAGTACATGAATGACAATGACAACGGTTTTGCTTTAGGTGACATTATTGGTGATCAACTTAAAGATAAGGATTAATCGTCATTAGTCTAAAAAAAGCTGACTCCGGTCAGCTTTTTTTATTTCATTAGATAGAAAGGGGTAGAAATAATATGTCATTACCCGTAGTTGCATTAGTTGGACGTCCAAATGTTGGTAAGTCAACTATTTTTAACAGAATTATTAATTCTCGTGTAGCTATTGTTGAAGATAAGGCTGGAGTTACTAGAGATAGAATTTATGCTCGTGCGGAATGGATGGGTCATGAATTTATCCTGATTGATACTGGTGGTATTACTCTAGACTCTGGTGAAATTGAAGAACAAATTAAGGCACAAGCTGAAATTGCCATTGATGAAGCAGATGTAATTGTAATGTTAGGAGATGTTACTCAACATATGACTAACATGGATGAAACAATTGCTAAAATGCTTTATCGAACTAAGAAACCAGTTATTTTAGCCATTAATAAGGCTGATAATCCTGAGCAAAGAACAGATATTTATGACTTTTACAGCTTAGGATTAGGCGACCCAATCCCAGTTTCTGGTAGTCATGGAACTGGAATGGGAGATTTACTAGATGCTATTGTTGGTGAATTTGGCGACAAGGCTAACCAGCATGAAGACGGTTCAATTCGCTTTAGTGTGATTGGACGTCCAAATGTTGGTAAATCTTCACTTGTAAATGCTATTTTAGGTGAACAACGTGTAATTGTTTCTAATATCGAAGGAACGACTAGAGACGCCATTGACACGACTTTTACCAATGATGGGCAAAAGTATACTATCGTTGATACAGCCGGCATCAGACGGCGTGGTAAGGTTTATGAAAAGACCGAGAAGTATTCTGTCTTAAGAGCGATCAGTGCTATTGAAGAAAGTGATATTACACTTTTAGTCTTAGATGCAAGCACTGGTATTCGTGAACAAGATAAGCACGTAGCAGGATACGCTCATGACGCAGGCCGCGGTGTAATTATTGTTGTAAATAAGTGGGATCTGCCTAAAAAAGACAGTAGAAGTATGAAGGACTTTGAAGATACAATCAGAAGAGAGTTCCAATACTTAGACTATGCTCCAATTATTTTCGTTTCTGCTAAGACGGGTCAAAGAGTTCCAGATATCTTGAAGCTTGTTAAAGAAGTTCATGAAAATCAAACTCGTAGAATTCAGTCTAGTGTCTTGAATGACTTGCTTCTTGAAGCAACTAGAATTACACCAACTCCACTTGTTAATGGAAAGAGATTAAGAATCTACTACATGACCCAAGTTGCTGTCACGCCGCCAACATTTGTCGTCTTTGTAAATGATCCAGAGTTGCTTCACTTCTCATACCAGAGATTTTTAATTAATCAATTAAGACAAAACTTTGATTTTGTGGGAACACCAATTAAAAATCTTAGCTAGAAAACGTAAATAAGCCTTAAATTTCAAAAAAATAGGGATATATCTGCGAAAAAGCTTGCAACTAAGCGTCTTAGTGTGCTAATTTTATTGCAGGGAATAAATGAATAACTCATTTTTCTTATTTTCAAAGGTTTTTGTTTAAAAATATCATTAGTTCATTTTGGGAGGTGAAGTGGAATGGCAAACAAGGCAGAATTAGTTTCTGAAGTTGCTGCTAAAACTGACTTAACCAAGAAAGAAGTTGCTGCTGCAGTTGATGCAATCTTTAACTCTATTCAAGAAGATCTTGCTAAGGGTGAAAAAGTTCAATTGATCGGTTTCGGTACTTTTGAAGTACGTCACCGTGCAGCTCGTAAGGGTCGTAACCCACAAACTGGGGCTGAAATCGAAAATCCCAGCTTCTAAGGTTCCTGCATTCAAGCCAGGTAAGGCTCTTAAGGATGCTGTTAAGTAATTGTTCAGTTACTAGCAAAATAAAAACGTGCTAAGTTGTATAGCTTGGCACGTTTTTTGTGTACAATTATTGTGAGAGCACAAATGAAAAGAGTGAAAAAATGACTTATTCTGAACAACTATTAGATGCAATTCAAAATCATGATTTTTCTGATAATCGAATTCTCTTGAAAAAGGCTTTAGATAATGATGATCCAGAAATCCTTGCTTCTTTAGCTGAAAACTTAACTGATCTTGGTTTTACTGATCTTTCTAAAGAAGTTTATCGTTTTTTGATTGGACAGTTTCCTAAAGAAGACTTGTTTAAGGTCTATTTAGCTGAAATTTTGTTAAATGATGGGGATGAAGACGATGGCTTGCAGCTACTTTATGATGTAAAGCCAGATAGTGATGCTTACCTTGAAAGTTTGCTTGATTTAGCTGATTACTATCAAAGTAATGGACTAATTGAAACAGCCCATCAAAAACTCTTAGAAGCTCATAAATTAGCTCCTGATGAAGATGCCATTAACTTTGGCTTGGCTGAATTAGACTATCTTAGCGGTGATTACAGCGAAGCCTTAGACTTATACCGTGAATTAGCTAAAAATAATAAGACTTTTGGTGAAGTAGTTTTTAAGTCAAAGAATTGCAGCTTGTCTTGCTAAATTGGGTGAGTATGAAGAAGCAGCAAATGAAATTAAGAGTCATGAAAATGATATTTTAAGTATTGATGCTCTTTATGAAGCTGGCTTAATTATGCTTTCTGCTAACGATAATAAGGCTGCAATTAAGTATTTAGACCAGGTAATTGAAACCCAACCTGATTATGTAAATGCCTATCCACTTCTTGCCCAAGCTTATGCCGCAGAAGACAATAATGAGGAAGTGCTCAGAACTGCGCAAACTGGTCTATCTTATAACGAATTAGATGAAGTTTTGTATAGCTTGGGCGCCAAAGCTGCTGCTAACTTGAACCAATTAGATGAAGCAGAACGCTTGCTTAAAAAGGGACTTGAGGTTGCTCCTGACAATAGTGACTTGCGCTTGCAGTTGTCTAACTTATACCTTCACCAGCATCAAGATGAGGCTAATATTAGCTTATTTAAGGATCTTGGCGATGAAGAGCTAGAGCCACAAGCTCACTGGAATTTGGCTGTTTCTTATCAAAGACTTGAAGATTACGATAAGGCTAAGAGTGAATTCTTACTTGCCTATCCAGCCTTTCAAAATAATGCAAGTTTCTTAAGACAAATGATTAGCTTGTTCTATGAATTACGTGAAATTCCAACAACTAAGGAACTGATTAAGAAGTACTTGCAAGTTCAACCAGATGATCTTGATATGCAAGATATGTTAGATAAATTGAATAGTGAAGAGTAGTAAAAAAGCTGGCTTGTTGGCCAGCTTTTTTATTTGTTCATATTTTTTATTATGTAAAGTAAACGAACGTATTTTCTTAATGATCTTGTTGTTAAATGGGCATTCAGGGTAAAATAGAAAAAGAGAATTATGAAGAATGAGGATTGTAGGATGTCTAATTTTCAAACAACTGAAGAAGAATATCGACAATATGCAAAATTAGCCACTAGTGCGGAGAGTTTAATTTATTCTGACCCTAAAAGTAGTGTTGCCGTTTTTGGTAATTTTGCTGAACAATTAACTCGTGAAATTATGCACCTTGAAGGTTTTGGAGACTGGAATCTAAAGCAGATCGATCGTATAAATGAACTTAAATATCGTGGTGACTATCCACCAATTGTTACAAAATATTTAGATGATATTCGTCATATTAGAAATTTAGCCGATCATGATCATCAATTTATCGTTTCTAAAAAGCAGGCACTTGAAGTTGATAAAAAGGCCTATATTATTTGGAACTACTTTTTAGAAGTATACTCGCAAGATGAAGTAAAGGAATATAAAACGCCGATAGATCAAGCTAATATTTTCCAACTTCAACAAGAACAAATTGAGCAGCTAAAGAAAGAGCTTGAAGAAGCTCGAAAAGCTCAAAAGCCAGTAGAAGTAATCTAAAGAACTTCAAGCTAAACGTCACAAAATTAGCGTTCAATTTGCTAAAAAACATCAGCTTACTGAAGCTGAAACTCGTCAATTAATTGATCGACAACTTCAACAAGCAGGTTGGGAAGCAGATAGTGAAAAATCTGAATAATTGGAAGTATAAAACTGCTCCTCAAAAGGGTCATAATATGGCAATTGCTGAATGGGTTCTTCCAAATGGTCAGCGAGCTGATTATGCTTTATTTAAGGGCCGAGAATTTTATGGCATTGTAGAAGCTAAAAAAATGGGATCAAGATATTGCAGGTCAAATGGCGCAACCCAAAGAGTACTCTCGTGAAGTTCCGTTCAGATCAGATTATCTATTAGTTGATAATGATATGGGTGAATACAAGGTACCCTTTATTTATACTGCAAATGGTAGACCATACTTAAAGCAATATAAGGAAAAATCAGGGATTTTGGTTCTGGGATGCACGAAATCCTAAAGAAAGTGCATACGCTTTGGAAGAGTTTCATCATCCAGAAGACTTAGCTTTGAAATTAACTTCTCAGAATCCTGAGATGGCAGATAAAGATTTAGTAGACGATCAAGATTTTTCCTAGGTTTGCAGATCGTGATTACCAAGTTGAAGCAATAAAAAGTATCGAAGAAGCCATTAAAGATGGTAAAAAGCGTATTTTGCTTGCTATGGCAACTGGAACGGGTAAAACTAGGACAGCGATTGCCCTGTTGTATCGCTTATTAAAGCATAAACGTGCGCGTCGTATTCTGTACCTAGTTGATCGTAATTCTTTAGGGCAGCAAACGGCTGATGCAATAAAAGATAACAAAATTGGTAATCTTTCGATTGCAAGTATTTATGGTGTGAAGGACTTAAAGATAAATTGCAAGATGCTTCAACTAAGATTCAAATTGCGACAGTTCAAGGATGATCAAGCGGCTTTTTTATAATGATGATAAAGAAGAGAAACCATCAGTTGGTCAATATGATTTTATCATTGTAGATGAAGCACACCGTGGATATGCTGAAGATAAAGAACTTAGTGAAAAAGAATATCATTTTTACGATCAAAAATGATTATGTTAGCCAATACCGGAGAGTAGTTGACTATTTTGATGCTACAGCAATTGGAATGACGGCAACTCCAGCTCTTCAAACAACTGATATCTTTGGTAAACCAGTATATTCTTACAGTTATCAGCAGGCAGTTTTAGATAATTATTTAGTTGATCATGATGCTCCAACAATCATTAAAACTAAACTATCTCAGGAAGGAATTCATTTTAAGAAGGGTGCTGAGATTGATTTGTTTGATCAATCAAGTGAATCAATTAAAAGTGAAAAGCTACCAGATAATATGAATTTTGAGGTAAAAGACTTTAATAAGCGAGTAATTACTGAGAGTTTTAATAGAGTAGTGTGTGATTACTTAGCTCAAAATTGTTTGAATCCTAATGATCCAGAATTAGGAAAGACACTGATTTTTGCTGCAACTGACTCACATGCTGATATGGTAGTGAGATTATTAAAAGAATCATTTAAGA
>PDYJ01002400.1_pt1 | contig 14001 bp, 23 predicted proteins | sample 1430841 | NCBI WGS metagenome assembly PDYJ01 (sample SAMN07237672, study PRJNA390542) | Gut metagenome, whole genome shotgun sequencing project. | isolation source: fecal pellets | host: Mus musculus | place: USA: New York, NY | collected 2016-10 | reverse complement strand
TAGGTAAAAATATTCCCACATCGCTGTATTTTTCATTTATATACGATCCCCCTTTTTAATAAACATCTGTTTCCCCTTTAAAGTAGGTAATTTATCACCAACTATCTTCTTAGCTTTGCATCCATGTTTTCAACCTGAATTATACTACAAAAATATTAATCTTAAGATTGATTTTTTGCTAGATATATGCTTCTAAATATCTTAAGGGCTCTACAGTGAGTGTTACATATATTTAAAGACACGAGCAGTTTAAAAAAACAGCCTAAACTATTTTTTGGTATTGAAGTGAACCCCCTAAGTTGGACAAAGGAATCTAACTTAGGGGGTTTTTACTATGACTAAATTTTCTTTTGAGGATAAGTTGCGGGCTGTAAATATGTATCTAAGAGGCTATGGAAGTAACACAGTAGCTAAAGTTTATAAAGTGAAGAATCACTCAAATATCCTTATGTGGTCAAACGATATCAAAAATATGGTATTGATGGGTTAAAAGTTCGCTACCCTAAATACGATTACGATGGAAATTTTAAGCTCAATGTTTTAAACTGGAGAAAAAGACATAAGGCTTCCTATCCGGAAACAGCACTTCAGTTTGATATAAGTAATCCTGGGACGATCGCGACTTGGCAACGTAAATTGGATACTAAAGGTGTTGACGCCTTATTTACTAGAAGAGGACGGGCTAAACACATGACGACCAACAATAATAAACAAGCAGAAAAAATCAGAATTATCTGAATTAGAACGTTTACGAGCTGAGAATCGTGCTTTACGGGTTGAAAATGAATACTTAAAAAAACTCGATGCCTTGGTTCAGAAGCGCGGACATCGCAAGAAAAATATCAAATCATCCAAGAATTAAGGCAAAAATTTAAATATACATTGGATGAAATACTACCTTACACTAGTCTTAAACGTAGTACATTTTACTATCAAGCCCAACGAATAAACAGGCGAAAAAATAAAGATGAGGAGCTATTAAAGCTTATAAAGGAGGTCAAATCAAAGCACCCGTGTTTTGGTTATCGTACAGTAACACTGAAATTACGATCTCAAGGCATAAAAAGTAAATCATAAGCGTGTTAGTCGCATCATGCGAGAAAATGATCTATCAGCGCATATGTATAATAAACAAAGGCGAAAAATATAATTTCTGCCCTTGGACCACAAGGTAAGAAGCTAAGAATTTATTACATCGACGTTTTGATACACATTTACCATTTCAAAAAATGGTGACCGACGTAAGTGAATTTAGGTATGGAAATAAGACACAAGAAGAACGTGTCTATCTTTCACCTATCAAAGATTTATGTACAGATGAAATAGTGAGCTATAGTATCAGTAAGCATCCAACAACAGCCTTCGTGGTAAAACCGTTGGATGCATTGATAAAACTTAGACCTAAATTAAACTATCGTATGACTCTCCATAGCGATCAAGGTGTCCAATATCAGAGTGTCCAATGGCGAAAGAAGCTAAAAGAAAATAGGATCTTTTCAAAGCATGTCTCGTAGGGCAACGTGCTTAGATAATGCACCCATGGAAAGTTTTTTCCACACAATGAAAGTAGAGCTATATCACAATAAAGAATATACAACACAAGAAGAGTTGGTCAACGCAATGATCAGCTGGATCAGCTATTACAATAACGAACGGATAAAGGTCAAACTAAAAGGCAAGACACCGGTAGAATACCGACATCTTGCCTTAAGAAATATAGTCTAAATAGAGTGTCCAACTTTATGGTTCACTTCATATCCACTTTTTTCTAAATTTATTTGACAATTCCAGAATAAAAATCTAGGTCAATACAAAAAAACGCATCCCCCACCAAAGTGAGAAATGCGTTTGAAACGTTGATATAACGCGATATTAACGTTTTGAGAAATTGTGAAGCTTTACGAGCCTTCTTAAGACCTGGCTTCTTACGTTCTTTCATACGTGCATCACGAGTCAAGAGACCTGCACGTTTCAAGACACCGCGGAAGTCTGGATCTACTTCAAGTAAAGCGCGTGCGATACCATGACGTGTAGCGCCAGCTTGACCTGAGAAGCCACCACCGTTAACATTTACCAATACATCATATTGGTCTTTTGTTTCTGTGGCAACGAATGGTTGAGCCATAACTTCGCGTAAGTTTGCAAATGGAATGTATTCTTCTGCAGATTTGCCGTTCATTGTGATCTTACCTGTACCTGGTACCAAGATCACACGTGCAACTGAGTTTTTACGACGACCTGTGCCGCGATATTGTACTTGTGCCAAATTCGTTTTCCTCCTAGATTAAGTTTGTGATGTCTAATACTTCTGGGTTTTGAGCAGCATGCTTGTGTTCTGCACCACGGTAAACGTGAAGCTTCTTAGCTTGTGCACGACCAAGAGTACCCTTTGGAAGCATACCTTTAACAGATAATGCGATCAATTTTTCTGGATCCTTTTCACGGTAGTCACCAGCTGTACGTTCCTTCAAGCCACCTGGATGGTTTGAGTGATGGTAATAGATCTTATCTGTTGCTTTACGACCTGTCAAAGCAACTTTTTCTGCATTGATGACGATCACAAAGTCACCTGTATCAACGTTTGGTGTGAAAGTAGGCTTGTTCTTGCCGCGTAAAACAGATGCTACCACTGTGGATAAGCGTCCCAAAGGAACATCTGTTGCATCTACGACATACCATTTACGTTCTACTTCGCCTGGTTTTGCAATATATGTTGTACGCACGTTTATTTCCTCCATTTAATGTATACATGTTTGACAAACAATAAGATTAACGGGCTTACTGTGGGGCAAACAATACCAAATACTATATTACGATTTTTTTTAGGTATAGTCAATTATAACTTTCAATAAATCGTAAAATCAAGCCATATTTTATTCATAATACACTTTTTTCAGATAAAGTCCACTTGCCGGTGCTGTTTCCCGACATTCATTGCGGTCTTTGACTTCATACAATCGTAAAAAATCATGAACTGGTCGCTTACCATTGCCGATCTCAAGCAAAGTTGCGACCATGATCCGCACTTGATTATACAAAAAGCCGTTGCCGTAGAATTCAAAGATCACTTCATTGTTTTCTTTGTCTTCTCTGACAGTAGCCTCATAGATCGTCCGGACATGATCTTTAGTTTGACTACCAGAAGCTACAAAACTTGAAAAATCATGCGTTCCCACAACATCGGGCATGGCTTCTTCTATCCGCTTGATATCAAGGGGATACTTGTAATGTCCCGTGTAGAAACGTTTGAAAGGATCGGTAAACCATGAACGGCTGACGCGATACATATAGCGCTTGCCGTGAGTAGTAAAACGCGCATGAAAGTCATCACTGACGATCTTGCAGTCGATGACCTCACAATCAAGGGGCAGCATCGAATTTAATCCCTTGAGCATCCCTTCTGGTGAGATATCATGGGGAAAATCAAAGTGAATGACTTGCCCCAAAGCATGAACACCCGAATCAGTGCGACCCGAGCCATAGATCGTGATATAGTCGTCAAACTTACTCATCTTATTGAGTGCTTTTTCTAGGACTGATTGCACGGTCCGTTGCTTTGGCTGGGCTTGAAAGCCTGCAAAATTAGTACCATCGTAGGCTAAAGTTATCATATAACGCTTCGTCATTAAAATTCCTCAATTTCTCAAAAATATCAAGGCGAGAGTCACTAGGAAAAAGAAAACTAAAGCTAGCGTATCTTGTAAATGCCAAACTCGCACCCGATACTTGCTTCGCCCTTCTTCTCCACGATAACCTCGCGCTTCCATCGCAGTTGCCAGATCTTCGGCCCGCGTCAAGGCACTGACAAACAGGGGGATCAATAGTGGGATCACTGCCTTTATCCGGGAGATCAAACTGCCCTCGCTAAAATCGACCCCACGTGAACGTTGGGCATTCATGATCTTAGTCGTCTCATCCATCAAAGTCGGCACAAAACGCAACGCGATCGATAACATCAAGGCGATCTCATGCACTGGGACTCTTAATTTCTTTAATGGTTGCATCAACGATTCAGTTGCATCCGCGATCGCAAGTGGTGTCGTTGTCACAGTCAAAAGAGTCGACATAAAAATGATCAACACAAAACGACAAAAGACATAAAAACCATTGACTAAGCCAAACTGTGACAAGGTAAACGGGCCAAACTGCCAATAAGTCGGGCCTCCACGTGTAAAAAAGACCTGCAAAAGGACCGTAAACAAGATCAGCCAGATCAACGGCATGACCCCTTTGACAAAATAGCTCAAGTCGATCTTTGAAAGTAATACACTGAGCAGGGTCACGATCCCTAATAGTAAATATGATTGCCAGTTGTTACATAAAAAGATGATCAAGACAAAGTAAAAACATAAGATCATCTTGGCGCGGGGGTCAAGGCGATGGACCAAAGAATCACCTTGAATGTAACGTCCAAGTAACAGTTTATCCATTTTCTCCCTGCTATATAAAATGTAGAATAATATAGAACAATATCTATTAATTCTATATTATTAGAAAGAAATATAGCTTTTCCTTTCCTAAATTTTATTTACTACCGTCAACGCTAGTATTCCCATATCCTAACAAGAGGGTAATGACATTGACTAACTCTGATAGCCTAAGGGTGTAGCCCACCCCGTTATATTTTCTAGTTTAATAAAGCTAAAAGATTAGCTACGGCATTTTCATCTCTATCCATAATCGCACCACATTCATAACAAATATATTCGTTATGCTTAGTTTTATGTTTTTGATTACCATCAAGACTAATTTTTTCATCACCAGTCTTGATATGACCGCAATCAGAGATAAAGTCCATATAATTGTGTAAAAGTTAAAAGGCCATGTAACAGCCCTTTTTACGGTACAATGTTTTTAACCACAAAAACATACCTAGGAGGACGTTACATGACCCAAGTACATTTTACACTGAACAACAAAGAGATTCAAAGTATTATTGAACATTCGGTAAAAGATGATGTATCTAAAAACATTCTAACCACTATTTTCAATCAATTGATGGAAAATCAACGAACCGAATATATTCAAGCCGATGACTATAAACGATCAGAAAGTCGTCAGAGTCAAAGAAACGGCTATTACGAGCGAGATTTTACGACTCGTGTGGGTACACTTGAATTAAAAGTGCCCAGAACACGTGATGGTGAATTTGCACCGACGGTGTTTTGAGCGTTATCAGCGAAATGAAAAGGCACTGCTCGCTTCCATGTTAGAGATGTATGTCTCAGGTGTTTCTACCCGTAAAGTTTCAAAGATTGTTGAGGAACTCTGTGGAAAATCGGTATCGAAATCTTTTGTTTCTAGCCTGACTGAACAGTTAGACCCGATGGTCAACGAATGGCAGAACCGTTCACTCTCAGGTACGAATTATCCTTATCTGATGACGGATGTTCTCTACATAAAAGTCCGAGAAGACCATCGAGTGCTTTCTAAGAGCTGCCATATTGCAGTCGGAATAACGGAAGATGGTGACCGTGAAATCATTGGCTTCATGATCCAAAATGAAGAAAGTGATGACACATGGTCCATCTTCTTTGACTACTTAAAAGAACGCGGTCTACAGGGGACAGAACTCATCATTTCTGATGCCCATAAAGGCCTAGTGTCTGCGATTCGTAAGTCCTTTACCAACGCAAGTTGGCAGAGATGCCAGGTCCATTTTTTAAGAAACATCTTCAGTTCCATTCCAAAAAAGAATTCAAAACCGTTTAGAGAAGCAGTAAAAGCAATCTTTAAGTTTACGGATATTGAACTCGCTCGAACAGCTAAGAATGCCTTAGTCGGTGAATATATCGACCAGTCTAAATATACAAAAGCTTGCGAAACATTGGATAATGGCTTCGAAGAAGCCTTTCAATATACGGTTATCGGAAATGGGCACAATCGGCTAAAAAGCACCAACCTTCTTGAACGACTGAACCAGGAAGTCCGCAGAAGAGAAAAGATTATTCGGATTTTTCCCAACCGAACGTCTGCCAATCGACTAATTGGAGCTGTCCTTATGGAACTTCATGACGAATGGCTCAGTTCTACAAGAAAATATATTAAGTTTGATCAATGAGAGACCGGTAAAACATTGTATAGTATTTTACACAGGATTATGGACTTGACTCAATCATCAGAACATCTTTGTGTGCTTGGATAGTATTTATCAGCTAAGACTACTTCTTTATCATGCCAGCCAGCTTTATAGGTCAATACTTGTCTAAAGTAACCAAATAATGATCTTTGTAAGCCTTTAGAAGCTACGTGTGTCATCTGCATTTTCTTTACATCTAAATCTTCGATCACGATTTTGTCATAATCACTAACTAATTTAGTTGTAAATTTATGGATAATATTATGTTGAATATTAGCTACTTTGCGATAATCGCGTTGTAACTTGGCTCTCGTTTTAACGTAATTATTTGTTTTAGTAGCTTTATTTCCATTAACCACACGTTTTCTAGCTAACTGACGTTGATAGTGTTTAATACGTTTATAAAGCTTTTTTAAATTATCAGGTAGTGTATTAACTTTACCTTCAGTATAGTTAATATGACCTACATTAATATCTACTGCTGTTTTATTACCAGTTTTACCCTTTTTAGTTATTTCAACTTCAAAAGGTAGACTAGCCCAGTATTTATCATTTTCACGGTAAATTGAAGCGACTTTTAAATCACCTTCTAAAGACTTGGCTCCTTTAAACTTAATATCATACCAAGTTTTAATCCCACGAGGCTTATCTAGCCTTAGTTTTCCATTAATAACTTTGGCTCTATCAGTTTTAAAGCCCTGTCTAGGGGCTTTTTTAGATTTAAACTTGGGCTTTCCCCAATCTGGCATAGCTTTATTAAAAAAGTTGCCCCAAGCTTTACCTAAATCAGAAATCGCTAACTGTAAACAACGAGCTGATAATTGATACTGCCAATCATCTTTATTAGCAACTAACTCATCACGAACCTTACGTTCGCTAGGTCTTAACTTTCTATCGTCTAAAACCAATGAACTGTCATACATATCATTCCATAAGGCTAAGCCTTGATTCCAACAATATCTACGATAATCACATAGATCATCAAGAACCTTTTTCATGGTTTGATTTGGATAAAGCCTTACCTTTTGGGCTCGAATCATCGTTTTCACCACCTCTCAAAGACTTGTCATTTTTTAATTTACTTTTATATTTACGCAAACCATATAAGCGACAAGAGAATACATGTACAATGCTTATCATATCATCAACCATTTCTTGAGTAGGACTAGTTTCAATGTTATTTAATACTACAATTTCTGTATTGTGCATCTTACATAATCTTTCAAACCAGTCATAACCAAAACGGATAAATCTGTCTTTATATGTAATAAAGATTGTATCAACTTGATTATCCATTACTTCTTCTAGTAATTGATTCCATTTTTTACGGTTATAATTAAGTCCACTTCCAATATCAGTAATTGTTTCATCAAGAATAACGCCTTTGGCATTAGCATATTGTCTAATAAAATCAATTTGATTTTTTAAATCATCTTTTTGCCCATATGTCGATACTCTAGCATAAGCAACATTCTTGCGATTATTACTCGTTGATTGACCAATATATTCTAGGTATTGTTCTTCCGTATAATATCTTCGATTAGTGGGAGTACGATGAGCTTTTAAAGTTCCCTTTTTATCCCAAATTTGTAAAGTTCTAACTGTAACACCTAATCTTTCAGCCATTTCTTTTGGTTTTAACATTGCCATAATAAACCACCTACATTTGTTCTTTCTATGATTTAATTATAGCATATGTTTCTATATCATTCTATATAGTTCTACATTTTTATTAACAGTTACCTCCGCTTCTTTTATTTTTGTCGCTAAAACTTTTGCTAATTCATGTTCAGTTAACGGTAACTGAGCAAATTCCATCCCCCGTTCAACTAATCGCTGCGCAAAAGCGGTCGTTTGGGGCAAGTTTAAATGATGTTTTTTTAGCCAGCCTGGATCTGAAAAAAAGTTCCGCTGGCGTTTTATCGGCGAGCAAGCGCCCTGATTCCATCACTAAAACTTGATCGGAAAAATTAGCCACATCATTCATTTGATGGGTCACTAAGATGATCGTCAATTTTTCTTTTTCATGAAGTCGCTTGAACAATGCCATCATTTCGGCACGTCCACTTGGATCTAAGCCTGCAGTTGGTTCATCTAAAACTAAAACTTTAGGTGACATCGCCAAGATCCCTGCGATCGCGACCCGGCGCATCTGGCCCCCAGAAAGCTCAAAGGGCGAACGCTCTAGCACACTTTCATCTAAATTGACGAGTTGGGCTTTTTTACGCGCGATTTTTTCGGCTTCTTGCTCGGTCGCACCAAAATTTTTTCGGCGCAAATGCGATATCTTTTAAGACCGTCTCTTCAAATAGTTGGGCTTCGGGAAATTGAAATACGAAACCAACTTCTTGGCGCAACTTAGCTAACTCTTTATTTTTAGTTGCTGGCGTGATCACCTGCCCATTGACCGTCAAACGACCACTGGTAGGCTTTAAAAGTCCATTTAAATGCTGTAACAAGGTAGACTTTCCACTCCCAGTGTGTCCAACAATAGCCGTAAAACTTTGATCTTTGATCGTAAAGCTTACGTCTTTTAGAGCTTGTTGGGCTAAAGGGGTCTCGGCTTGATACGTATAGCTTAATTTTTCAAGTTGAATTGCCATAACCAGTCCACCAATTCCTTTTCTGTCAAATATTTTTTTGGTACTTTGATCCCTAACTTAGCTAGCTCATGCTTCAACCGTTCAGGATAAGGCACATCTAACCCTACTTTACTCAATTCATTTCCTCGAGTAAAGATATTTTCTGGCATGTCATCATCGATCACTTTACCTTTCTCTAGCACAATGATCCGATCAGCCAAGGCGGCTTCATCGATATCATGTGTGATCGAAATAACGGTGAAGCCTTCTTCCTTATTCAAACGTCGCATTAAAGCAACTAACTCTGCTCGGCCCTCAGGATCAAGCATACTAGTCGATTCATCAAAGATCACGATCTGGGGTCTGATCGCCAAGACGCCTGCGATCGCAACACGTTGCTTTTGTCCACCAGAGAGACGAACTGGTTCGTGTTTGGCAAAAGCTTGCATGTTGACAGCTTCTAAGGCTTCTTTTACTCGTTGATGCATTTGCTCATAGGAAACGCCCCGATTTTCTAAGCCAAAGGCCACATCGCCTTCAACATCTGCGCCTACAAATTGATTATCCGGATTCTGAAAGACCATCCCGATCTGGTCTCTGATCTCCCAAATGTTTTCTTCATTTAAGGGAAGACCTGCAACGGTTATCGTCCCCTCAGTTGGCGTCAATAGCCCATCGAGCAATTTGGCCAAAGTGCTCTTGCCACTTCCATTATGGCCGATCAAAGCGACCCATTGTCCTTGTTCGATCGTTAAATCGATCTGCGACAATGTCTTTTGTTGACTCTCTTCATCGTACGCAAAGCTAAGATTTTTTATCTCAATAATTGCACTCATTTAGCTTCCCCACTGAAATTCTAGTTGCTAGTCTGCAACCCTTTAGGAATAATATACCACATTCTCACGTTTTTATTTGCCAATCTGAGATTTTACTTCTAAAATTAAAGTTACGAGGTGAAATTCTATGAAAAAAATCGGCATCATTATCGGCAGTACGCGTCCTGGGCGACGAAGCCCTTTGATCGCTGAATGGTTCGCTAAAAATCTACCTCAAGCTGAACTAACTTACGATATTATCGATCTAGCTGATTTTGACTTACCCTTCTTAGATGAAAGTGAAATGCCCCAAACTGGGACTTACCATCATGAGACGACTAAACGCTGGAGTGAAAAAATCGCCACTTATGCAGGCTTTATCTTCATCGTTCCTCAATATAACTGGGGCTATCCTGCCGTCTTGAAAAATGCACTTGACTATCTCTATCGCGAATGGCAAGGTAAACCAGCTTGCTTGGTCACTTTTGGCGGACACGGGGGCTCTCAAGCCCAGATCGCCTTACGCTTAGTCATGCAAGGACTCAAAATGCCTGTGCTTTCGGTAGCACCGATGATCACACTTTCGCCAAGTGCAAGTCAAAGCGAGGCCTTAAATGCTTTAATTGCATATGAACCTTTGCTTCCAGCGTTAGAAGCTGAGTTCAAGCGCTATTTAAACTAACTAAAGAGGCTGTGACATAAGTCTTCAAAAAACGGTCGTAAATGGACTTAAAAATTGTTCATTTACGACCGTTTTTGTATACTATAAATAAAAAAGGACATCAGAACCCCCCTGATGCCCTATAGTCTACCCCCTCAAAAAGAAAGGAGATAAACCCATGCACAGCAATTATAACATAAATCAACTCAGTTTGAACATGGCGACCTTCTATGAACCTGAAAAAAATCATCAAGCACACTACATACACCATTTAGTCGAATCTATTGATTTTGATGACTCTTATACCTTTGGGCGTCCTTTCGAATATGAACCTCGGGTCTTACTCAAGTTAGTTCTTTTGGCATATAGTTATGGTATTTTTTCTTGTCGAAAGATCGAACGTTTTGCTCGGGAAAACGTTGTTGCCATGTGGTTGACTCAGGAAGCCCAACCTACTTATCGTACTATTGCTCGCTTTGTTGTCTCTGATACTATTGAGATGATGCTAAAAAGTTCGTTTTCTGAATTTAGAGAATATTTGCGAAAAAAATGGGCTCATTGATGAGGCTGTGTTTATTGATGGTACTAAGATTCTTGCTAACGCAAATAAATACTCGTTTGTTTGGAAGAAAAAATACTATTCGCTATGATGATTTAAATCGACAAAAAGCTAAAAAGTTATTGAAAAGAGATCAAAGAATCGATCGTCAATATTGATTTTGCTGATGATCTGACTGTTGATCAACTTGATGAGATATGTGCCCGATTGGAACAACGAATTGAATATTTGAATGAAAAAGTCGAAGAGACTAAGAAGATCTCCCCTAATCCTGCGAAGCAGGAACGACGGGTGGCCAAGAAATACTTAAAACAAACACGCGAGCGTAAACAGAAAAACTCTAAATATGCTGAACAGTTTGCCATCGTTGGCGAGCGAAACAGCTATTCTAAAACTGACAATGACGCCACTTTTATGCGTATGAAAGAAGATCCAATGAAAAATGGTCAAACCAAACCTGGCTATAATCTCCAAGTCGCTGCTAATAATCAATTTGCTTTGGACTACACCCTCGCACCTAATCCAACTGATATGCGTACTTTTGATCCCATTTTTAGAAAAGATGGATGCAGATGTTATCCAAGGTCCGATAGTTGCTGATGCTGGTTATGGATCTGAACCTAACTATGAATTTATCGAAGATAAATTCGGAGTGTTTGATTACCTTATTCCATATAATACGATGTTAAAGGAAGAAACCAAACGTTGGAGATCAGATGAGCGCAAAGTGATGAATTGGCATTATAACGCTGAAGATGATTACTATATAGATCCAAAGAATGTTCGTTTTAACTTTAAACGCTATGCATATCGCCATGATACATATGGTTATAAACGAAATTTTAAAGTATATGAAGCTGAAAAAATTCGATGAAAGATCGTAAAGAAGATCCAAATGCATTGACCAAAAAAGGAAATGTCAGAAAGATCTATATCAATCCACAATGGGAATATTTCAAGGGGAAAGTAAAAACAAACCTTTCAAATACTGAAAAAAATAAGATCTATCGTAGAAGAAAGTATGAGATCGAACCTATTTTCGGTAATTTGAAGGCTTATTTGGGTTTTACTCGATTTTACCGTACGAAGTAAGAAAAAGGTAAATCGACAAATGGGGATAGCGTTAATGGCATTGAACATGTGGAAAATGTCCACTAGTAGTTCAAAAATATCACCAAAATAATAAAAACAAAAAGAAGACCATCCGAATTTTTTCAAAATTTTTCAAAAAATTCGAATGGTCTTCTTTAAAGATAGAGACTTATGTCACAGCCTCTTTAGTTAGCCATTGTTATACGCTTGCCAAAGCTTGCTCGATCGGGGTATCACCACTACTCATCATGATAACTTTTTTTGCGCGTGTTGTCATGTTCTAAGATCTCTGCTAAGGTCAAAGCCACATCCGGGATCGGATTTTTAGAAACTTTAGTTGCTCCAACTGTGATCTTACCTGTACCAGATTCTTCAGTCAGAGCGGTTGGTTGTAAGATCGTATAATCTAAGTCCGTGTTATGCACCAGATAGTGGTCTGCAAAGAATTTGGCAATATTATAATCCATGATCTGAGCCAAACCATCTTCATGCCAAAATTCTGGTTCTAAGCATGTAATGAGCTCAACATGATATAACGTTTGATACCATTCAACTCAGCAGCTTGCATCGTCTTAACGGCACCAAAGGCATCAGTTTGTAAGAGATCTTTACCCCGTGAACCAGCTGTAAAGTAGATCGCATCCTGTTGACCGATCAACGCTGCCAATTCTTCTTTTGAAGCATGCAGGTCTAATTTGACGGCCGTCACTTGGGGAGAATCTTTCAATAAGACATTTTCAAGATGACGTGCAGCTGCGGTCACTTGATGCCCCTTAGCCACTAGATCTTTGACCAATTCTGATGCAACTCGACCTGTAGCACCGACTACAAAAATTTTCATTTTTGCTTTACCTCACTTTATTTTAAAACATCATTGAGTGCTTCACTCATTGTTGGATGGGTATAGATCTGATCACGCAACATTGTGTATGGTAATTTAGCATTGAGCGCTAAACTGAGCAAATTGATCAGCTCGTGTGATTCCTTAGCATAGATCGTAGCCCCTAAGATCAAGTCCGTTTCAGGATCAACTAAAACTTTAAAGAGTCCACGTGTATCCTTTAAGACCCGTGCCTTAGAATAGCTGCAACTGGCAACTTGAAAGAGCTTATATTCGACTCCTGCTGCCTTAGCTTCTTTTTCATTTAGCCCAACTTTAGATAGCGGTGGTTCGATAAAGACACTATAAGGAACATTTTTCCGATCACTGATCCGACGTTTACCAGCCCCAAAAAGTTCATCTTTAACGATCCGGAAATCATCTAAAGAGATATAGGTGAATTGAAGCCCGCCTTTAACATCACCAAGCGCCCAAACACTAGGGACACTGGTATGCAATTGATCATCAACGACCACTGCCCCACGGTCATCCAATTTGATCGCGGTATTTTCTAAACCTAGATCACTGGTCCGAGGTTTACGTCCAGTCGCAGCTAAAACTTTATCCGCCGTTACTGTATGTTCACCGTCTTTTTCGTAGACGATCTCAACTTTATCCTCAAGGTCATAAACTTTTTGATCTTGACCCCCAACTTGAAATCGATCCCCAAAGCACTCAAGTCATCAAAGACCATTTGGGAAATATCATCATCTTCTCTTGGAATAAACTTATCTGAAGCATCCAAAACAGTGACTTTAGCACCATAATTAGCAAACATGCTAGCAAATTCAAGCCCGATGTAACCAGCACCAATGATCACTAATTCTTTAGGCAGATCGCTTTGATCCATAGCACAGTTGAATCCAACAGATACTTGCTGTCAGCTAGACCTGGATCGGCAATATCACTGGTTCAGCCCCAGTATTGATAAAGATCCGTTCCCCTTCAAAATCTAGTGTCTCACCAGCTGGCGTCGTTACTGTAACTACATGGTCTGACTTAAAATTTAGCTGTCCCATCTAAAACACGCACAGTCGGCTCATCGGCTAGCATATGGTAATTCTTATCACGTAAGAAAGCTGTCATCTCTTTTTTTCCGACTACAGCTTGATCAAAGCTGTTTTTTCTCGGCCTCAATGATCAAACGCTTTGAGGGCAAACAGCCAATATTGATACATGTCCCACCATACATCTGAACAGAACGTTCGATCACTAAAACTTCTTCACCTTTACTTGCCAATGTTTTAGCTAAGGTCTTTCCACCCTTGCCAAAACCAATAACGATATTTTTTACCTTTTCCATTTTCATTCCCACTTTCTATTCTGGTCTCTA
>PDYJ01000108.1_pt1 | contig 14016 bp, 9 predicted proteins | sample 1430841 | NCBI WGS metagenome assembly PDYJ01 (sample SAMN07237672, study PRJNA390542) | Gut metagenome, whole genome shotgun sequencing project. | isolation source: fecal pellets | host: Mus musculus | place: USA: New York, NY | collected 2016-10 | reverse complement strand
CGAATACGCTAAAAACGGCTCCGCGACGGAGCGGAGTTATCGCTGGGCGGATTCGGAGGTTACGTCATAGTAGGATTCGACCACAGCGTCGTGAACGACGGCGGATACGAATTTTCGGTCGCGGGCAACCAGATCGACACGAGCAACGAGCCCGGGATAGTGTGGGTGATGCAGGACGTTAACGGCAACGGCATCCCCGACGACGAGTGGTATGAGTTGCGCGGCAGCGAAACGGGCAAGGAGCACACCTTGCAGGAGTACGCCGTGACCTACTACAAACCCTCGGCGCCGCGGCAGTCGGTGCGCTGGACCGACAACATGGGCGGAAAGGGCGCGGTGAACTACCTCGCGCAGTTCCATCCGCAGGATTACTACTACCCCATGTGGCTCCCCCGAGAGTCGCAGACCTATTACGGCACCCGACTGGCGCAGAACACCACGCAGGGCGAGATGTGGTCGAACGATCCCTACGAATGGGGATACGCCGACAACTCGGGCAGCGACAATCTCACCGCCGAACGAAAGGACGGCAAGACATACTTCAGGATAAGCAACGCCATGACGCTCGACGGCAAGCCCGCCGAATTGCGTTACATCGACTTCGTGAAGGTGCAGTCGGCCGTAAACGGCAGCGCGGGCATTCTGGGCGAAGTGTCGACCGAGGTGGTCGGGGTATTCGACGAAACCGCGGGCCGATGAGAGCCGCAGCGGGACATATAGCCATCGCTTTCGTCGCCGCGCTCCTGTTCGGCGGCTGCATGAAGTGGGATTACGGCTCGGAAGAGGATTTCGACGCGAGCGGATCGGGCCTCTTCATCCTCAACGAGGGGAATTTCCAATACGGCAACGCCACACTGTCGTATTACGATCCCGCCGCCCGCAAGGTCGAGAACGAGGTGTTCTATCGCTCCAACGCCATGCGGCTGGGCGACGTGGCGCAGTCGATGACCGTCCGCGGCGGCACGGGGTGGATCGCGGTGAATAATTCTCACGTCGTATTCGCCATCGACCTCGACACGTTCAAGGAGAAGGGGCGGATCGTAAACCTCACCTCGCCGCGCTACATTCACTTCGTATCGGACACCAAAGCCTATGTGACGCAGATCTGGGACAATAGGATATTCGTCGTCGACCCGTCGCGTTACGAGGTCACGGGCTACATCGAGTGCCCCGGCATGAACTCCGAATCGGGATCGACCGAACAGATGGTGCAATACGGCAAGTACGTGTACGTCAACTGCTGGTCGTACCAGAACCGCATACTCAAGATCGACACCGAGACCGACGAGGTGGTCGGAGAGCTTACGGTAGGCATACAGCCCAACTCGCTGGTGAAAGATCGCAACGGCAAGCTGTGGACCATAACCGACGGCGGTTACGAGGACAGCCCCTACGGCCACGAGAGGCCCGCGCTGTACAGAATCGACGCCGAGACATTCGCCGTGGAACGCAAGTTCGAGTTTCCGATCGACGGCTCCCCCTCCGAAATAAAGATAAACGGCGCGGGCGACACCCTCTACTGGATCGACGACGACATATGGCGCATGTCGGTCGACGACGACCGACTGCCCGTAAGGCCGTTCATTGAATCGGAGGGCACGAAGTATTACGGGCTCACGGTCGACCCGCGCAGCGGCGAGGTTTACATCGCCGACGCCATCGACTACCGCCAGCAGGGAGCGATCATCCGCTACTCGGCCGACGGCGAGGAGATCGACCGATTCCGCGCGGGCATAACGCCCGGGGCATTTTGTTGGAAATAACCGCCGAACCGATGAAAAGAATCGCCATAACCGCACTGCTCGCCATGTTGCTCCCCGCGGCCGTTTTCGCCCAGGAGGTCGCGCGGACCGCCTACCGCGGCGCGGAGCCGCAGAAGACCATCCCATCCGCGACGTCACCGTATGGGGACGACGTCCGATGAAAGAGATCGGGACGCACGAAACGCGGATCGACTCGGCGGTTCTGAAGGAGAATATCGCGCTGTCGATAGCCGACGTGCTGACGTTCAATTCGTCGATCTTCGTAAAGAGTTACGGCCGCGCCACACTGTCCACCGTGTCGTTCCGCGGCACGGGCCCGTCGCACACGCAGGTCACGTGGAACGGCATGCGCATAAACAACCCCATGCTCGGCATGACCGATTTTTCGATGATCCCCTCCTACTTCATCGACGACGCCACGCTGCTGCACGGCTCCTCGTCGGTGAACGCCGCGGGAGGCGGATTGGGCGGACTCGTGAAGCTCGCCACGCGCCCCGCCGACTTGCAGGGCGTCGGGGTGCAGTACATTCAGGGCATAGGCATGTTCCGCACCTTCGACCAGTTCGCGCGGTTCACTTACGGCGGCGACCGCTGGAGAATCTCGACCCGCATAGCCTACCAGACATCGAAGAACGACTACAAATACCGCAACCGCGACAAGAAGGAGAACATTTACGACGACGACCGCAACATCGTCGGGCAATACTACCCCGTGGAGCGCAACCGAAGCGGCGCGTTCGGCGATCTGCACATCTTGCAGGAGGCATATTACGACACAGGGCGCGGCGACCGCTTCGGAGCGAGCGCATGGTATGTCGACTCCGACCGCGAGCTGCCGCTGCTCACCACCGATTACGGCGACGAGCTCGACTTCGAGAACCGCCAACGTGAACATACCTTGCGCAGCGTGCTGTCGTGGGATCATCTGCGGGCGGACTGGAAACTATCGGCCAAGGCGGGTTACATCCGCACGCGGCTCTCGTACGACTACCGCCGCGACAAGGGCAACGGCGAAATGGAACCAATGACGCGCTCGCGCAGCAAGACCAACACACTCTATGCGCAGGCCGAGGGTGAATACTCGCTCGGCGGGAAATGGTTCTTCACGGCCGACATATCGGCTCACCAGCACTTCGTGGCGAGCGCCGACAAAAACATAATCTCGCAGGAGGGCGACAAGAGAGTCGTCGGATACGACAAGGGGCGCATCGAGCTCGACGGCTCGCTTTCGGCCAAATGGAGACCTACGGAGCGGCTCGGAATGTCGTTCGTGCTGCGCGAATCGATGTTCGGCACGAAGTGGACTCCGCTTATCCCCGCCTTTTTCGCCGACTGGCTTCTGTCGAAACGCGGAAATCTGCTCGCCAAGGCCTCCGTATCGCGAAACTACCGTTTCCCGACCCTCAACGATCTCTATTTTCTCCCGGGAGGAAACCCCGACCTGAAGAGCGAGAGCGGCTTCAATTACGAAGCGGGGCTGTCGTTCGCCGTGGGACGCGAGGAGGTATGTACGCTCTCGGGATCGGCATCGTGGTACGAACAGTACATCGACGACTGGATCCTGTGGCTCGCCACGGCCAAAGGTTTCATGTCGCCCGTCAACATCAAGAAGGTACACGCCTATGGCGTCGAGCTCGAGGCCGATCTGGGCGTCGCGCTCTCGCCGCAATGGCGGCTCGGCCTGAACGGCACGTTCCTATGGGCGCCGTCGATCAACGAAGGAGATCCCGTGAGCGAGGCCGACCTATCGGTCGGAAAGCAACTCCCGTACGAACCCGAGTATTCGGCCACCGCGACGGGACGCCTCGCATGGCGCAGTTGGGGATTGCTCTATCAATGGTGCTATTACAGCAAGCGTTACACCATGTCGAGCAACGACACGACCCTGACGGGATATCTCGCCCCCTACTACATGAGCAACGTCTCGATCGAGAAGGGATTTTCGTTCGCATGGTCGGACCTGACGCTGAAAGCCGCCGTCAACAACCTCTTCAACGAAGAGTATCTATCGGTGCTCGGGCGTCCCATGCCGCGCATGAACGCCGAATTCTTCATCGGCATACGCCCCAAGTGGGGGAAAACGCGTAACGCCGCCAGACATAAATAGATCGATATCGCAAAAGAATGCAGTTCGCGGAACTGCGCGGCCGCAGCCTCGCCCCGCGGAGGCCCGCAGTTCACTCACGTTCGCAAGCGTTCTCCGCAGGCTGCGCCCCGAGGCAATCGAGTCACAAAACACACGTCGCCGACGCGCGAACATTCACCTCGTTCCGCAATTCGGCATGCGCCGAACGCAAGGCGCACAAAAAAAGGCCGCTAAAGATGTGCTCGGCCTTGAAAAAATATTGAGGGATTTGATTGGGAAATGTTCGTCGCTTAAAATCGGTTATCGTTTATGTCGAGATCTCGCACAAGAATTTTTATGCAGGTCGAAACAAGACGGGCCGCAGGGTCATTCACACTTATCGTAATCAAATTATCTTTTTATGATCTCACTTTTTTATTTCGGATCACTCTGCAAATATCAAAAATATATTTCGAAATAAAAAATAAAATCGACAAAATATTACATTTCGATATCGATTTTCGCATATTTACCCACCACGCGCCCGAATTCGCCTCCGATGACAGCCCGAAAACTGCCGAAAATAGAGTATAATGGCTATCTTTGCGGAACCAAAAAAACTGCCATGAGAATCTTAAACGCGCTTCTGACGGCGATGCTGCTTACCGCAGCCGTCGCCCACGGACAAAACGCCGATCCCCGCCCCTGCTCCATGCGCGACGTATGGAGGGCTTACGAGGCCTTCGACGCGGCGTTCCTCGATCCCGACAAACAGATCTACAAAACCGACACCTCGTTCCCACGCGCGACCGACCGCTTCAACGGCGCAGCGGCCATCTGGTGCCAGCCCATATACTGGAACATGGCGATGGACGCCTGCAAGGCGGCCGAACGCCGAGGCCGAAAACGCAGGGCGCGGCGTTACGAGGAGTCGGCGCGCCGCATTTTCGAGGGCCAGAAGGCCCACTATGCGGGATTCGACTTCGACGACAACAACGAAAACACGGGCTGGTTCATCTACGACGACATCATGTGGTGGACCATATCGCTCGCGCGGGCTTACGACCTCTTCGGCGACGAGGAGTATCTGCGCCTCTCGGAGGAGAGTTTCCGCCGCGTGTGGCACGGCTCGGCCAAGGTAGGCGATACCGGATCGTACGACAAGGAGCGCGGAGGAATGTTCTGGCGATGGTACCCTATCCGAAATCCCGAGCCCAACCGCTCGGGCGACGGCAAGATGGCCTGCATAAATTTCCCCACCACGGTAGCGGCCGTGCTGCTGGCGCGCAACGTACCCGCCGACCGCATCGCAGGCGGCGAATATCCCACCCGCGACGAATATTTGGCAAAAGGCCGCGAGATTTACGAATGGGGCGAAAAGAATCTGTTCGATCCCGCCACGGGACGCGTCGCCGACAGCCGTCACGGCGACGGCGAACCCGCATGGAAAACCCACGTATACAATCAGGCCACATTCATCGGAGCCTCCGTGCTGCTCTACCGAGCCACGGGCGAACGCCGCTACCTCGACAACGCCGTGAAGGCCGCGGACCACACCGTGGGAGCCATGTCGGCCGAACACGGACTGCTGCCCTTCGAGGACGGCATCGAGCAGGGAATATACACCGCCATCTTCGCACAATACATGGCCTTGCTCGTCGACGACTGCGGGCAGCGGCAATATCTGCCCTTCATCCGCCGAAACATCGCCGCGGGATGGGCCAACCGCGACGCCTCGCGCGACATCTGCGGCGGAGAGTCGTGGCGGCCGCTCGGATCGGACGAGACGGTCGACTCCTACTCGGCGTCGGGCATCCCCGCGTTGATGCTCGCATTTCCTCCCGAAAAATAGCGATTTACGGGAATATTGATTATATTTGTCGGAAGACGAAACCTGAATAAACTTTGACTTTTATGAAAAGACTGACACTGCTCGCCGCAGCGCTCGGAGCGAGCCTCGGCGGAGTTTGCCAGACTCCCTATTGGCAGGACGTGGCCACGGTGGCCGTGGGACGCGAAAACCCGCGGACCGAATTCGTGACTTTCTCATCGCCCGAAAAGGCCGCCGAACGCGACTTCGCGGCTTCGGACAACTACCGCCTGCTGAACGGCACGTGGAAATTCAAATATTACGACGCTTACGGCGACGTGCCCGCGTCGGCGACCGATCCCGCCGAGGACTCGTCGTCGTGGGACGACATAAAGGTCCCGGGCAACTGGGAGCTTCAGGGTCACGGCACCGCCATATACGTAAACCATCCCTATGAGTTCCAAACGCACAATCCCCAGCCGCCCGCGCTCCCCGAGGCGAATCCCGTGGGCGTCTATCGCCGCGAATTCACCATCGGACCCGAATGGGCCGACAAGGATATCTTCCTCAACTTGGCGGGCGCCAAATCGGGCGTTTACGTTTATGTGAACGGCCGCGAGGTCGGTTACAGCGAGGATTCGAAGGACTTGGCGAGCTTCCGCATAACCGACTATGTGAAGCAGGGCGAAAACAGCCTCGCGCTCAAGATATTCCGCTGGAGCACGGGATCGTATCTCGAATGTCAGGACTTCTGGCGCATAAGCGGCATCGAACGCGACGTATATCTCAGTGCGCAGGCCAAGACGACCATCCGCGACTTCGACGTGGTGTCGACCCTCGACGACCACTATCGCGACGGACTGTTCTCGTTGAAGATAATGACCGCGGGCGACGGTGAATGCGAGGTTGGTTACGAGCTTAAGGACGCCGCGGGCAAGACGGTTCTGTCAGGTTCGCGCGCGGTGCGCGGCGGAGAATCGGCCACGTTCGAAGGCACGGTGCCCGACGCCCGAAAGTGGTCGGCCGAGCGGCCCGATCTCTATCGCCTTACGATGTACGTGCGCAGCGGCGGCGCGACCGAATACATACCGTTCAACGTGGGATTCCGCCGTTTCGAGATCACGCAGATCGCCGAAAAGGGAGAGTCGGGACGTCCGTACGACGTATTTTTAGTGAACGGCCGCCCCGTCAAGTTCAAGGGCGTGAACGTCCACGAGCACGACGAGTTCACGGGCCACTACCTCTCGGAGGAGGACCTGCGCCGCGACTTGGAGATCATGCGCCGCAACAACATCAACGCCGTGCGCACCAGCCACTACCCGCAACCCCGACGTTTTTACGAACTGTGCGACGAAATAGGCCTGTATGTCTATTGCGAAGCCAACATCGAGTCGCACGGAATGGGTTACAGCCTCAACAAGGGCGGCTCGCTCGCAAACAACCCCGCGTGGAAAGCGCCTCATCTCGACCGCATAAACAACATGTACGAGATCTACAAGAACTACCCCTGCGTCGCCATCTGGTCGCTCGGCAACGAGGCGGGCAACGGCTACAACTTCTATCTGGGATACGAGCTCATAGCCGACAAGGAGCACGGCGAGGGCCGCATGAACCGCCCCATCTGTTACGAACGCGCGCAGTGGGAGTGGAACAGCGACATGTACGTGCCGCAGTACCCGGGCGCGAGCTGGTTCGAGAGCATCGGACGCCGCGGCGCCGACCGCCCCATCATGCCGTCGGAGTACGCTCACGCGATGGGCAACTCGACGGGATCGCTGTGGCTGCAATGGCAGAGCATCTACAAATATCCCAACTTGCAGGGCGGATTCATCTGGGACTGGATCGACCAAGGCTTCGCCGAGAAGGATGAGAACGGCGTGAAGTACTGGACCTATGGCGGCGATTACGGAGTGAACCCGCCGAGCGACGCCAATTTCCTCTGCAACGGCATCATCAACCCCGACCGCACGCCCCATCCCGCGATGGCCGAGGTGAAGTACGCCTACAGCGACATCGCTTTCGAGCGCGGCGCGGCGGAGAACGAATACAAGGTCGTGAACCGATTCTATTTCAAGGATCTCGGCGACTACAAGATACGCTACACCTACATGGCCGACGGCGTGCCCGTACAATCGGGCCTGCTGACCGCGAACGCCGCGCCACAGACCTCGTGTACCGTCACCGTACCCGCGATCGGACGCAAAATGCACGAAGATAAATCGTACGTGCTGAAATTGGAGGCCGTGACGACTCGCGAAGACCGACTCATCCCCGCCGATTTCGTCGTGGCGCACGACGCGTTCGAGGTGAGCAAGGCCGCGCGCTTCGACTACGCCTCGGCCCCGAGCAAGGCCATGAAAGTTGTCGAAACTGACGACGCAATAACGGTTTCGGGCGGCAAAGCGTCGTTCGTATTCGACAAACGCAAAGGCATCGTCACCTCGTACAAATACGGCAACCGCGAGATTCTCGCCGACGGCTTCGGTCTGCACCCCAACTTCTGGCGCGCGCCGACCGACAACGACTTCGGCAACGGCGCGCCAGTCCGCTGCGAGGCTTGGCGAACGGCAAGCAACGAATTCAAGGCCGACGCGACGGTATCGAACGGCCCGAACGGAATCACGGTGAACGTCGCCTACGCCCTGCCTTACGGGGCTTCGCTCGACGTGGCCTACATAATCAATTCGGCGGGGCACCTCACCGTAAAGAGCGTATTCAAGGGCGGCCAAGGCGACAATCTGCCCGAATTGCCTCGCTTGGGAGTGCGTTTCCGTCTGCCGCGCAGCATGGAGAACTTCAGCTATTACGGCCGCGGCCCCGAGGAGAACTATTGGGATCGCAACAACGGCACCCTGCCCGGGTTCTACACCACGACGGCCACGGCGGAGAACTATCCGTACGTGCGTCCGCAGGAGACGGGACACCACACCGACACGGAATGGATACGTTTCAAAAATTTGGAGATCATGGCCTCCGACAAGATGGAGTTCAACATCCTGCCCAACGCAATCGAGGAGTACGACCCCGCCACCGCCACCGAACGCGACTGGCAGTGGCGCCGTTTCTTCGAAGGCGACACCGACAAGCAGGGCGGACGCCGGCAAATGCACGTCAACGACATCGACACGTCGGCCAACGACTTCATCGAAGTGTGCCTCGACCATCGCCAGACGGGCGTGGGCGGATACGACAGCTGGGGATCGCGCCCCGAGGCCGCATGCACGCTGCGCAGCGACGGCAACTACGAATGGAAATTCACCATATTGCCTCGATAGTAGAATGCACGTAAAAACGGCCGCTTCTCGCAGGAAGCGGCCGTTTATTTTAACTGTTATAAGAGCCTAATAAACCCACTCGAAATCGTCGACATAGAGTTCGTTGTCGGGGTTTCCGCACAGATAGTCGCCGTATTTGCTCGAAGCGCACGAGATCACCAGCGAATAATTCTCCGCGGCGGGACGACTCTCCTTGTCGCGATAGACGAGAGGAATGACAACCTCGACCCAATCGGTGCTCTCCGTCACCGTCACCGAACCGTAGGCTATCACGGCGCCCTCGGCCGTCGAGGCGTGCGCCACGGGATCGAACGCGTTGATTTCCTCCTCTTTGACGCCCAGACCCGAATAAACTGAATGACGGTCGGTCCAGTCGGTTATACATACGAACACGGTGGCGGGATCGGTATCGTCGGTGGTGAGAACATCCTTCTTCAATCCGAGAAGCGAGATTTTGCCCACATTGGCCTTGTAACGCAGCTTCACCGCGCTCGGACGCGCCCTATACTCGTATTTCTGTCCAAAGCGGGCATACCCTGCGAAACCGCTCATCTCGAAAACGCCTGCGAAGAGATTGCCCGCAGCGTATATTCCGAGTCCGAACGGATTCGCACCCTTGAGCAAGGCGCACTTGTTATCCTCCGACAACTCGAAAGGCGTGCACAGCGTCTTGGTCATCGAGTTGTTGCCGTTGCTCCAGAAAGCATCGTCGGCCGAGGCGTTGGGATAATCGGCCTCCGAACCGCTCAAATCGGGCGAATAACCCGCATAACGGCTCCATGCCGACATATCGCCGTTGGGAATGGCGTCGCCCGCGCTCGTCTCGAACCACGCCGTCGCAACCTCCTCGCCGTCGACCAGCAGACGATATTCGTATTTCGCGCCCGCGAAGACGCCGCAACGCGCATCGAGCGTGAAAAGCCCCTCCGCGTCGCCCTTCACCCATGCGGGCGCGGCGATCGCCTTGTAGATGCCGTCGCCCTCGTCGGTCACCTCGGCCTTCTGCCACTCGGTCGTCTCGGCGCGCCTGTATTCCACGGCCACCTCGCCGCCGCCTTGATTCTCCACCGAGAACGACGCGGTGTTGAGCCACAGATCGGCATCGCCGTTATAAGAGATGCTCGCGGGCGCGGCCGAAATGTGGAACTTCAGGCTTTTGGTCACGCTCTGGCCGTGCGCATCCTTTACGGTGAGCACGAAATCGTGGCGCGAATCCTTCTCGTGGCCTCCGTACAACTGTTTGATCAAAGGCATGAATTGCGAAATATCGAACGACTGATCGGTCGAACCTTTCACGTTGCCGCCGACGGGGAACCCGAGATTTTTCAGAGCCGCGGCCATCTCGTCGCTCGCGGGAGCGGTAAGCTCCATTTCGGCGGCGAGGTCGATCTCGCGCAAAAGCTCGTCGGTCAAAAGGGGCGACTCGATCTTCACTGAGAAAGTCTCGATGCCGCCTTCGGCCCTCACGCCCACCTTCACTCTCATCGGCCCGTCCGTGATCTCGTGCACCTCATCGATATTCAACCCCTCCATCTCGATGATCGGAGCGGACGGAGCAGACGGGGTGTCCTCCTTTCCGCATGCGGCCAGCGACAACGCCGCAAAGGCCGTAACGACATAAAATAAACGTTTCATATCAATATGTTTTTGAAATAATGTTTTTCGGTCTGCACCTAAATTCGAAACAAAAATAGAATCCGAGCGCACCCGATCAAAATATTTTCAACGAACGCGGACAATTCATCGGCGAATGCTCGAATTTCGCCCACGAACGCAAAGCGCAAAGCCGTCGAAATCGCATATCGCGCATCCTCGGCTTCGCGTCGAACGCCCCGCCGCGGCAAGATCGCAAATAAATTTGGCATTGTTCTCAACTTATTTCGTACCTTTGGCTGCGCCTTAGGCACTTCGTTTCGGCAATGCGCAAATAAATTTGGCATTGCGCTCAACTTATTAGTACCTTTGCTGTCAAAATTCATATCGTTATGAAACGCATCGTATCACCCTCGATACTATCGGCCGATTTCGGCAACCTCGAACGCGACATCCGCATGATAGACCGCAGCGCGGCCGAATGGATCCACGTCGACGTCATGGACGGCGTATTCGTACCCAACATATCGTTCGGGTTTCCCGTGATGAAACCCTTGCGGCGCGCGACGCGAAAGGTGCTGGACGTGCATTTGATGATAACCGAGCCCGAACGTTACCTCCGCCGCTTCGTCGAGGCTGGAGCCGACTTCGTGACGTTCCATCACGAAGCGACGCGCGACGCGCGAGGCTGCATCGCCGCCATCCGCGAGGCGGGAGCCAAGGTCGGAATCTCGATCAAACCCGCCACTCCGCCCGAGGCGCTCGGCGACCTGCTGCCCGAGATCGACATGGCGCTGGTGATGAGCGTCGAACCCGGGTTCGGCGGACAGTCGTTCATACCCGAGTCGCTCGACAAGATCCGCGCGCTGGACAGCATGCGGCGCGAAGCGGGACTCGGATTCCTCATCGAGGTCGACGGAGGCATCTCGGCCTCCAACGCGGGCGAAGTCTTCGCCGCGGGAGCCGACGCCGTGGTGGCGGGCAGCGCGGTATTCGGAGCCGCCGACCCCGAAGCCGAGATACTCAAGATACTGGAGGCCCGTTAACGACCGCAACAAACTCGACAGGATGATTTCATTAGACAATCTCACGGTAAGTTACGGAGGGTGGACCCTCTTCGACGACATATCGTTTCTCATAAATCCCAAGGATCGCATAGGTCTGGTAGGCAAGAACGGCGCGGGCAAAACCACCCTGCTGCGCATCATCACGGGCGAACAGCAGCCCACTTCGGGCGCGGTGACCATGAACGGCGAGTGCACGATAGGCTACCTGCCCCAGCAGATGCGCGTGGCCGACACCACCACTCTGAAGGCCGAGACCGAAAAGGCTTTCGACGAGGTTCTGCGCCTCGAAGCCGAGATAGAGTCGCTGACCACGCAGATCGCCGAGCGCACCGATTACGAGTCGGACGAATACGCCTCGCTCATACACCGCCTCAACGACGCGCAGGACCACTACCGCATCCTCGGCGGCGACACCCGCGAGGCCGACATAGAAAAGACCCTGCTCGGACTCGGATTCCGCCGCGCGGACTTCGGCCGCGCCACGAGCGAGTTTTCGGGCGGCTGGCGCATGCGCATCGAGCTGGCGAAGCTCCTCTTGCGCCGCCCCTCGATATTCCTGCTCGACGAGCCTACCAACCATCTCGACATCGAGAGCATACAGTGGCTCGAAGATTATCTGAAAAGTTACAACGGCGCAGTGCTCGTCATATCGCACGACCGCGCTTTCCTCGATAACGTAACCACGCGCACGGTGGAACTCTCGCTCGGCAAGGTATACGATTACAAAGTGCCATATTCCAAGTTCGTCGAGCTGAGAGCCGAACGCCGCGCGCAACAGATGGCCGCTTACGAGAACCAGCAACGCATGATCGAGAAGACGGAGGAGTTCATCGAGAAGTTCCGCTACAAGCCCACCAAGAGCAATCAGGTGCAGTCGCGCATAAAGCAGCTCGAACGCATCGAACGCATCGAGGTGGAGGAAGAGGATCTCGCCACGCTCAACATAAAGTTCCCTCCCGCGCCGCGTTCGGGTCAGATAGTGGCCGAAATAAAGGAGGTCGGCAAGGCGTTCGGCGAGAAACGCATCTTCTCCGACGCCACGTTCACCATCGAACGCGGGCAGAAAATCGCTCTGGTCGGGCGCAACGGCGAAGGCAAGACCACGATGGCGCGCATGCTCATCGGAGAGTTGCAGCCCACCGAGGGCTCGGTGCACATAGGGGCCAACGTCAACATAGGCTACTATGCGCAGAATCAGGACGATTTGATGGACGGCGAATTCACGGTTTACGACACCCTCGACCGCGTGGCGGTGGGCGACATCCGCACGCGTCTGCGCGACATCCTCGGAGCGTTCCTGTTTCGCGGCGAGGATATCGACAAGAAGGTCAAGGTGCTCTCGGGCGGCGAACGCTCGCGTCTGGCGATGGCCCGCCTCATGCTCGAGCCGCGCAATCTGCTCGTGCTCGACGAGCCCACCAACCACATGGACATGCGCTCGAAGGATATCCTCAAACGCGCCATACAGAAGTACGACGGCACGGTGGTGGTGGTATCGCACGACCGCGATTTTCTCGACGGCATGGTCGACCGCGTGTACGAGTTCCGCGACGGCGGAGTGAAGGAGTATCTGGGCGGCATATACTATTTTCTCGAAAAGCGCAAGGTGGAGTCGCTGCAAGAGATCGAGCGCAAGGATGTCCCCGCCGCCGCTTCGCGCGGCGACGCCGCGGAGAAGAACGCCTCGGGCAAACTCTCTTACGAGCAGCGCAAGGAGCAGGAGAAGATTCTGCGCCGCATGCGCAAGGCCGTGGAGACGTCGAGGCGGAGCTGGCCGACATCGAAGGCCGCATCGCGGAGTACGACGCGCGTTTCGCCGCCGCGACCGACTACAACGAGACCGATTACGCCGCCTACAACGAACTCAAGGCCCGTTACGACCATCTGATGCACGAGTGGGAGAAGGCGAGCTACGAATTAGAGATAACAGAAAACCGATAAACGCGATGCAAATGATACACAAATCGATACTTACGACACTTGTCGCGGCGTGCGCCGCCGTGTCGTGCGCGCAAAAGCCTGCCACGATGAAGCAGGCGGCCGAGGGGTTATTCCTCGTGGGCACGACACTCAACGAGAGGCAGATCGCGGGACGTGACACCGCCGCGGTGCGCGTCGCGTGCGAACACTTCAACGCCATAGTGGCGGAGAACTGCATGAAGAGCGAATCGCTCCACCCCGAGCGCGACCGCTACACGTTCGACATGGCCGACCGCTTCGTCGAATTCGGCGAGCGCAACGGCATGGCGGTGACGGGCCACACGCTTATATGGCACTCGCAACTGCCCCGCTGGTTCGTATACGGCGACGACGGGGAGCTGCGCTCGGCCGAGGGAGCTCAAAGCTATCATGAAAGAGCACATCCACACCGTCGTGAGCCGCTACAAGGGCCGCGTAAAGGGTTGGGACTAGTGAATGAGGCCATAATGGAGGACGGCAGCTA